>VSSQ01000136.1_pt1 | contig 101344 bp, 91 predicted proteins | sample 4763081 | NCBI WGS metagenome assembly VSSQ01 (sample SAMN12137344, study PRJNA551015) | bioreactor metagenome | isolation source: SDC9 anaerobic chlorinated ethene degrading culture | place: USA: Knoxville, Tennesee | collected 2015-01-01
CGCTCCTGCTCAATGGGCGGTTGGAAACGTCCTGTTTCCAACCCGACTCCGCTGCAGCTTTTCGCGAAGATTGCTTACTGCTCGCTTAAATCCGTTCTCTGCCTTAAAGCAAAATCCTTGGGCAGTCTTTCGGGTCTGAGCAGTGCAGCTCTATAAAAAACAAAGAACCCTTACGGGTTCTTCGCAATATCATGATCTGGAGCAAGTTTTAATATACTTCCGGCAGAGGCTTGAAATAGCCTTGGGGATGTTGGCAAGCCGGGCAAAGATCAGGAGCTCCGGAGCCCTCATGAACATAGCCACAGTTCTCACATTTCCAGGAGATTTTTTGATCTTTTTTGTAGAGAGTGCCATTTTCCAATTCAGCGGCCAAGCGGGCATAACGCTCTTGATGGTGAGCTTCTACCGTGGCGATTTTGCGGAAGGCCACGGCGATATCGGCATAACCTTCTTCATCAGCAATATCGGCAAAGGTATTGTAGTCGATTACTTCTTCACCTTCACCGGCGGCTGCGCTCTTCAGGTTGGCCAAAGTATCCCGATAGTTGAGAGGATAATCGGCGTTCACACGGAAAACCTCTGTTTGGTCACCGGCATATTTTTGCAGGAATTTATAGAATACTTTTGCATGCTCTTTTTCGTTGTCTGCAGTAGAGATGAAGATGTTTTGAATGGCCTGGTGTCCTTCATTCTTGGCGACGCCGGCGTAAAAGGTATAGCGATTGCGTGCTTGAGACTCCCCCGCAAATCCATTGACTAAGTTCTGAAATGTTTTTGAATCCTTGAAATCCATTGATACAAACCTCCCCGTTTTTGCTTTTGGTAGTATACCAAGTATTGGTCTTTCTATACTTGGCTCAATACACTTTTGTTAAATTCTTCATTTAGGTTGCTTTTCCTGCCTCTTTTCCTAAAGTTTTTTAAAATCATTATTGATTACCCGATTTTAGAGATATTATTTTCCTAAAAGTGGATTGTTATTTTTTCTTTCCAGTGATACGTTATTATGGCGGCTACTATCTTTAACTACATAAGAGGTTATACTATGAATACACAGTACCTGAATAAATTCAATATCCCACAGCCCATCCTGGTTTTGATCATCGGAGGATTTATCCACTCAGTGGGCAGCTCCTTTATGTGGCCCCTGAACAGTATCTTTATGCATAATATCCTGGGACGTTCCCTCACTGAAGCAGGAGCCCTTATCTCTCTGCAGGCTCTGGCCACCTTGGTGGGACAGTTTATCAGCGGTGTCCTGGCCGATCGTTTTGGTTCCCGCAGGGTTATGATCTATGGATTGATCGGCGCGATTCTTCCCCTCATCTTAATCAGCTGCTTCCCTATTTGGGAAGTGTATGCTCCCGGCCTCCTTTTCTATGGTTTTGCAATCGCCTTCATTTTCGTGCCCATCAACGCCTTAGTCTTTACCCTCTGGCCTGAAGGCGGGCGGCGGGGATTTAACCTGCTCTACGTGTTCAACAATGCCGGAGTAGCTGTGGGAACAGCTCTAGGCGGCTTTATCGCCGCCCTGTCCTTCAAATTGGTCTTTTTGCTCAACGGTCTTTTCTTTTTTATTTATCTTTTAATGGTTCTTATCTTCTTGCCTGCCAAAGATATCCAGAGCAAGCCCTTGAGCAAATCCCGGGTTAAAGTGCCTATTTTTAAGGATCGCGGCTTCCCTGTTCTGATCGCTCTTTGTGCCGCTATCTTCCTTATGTGGGGTGCCTATATCCAGATCAACACCGTTCTGCCAGTGACCATGACGAATCTGGGGTATTCCTTGCCCCAATACAGTATTCTCTGGACCTTAAACGGGGTGATCATCGTCGCCTTCCAACCGGTCATCCATTGGATTATCCGCCACTGGGCGCCTACCCTCTCCCGTCAATTCTATGTATCCTGCCTATTTTACGCCATAGGCTTTCTGATGCTGCTGGGCAATTTCCCTTACCCCTCTTACTTCATCATGATGATCATCATCACCTTGGGAGAAATGCTGGTTCTGCCCGGTGTTCCGGCTGCAGCCGCCCTCATCGCCCCGGAAGGAAAAACAGCCACCTATCAGGGGGTCGTGGGAGGAGCTGCCTCCGGCGGCCGTGCCCTTGGTCCTATTCTGGGAGGATTGGCCTTTGACCATTACGGCGGCAACATGGCTTGGGCTTTGGCCCTGGTCTTTGTCAGCATCGCCCTGTTGCCCTTCTATCTCTATCAGCGTCGGGAAAGAACCTTCACGCAAGGAACCGGCGCCAAGGAGCAAGCAATTTAAACTAATTGAGCCAAAAAAACATTAAAGGGATGAAATGCTATGCCGCTACCAATCGTTGACTATAAATTCTGCCCCCAATGCGGGAAACCTCTCCTCAGCGTCGATTTCTCCGGCCAGCACCGTCCTCACTGCCCGGATTGTTCCTTTGTCTTCTGGGGGAATTTCTCCTTAGGGGTAGGAGGAGTGGTCTGGCATGAGGGCAAGGTCCTCCTGGTTCAACGGGCCCATAATCCCGGCAAGGGGAACTGGACCATCCCCGGAGGCTATGTGGAACAAGACGAGCAAATCGCCATTGCCATCACCCGGGAAATCCGGGAAGAGACCGGCATCCACGCCAAGCCCCTTTCCGTCATTGCCTTGCGGGATCGCCCCGGGGAAAAGCACGATGCTTATGTCGTCTTTCTCCTGGAATACTTAGGGGGCACTTTGCAGGGTGAGCCTGAAGAAGTAAGCGATTTGGGCTTCTTCACCCTTGAGGAATGCGAAAACCTCCCCATCGCCCAGCTCAGTCTCAGTGTGATCAAAGCTTCCCGCACCCTGCTTATCCCCACCTCTCCAGGCTTTCTGCCCCAGACAGGGGTAAAAATGATCGGTGGCGATCAGGCTATTTTATATCAGATATCGAAGGAGCAAGAATAACAAAAGCAGCATGCCATTAGAAAAAATGGCCATGCTGCTTTCTTAGCTTTAGCCCCTGCCTCCATACAAGGTTTTTAATTCCTCTTCCTTCATGGTAAAGCTGTGCTCATCATCGGGGAAATTCATACTTCTTACCTCATCCGCATAGTCCTGCAATCCTTTGAGCATGAGTTGATCAGCATTGGCATAAGCTTTGACAAACTTGGGAGCCCGGTTCACCCCATAGGTGAGTATGTCATGGTAGACGAGCACTTGCCCATCGGTATGAACACCTGCGCCGATGCCAATGGTGGGAATTGTCAAGTTCGTGGAAATTTCCTGGGCCAGCTGCTTGGGAATACACTCCAGGACCAGGGCAAAGGCCCCTGCCTCCTGGCATTCCTTCACATCCTCCAGCATTTTGCGGGCGGCTTCCCCATCTTTACCCTGAACTTTAAAGCCACCGAGAACTGCCGCAGTCTGAGGTGTCAGACCAAGATGGGAGACTACAGGTATCCCCGCGCGGACAAGAGCTCTGATATGAGGGATCATTTCATCCGCCCCTTCCACCTTCACAGCCTGGGCCCCCGTCTCCTGAATAAGCCTTGCTCCATTGAGCAAAGTATCCCTGATGGACAGATGGCAGCTCATAAAAGGCATGTCCGCCACGATAAACGTATTGGGAGCCCCGCGCTTAGCTGCTTTCCCATGATGGATCATGTCTTCCATGGTGACATAAACCGTAGAGTCGTAGCCCAGCACCACATTGCCCAGAGAATCCCCCACTAGAATTATGTCCGCACCCGCTTGTTCGGCCTGCTTGGCTGAGGGGTAATCGTAGGCGGTAATCATGACAATCTTTTTCCCCTCATTTTTCATCACCCAGAAGTCTTTTGTTGTTTTCAACGTTTTTCCTCCTTTTTTCAGGAGAGAAGACAAAACAGAGCAACAAAAAAGTTCCCCCTTGTCAGAAGGAACCACACAAAACACAGCACTGTTTTATCCCTCTGTCCCGGTCCGTATTGGCTACAGGCAGTGTAATATTGAATGGTTCTTACGAAAAGGTGCAGTTCGAATGATACTGCCCAAATCAAGTATAGCAGATATTATCCGGATCGGCTACAGAAGAAAAACAACGGCTCATGGCACCCCCCTAAAACCTTTCAGGCTTTTCGTATATCTGAATAAATACCTATAGCAAAACCATCAGTCATTAAGACCGATGGTTTATTTCTTTGTTTATGATTCTTTGTTTATGATTCTTCTATATAATCCAAAAGGAGGCCTATCATGAATAATTCCCCGGACCCTCAAGGGAAATGGCAAGCTTATCTTAGCAAGGCCTTAGCAAAATGCCGCACCTTTAAGTTCCCTGCTTTCTATAAAAAACCTAAATTCTGGCGCAACCTGGCCATCCTTTTTTTGTTCGTACTGCTGTCCGGCCTGGGCGCCGGTTACTATTGGATCTCCACCCTGGATGTAAGCAAGCTGGAAAGCCCCCTGGCCAAGCCCACCTATATCTACGACCAGGCAGGCAACAAGATCTCGCAGCTCTCTTCCTCCCGTATTGAGCCCGTAACTCTGGAACAAGTCCCTCAGCTTACACAGCAGGCCATTATCGCTACCGAAGATAAACGCTTCTATGAACACCAAGGTGTGGATTTCCGCTCCATCCTGCGCGCTCTCATCCAGGACCTGAAAACCCGGAATTTCTCCGAGGGGGGCAGCACTATCAGCCAACAGCTGGCGAAAAACCTTTTTCTCACCTCAGACAAGACCCTCAGCCGCAAGTTGAAGGAAGCCGGCTATGCCATTAAAATTGAAGCCACCCTCTCCAAGGAAGAGATTCTGGAAGCCTACCTCAACCATATCTATTTTGGGGAAGGCCGCTGGGGACTTCAGGAAGCCGCCCGTTACTATTTTGGCAAAAATGCCGAAGAGCTGAACCTGGAGGAATCCGCCCTTCTTGCCGGCATCCTCAAAGGCCCCACCATCTACTCCCCTCTCCAAGATAAGGAACTGGCTCTCCAGCGCCGGAACATCGTCCTCGCCATGATGGCCGACCAGGGCTATATTACCGCCAAGGAAGCCGCTCAGGCTACTGCAGCGCCCATCGCCCTGCGCACCAAGCCTTTAGATAATTTATCCGGCAAATACGCCCCCTACGTGGATTATGTCATCGAAGAAGCTATCAACCGCTATGGCTTTACAGAAGATCAGATTCTCACCCTTGGTCTGCAAATTCATACCCAAATGGATGCCAAGGTTCAACAAGCCGCCGAAACCGTCTATAAAGATGACCAATTCTTCCCCCAAGGCCAGAGCGATCAAAAGGTCCAAAGCGGCATCGCCATTCTTGACCAGCATACCGGGGCTATCCGAGGTCTGGTGGGGTATCGGGGAGAAAGCGCTTTCCGCCAGTTTAACCATGCCTCCCAGCTCAAGCGCCAACCCGGTTCCATCATCAAACCCCTGATGGTCTATGGCCCCGCTTTAGAAAAAGGCTATCGCCCTGATGCCCTCCTCTATGACGGGCCTCTGGATCTGGACGGTTATGCGCCAAAGGATTGGGACGGCCAAACCCGGGGCTGGGTGACCATGGAAGAGGCCATTCAGCAATCCTGGAACATCCCTGCTGTCTGGTTATTTGAACAAATCGGCATCGACACCGGAAAGGCCTTTGTGCAAAAAGCCGGCATCCCTTTAACCGAAAAGGATGCCCATTTAAGTCTGGCTCTGGGCGGATTTGCCGAAGGTGTCTCTCCCCTGGAGATAGCCCAGGCCTATACCGCTTTTGCCAATCAGGGGCTCATGCACACAGCCCACGCCATCACCAAAATTACCACCGCCGACGGACATATCTTAGCCCAAATGCAGCCGGAAAGTGTCCAGGTCACAGAGCCTGCTCACGCCTATACCATGACCCTTCTTCTCCAAAACGTCGTCCAGCAGGGAACCGCCCCTAAAGCCGCTCTGGGCAGTCGTCCCGTAGCCGGAAAAACCGGTTCTGTGGAGTTGCCGCCTACCCAAGAGTTTGCAGGTATCAGCAAGGGGCAAAAAGATGTCTGGTTTGTCGGTTACACGCCTGAGCTGACCGCTGCCATCTGGATGGGCTATGATCAAACGGATCGGGATCATTACCTCACCACCTCCGGCGGCTCGGGGCCTGCCGTCGTCTTCCATGAAGTCCTCTCTTCAGCCCTCAAGGACACCCCTATCAAACCTTTTGAGGTTCCCGCCGGGTATGTGAAGGATTGGAATATCTGGCCCGAAGGCTGGGATGATCAGGATGAATACGACCAAAGCAAGGATGACGATAAAGATAAAAAGGACAAAAAGGGTAAGAAGAACAAGAAAGACCCCAAAGATAAAAACGAGTTCTGGGACCTTTTTCAGGATCTATGGAGCTAGTAACCTTATGTCCTGTCGTTATCTTTCTTAACGATTCTTAACCTATCCCGCGGCGAGGATGCCAGCTCCTTGATGCCCTGGAGCCGCCGCGGATAGATCAGCAAATCGGCTTCGAGGGATTGGCAAAAGGCCTCGATATCCTCAGGATTAATGGCGAAGTCCATTGAAAAATAGGCAGGTTTACGCAGGGTATGAACCCAATCGGGACAGGTTTCATGACCTAATGTAACCCGCAGCGTCTCGATTTTTCCATTCTCTCCCCGAAGAGCTTGAAACAGGAGGTTAGGCTCAATAAACTCCAGCACCTCTGACCCCGGCTGTTTATAAAGTATATCCCGTGCCCATTTAATCAAAATTCCCGCTTCCCAGGTTAATAGACTGGGGGCTCTTTTGACCCAGGTCTTTTCCCCATGTTTGCAATAGATCTCCACAATCAGCCAATTGGAGTCAAACCCCAGATCATTGTCTTTATCAGGAAACTCATATCCCACAATCCTTAATGAGAATTCGTCTCCATGACTCCCTCTGAGCATAGTGCTAATCCTCCTTCTTCAAATTGTCTTTCTTTACCTGTCAATAAGAATGGACTTTACCACAGCAAAATACTCGCGAAGATAAGCATTGGGTCTGATATACCAAGGGGTGGAGCAAGGTACCCCCACAGGATTCAGCCCATTGCGTTCGGCTAAAATCTTGGAACGAAACATATGAAAATCGCTGGTGATCACCAGCACCGGTTCAGCCGGATCAAAGCCCTCCAATTGATCAAGCAAAACGCGGGAAAACCGGAAGTTTTCCATAGTACTGGTGGAGCGATCTTCTTTGAGGATTCGCTCCGGGGCAATTCCCTGCCCGATCAAATACTGAGCCATGGCCTCCGCCTCGGGAATCCATTCCCCTGGTCCTTGGCCGCCGGAAACCACCACCTTCATCTGCGGGTTTTCTGCTAAGATTCCTACCCCCTTATCCACCCGCTCCCGCAGAGTCCAGGAAAGCTGCTCCCCATTCAGACCTGCGCCCAGGATGATCAAAACCTTCCCCTGTTCAGGTATTCTATCCTCTGTGTTCCATAATATTAATCCCTCAATAATGAAAAAGGAGCCCAGCAACAGAACGATTCCCCAGCGAATTAGTTTGCGCAACCCTGGAAACCGCTGGCTAAAAAGCGTATTTCTAAACTTATCCCCCCATAATCCCCATAACAAGAATAAGCTCCCTACTCCCGCGGGGAGGATAGTCCCTAAATTGACTCCACCCTTAAGACCGGTTACTACGATTGTATCAAGGATCCCGATGATCCCTGCCAGGATGCTAAGCCAGGAACCCCAGCTTCTCTTCACCATAGCTACACCCCTAACCATTGCCATTGTTACACACAAATTTGTGAATTTATTGTTAAATAGCAACATTATCTATTATGACATTTCTAGGCATATTCCTGCTATTTTTTCTATTTTTAAACAAAATATCAAATATAAAAACAGCAAACTATAAAAATCTGCTGTTTCGCCTTAAATTTGGGATATTTTAGCACTTGCTTTAAAAATTAAAGGGATTTTAGCAAAATTTCACCCGTCGCTCCAACCAGTCCACAATATCCGCCAAAACCTCTTCCCGCTCCGGCTCATGAATCAATTCATGATAAAGCCCTTCATAAAGCTTGAGGGTCTTATCCCGAGAGGAAATCTCAGCGAATATCCTTTGGGAGGCCTGATAAGGAACGAGTCGATCACCGGTTCCATGGAGTATGAGGCAGGGCAATTGATAGCGGCCGGCTTTTTCCTGAGCAAAGGCCACTCCCCGGCAGGCAAACTGATAGAAAAAACCCAGAGTTGCATACCTTAGAACCAAAGAATCCCCATCGGAAATTTTGCGCACAGCCATGTTCCGGGTTGTCTTGCCGCTCAATTTAGGGCGAATTCTGAGCCGCTTCAATACTACATTCAAGAGTTTAAAGAGAAAAGTCGGAATATATTCCGTTCCCACAGGCCTGGCCAAGGCAGCTCCGCTGAAAATCTGCCCCTGCAATTTTCCCGGGTGGAGAATCCCATAATTAAAGCTGATTAATCCTCCCATACTGTGGCCAAACATGAAGAGAGGCTGTGTTGGGTGAAGCTCCCGAACATGATCCACGAAAACATCCAGATCCTCCAGGAACACCTCAAAGCGGTCCAGATGACCCCGCTCAGCCTCGGAATGCCCATGGCCCCGATGATCCAAAGCATAAGCCCCATAGTCATGCTCAGCCAAGAACTCCATAAACTGAACATAAAAGCTGGAATGCTCCGCATAGCCATGGCAGATCACCACCACAGCCTTAGGATGGGCGGGGAGGTTTTGCCGATAATAGATCCTGATTCCTTCTCTGGTTTGAATAAGCTGACAGCCTTGCTCCAAGTTGTGTCACTCCTTTATTGTATGCAGCTCCGTTGCAGTCCCGGTGTCTATGGAAAAATCAGCAGGCCCTCAACCTGCTGATTTTTTGCACTTGTACTCGGCTAAATAACCAGACTATGACCCTTTTCCCGCAGCCAGCGGCGGTGAGCGGCATGCTCCGGACAGTAACGGGCCACATGCTCCCAAAACTCCGCCGAATGATTCAGATAGATAAGATGGGAAAGCTCATGGATCACCAGATAATCCAGCACCGGCTCCGGGGCCATAACGGCCCGCCAGTTCAGATTGATATTGCCCAGGCTGGAGCAGCTTCCCCAGCGGGTTTTCTGCTCTTTTAAGCGGAACTGGTTATAGGTTACTCCCATTTGGCGGCTCCAAAGATTAAGCTTCTGGAGAAACACCGCCCGGGCTTTTTGCTTATACCACTTGTCAAGAATCTCCCGAACCGCTTCCTGCCGCTGTTCTCCCTGAAGCTCCTGAGGCATCTTGATCTCTAAGGTTTCCTGGTCCTTTCTGTAAAAGGCACTGATCATTTTATGAGGGGTATCGATGATCTCCAGGTTCAGCTCTTTTCCCAGATAGGAAACCTTTTCACCCGTTTCATACACCCTTGGGGGCTTGACCATCGTTTCTTGAAGCTTGGTCCAATTCTCTAAGATCCACTCCTGATTCTTCTCAATGAAGGCCTGAATCTCACCCTTGGCAGTACGCGCAGGAGCAGATACTCTGACCTTTTCCGGCGTAATGCGGATGGAAATTCGCTTGATCCGGGAGCTTTTTCTTTCTTCATAAGGAATAATCGTCTTTCCCAGCTTCAAAGATGAGGGCATATTATCCTGCTCCTAATTACTTTATTCGGTAACTTTCAGCCGTAAGAGTTAAGCATTACCTGAGCCCCAAGTCCCTTTAAAGACGATCTGGGACATCTCTTTGCGGGGTCTTGGCTTTCTTTCCTCCGCCGGGTAACCCAAAGGAGTCATGGCCAGGACGCGGACATTCTCAGGAACCTTCAGGATCTCCCGCACCTTATCTTCAGCGAAAAGCCCCTGCCAGCAGGTTCCCAGACCCTGCTCGGCCGCCGCCAGGATCAAATGCTCCATAGCCAATCCCGCATCCAGCATCATATAGTCCTTGCCTTCCCAGACCTCGGACTCCGCCGGCACCCCGCAGAGCACCACGATCAGAGGAGCCTGCAGCAAAGCTTTGCGTCCGGGATTGGTCTCCGCATAGGCTGTGGTCAGCTCCTGCCGCGCGGCCTCATCCTCTACCACGATAAAACGCCAGCACTGCAGGTTTTTCCAGGAGGGAGCCAAACGGGCGCACTCCAGAACATACTCCAGCTTTTCCTGCTCCACAGGGTCAGGCAGATAACTCCGCAGACTTCTTCTTTTTTGAGCCAGTTCAAGAAAACTCATATCGATTCCTCCTCTTTCATTCTCTACCACTTTATTCTTTATTATGTCCTTCATTCCCTCTTCATTGTCATATACTTCTAAATTTTATAAACACTTCCTAATGTCGTTAAGAACTGCCCTTGATGTGCCGATAACATAGATAAGGGATCTTTTAAGGATGAAATCGACGACAAGGAGGTCGCCCTATGAAAATTCAAAGCTCAGCCATCGTCATGGCAGGGGAATCCAAGCATACGGAGAGCTACAAAAAGGAAGTCACCCTGCAAAGCTGGCAGAACAAAGACGCCGCCGGAAAGCCGGTCCTTAATCTGGAGAATGCAGACATACTTGATCTATCTGATTCGATTAAAGACCGGAAAAGTCCTGCCGCCAATGTCCAGCAAGCCCAAGAGATTAGCCTGGAAATAAGCGAAGGGGATAAGCGCAAGCTGGAACTGCTCCAGCTCATGCTGGAAGCCATCACCGGCAAGAAGCTGCGCTTCTTTGTACCTCAAAAGCTCGTTCTCAATGATTCCAACAGGCTCCCCTTTTCCCCCACTCAAGCCCCCACTCAAGGCTGGGGCATCGTCTTCGAATCCAGAGAACAGTATATTGAGCAGCAATCCATGTCCTTTTCCGCTCAAGGCCAGGTGACCACTGCCGACGGCAAGACCATTGACCTGCAGCTTCAATTGAATATAAGCCGCAGTTTTGCTTATCAAAACAACATCAGCTTCCGGGCCGGTGATGCTGTGACCATCGATCCTCTGGCGATCAACCTGGGGGTCAGCTCCGCCCAGCTGACCCAGCAAAAATACGTCTTTGATCTCGACTACGACGGCAACACTGAATTGATCTCCTTCCTGGCTCCCGGCAGCGGCTTTATCGCTCTGGACAAAAATGGGGACGGCATCATCAACGACGGCAGCGAGCTTTTCGGCACGAGAAGCGGAGACGGGTTTGCCGATTTAGCCCTCTACGACAGTGACCACAATGGCTGGATCGATGAGAATGACCCCATCTATGACAAGCTCCGCATCTGGACCAAAAACGAAAAGGGAGAAGATGTACTCTTCGCCCTGGGTGAACAAGGCATCGGTGCCCTCTATTTAGGCAGCGCCGCCACCGACTTTAGTCTGAAAGATGACCGCAATCAATCCTTGGGCGAGATCCGCAGGACCGGCATCTACCTGAATGAAAACGGCACGGTCGGAACCCTCCAGCATGTGGATTTGACCATCTGAGTTTCCTGCCGATACCTGTCTATTCCTTATAGACGCTACGTGTATCTATCTATATCTATATTTGCCCTTACTCCCGTTTGTCCTTCGTGCTTCGTCCCGCCAGCTTGCGGCTTAAGGAAAGGTACTGGGTTCCGCGCATCAGGATCCCGGAGCCATATTTATCCCGAAGTTCATCCACCGTTCGATCCAGCTCAGTTTGTTCCTCGCTCTCTTCCTGGAACAGACTGAGCTGTTCTATACCCTTTTGCAGACGGCTGGCGGTCAGACCCAGCAGGCGGATGGGTTTTCCTTGGGGCCATTTGGCCAGGAGTTTAAGACTCTCCCGATAGATCACATCGGTACTATCCGTAGGCTCAAAAAGGGTCGTGGAATAGGTCCTGGTTTTAAACTCTGCATCCTTGACCTGTACCGTAAGAGTCTGAGCCTTGGTATCCTCCCGGCGGACCTTTCTGCCCACGCTGTCAGCCAGAAACAACAGGACCTCCGCTCCTTGCTCCGGGTCTGTTATATCCTGAGGCAAGGTGATGGACCGCCCGATGGAATGATCCTTCGCCTGATCTTCCGGGGTTACAGGCCGTTCATCACGCCCATTGGCCCATGCATAGAGTTTGGCCCCGTAGACGCCAAATCCCTTGCGAAGTGCCTGAGGAGAAGCCTGCGCCAAATCCCCGATGGTTCGAATCCCCAGGTCCGCCAGCTGTTTTTCCGTCTGCCGGCCGATGCCGGACAACTCACCCACCCCTAAGGGCCATACTTTGCTTTCCAGCTCACCTGGAGCGATCACGGTGAAACTGCGGGGAAGCTTGACTCTGGTCTTCGGGTCCCGCTGGTAGTCGCTGGCCAGCTTAGCAAAAATCTTGCAGTAGCTGACCCCCACCGATACCCCCAGGCCTAACTCTTCCAGAATCTCCTTTTGCACCCGGCGGGCTATCTCTTCCGTACTGCCAAAAAGAAGATGGGAACCTCGAAAATCCGCAAAGCACTCATCCACAGAGACCACTTCAATATGATCTTCGTCAGTATACCGCTCCACGATCTCCCACATTTTCCTGCTGAGGTCCAGGTACAGCCGAAAATCCGGGGACAGCACCACCGCCTCCGGGCACAGCTTTAAAGCCTGAAACAAAGGCATGGCCGTCTTAACCCCATAAAACCGCGCCTCATAGCTGGCCGTAAGGATAATCCCTGTCCGGTTCCTGGGATCTCCAGCCACCAGCAGGGGCTTACCCTGGAGTTCAGGATTTACTGCCTGATGACAGCTGGCATAATAGCTGTTGGCATCGAAGAGAACAATATCACAGTCCTTCGCTTTATGTTCCGGCATCATGGCCTTTTCCATCTCCCGTCCCTCGTCCCAGAGTCACTTGTCCCTTTGACTCCGCTCTGTCCTATATCACAAAGTATACCACAGGGCCGGTGCAGCAAAAAGCCGGACAATAGGATACCCTCCATGACCAGCTCCAGCGAGACCTGGTTATGAAAGGTATTTGAGAGGGCATATGCACCGGTTATTGTTCTCTTAGTATGGTTGTCTTACTTCACAAATTGAGTCAGGAACATGGAAATGGAAGGCACATAAGAAATCAGCAACAGTACGGCGATCATGCCTAAGAGGAAGGGGACCACCGCTTTGGATATCTCTTCGATCTTCAGCTTCGCCAAACCGCTTGCCACAAACAGGTTCACACCAACCGGGGGTGTAATGAAGCCGATCGCCAGGTTGACCACCATAATGATTCCGAAGTGAATCGGATCGATACCCACCTGAAGGACAATCGGCAGTAAAATCGGGGTAAGAATAACAATCGCCGCCAAAGCTTCCATGAAGGTTCCCACGAAGAGCAGCAGTAGGGTAATGATCAGGAGGATAACGTATTTGCTGTCGGTTATCGCCAGCATCCAGGTGGCGATTTTGGTGGGAATCTGTTCAATCGTCAAAATATTACCGAAGATCGTGGCCATGGCCATCAAGGCAATAATGACGGCGGAGGTACTGCAGGATTCCGTGAAGCAATAGACAATATTCTTCAGGTTAATCCCTTTGTGGATGAAAACACCGACGATCAGTCCATAGAAAGCTGCCACAGCCGCCGATTCGGTGGGGGTCATGTACCCGGAATAAATCCCGCCTAAAATTATCACCGGAACCATCAAGGCCCACTTGGCCTCCCAAAAAGCCTTGCCCACTGTACGGAAGGTGCGTTTGCGGGCTTCGCCTTTCCAGCCGTTCTTTTTGGAATAGTAGTAGCTGATGCCCATTAAAACCAAACCAATGATCAAGCCGGGAACAATCCCGCCCATAAAGAGTTTGCCAATGGAGACCTGAGCGGAAACACCATAAACGACAAAGGGGTTGCTGGGAGGAATCATCACCCCGATGGAGCCGGCCGCTGCCACAAGTGCCGCCGCAAAGGCCCGGGAATACCCTCTTTCCACCATGGCCGGGATGGTCAGGGAGCCGATGGCAGCTACCGTAGCCGGCCCCGAGCCGCTGATCGCCGCAAAAAACATACAGGTGACAACCGTAGCCAAGGCCAGGCCCCCGGTAAAGGACCCCAGGAGTTCATCAGCCAGGCCTAAGAGCCGCTTGGATAATCCCCCTTCCCCCATGAAGACACCTGCCGCCACAAAAAAGGGAATGGCCATAATCGGAAAGCTATCAATGGAGGTAAAGGAAATTTGTGATATATACTCGATGGGCATCGTATTGGCACAGAGAATCGTCCCTAAAGCGGAAAGGCCTAAGGCCATGGCAATGGGCACCCCAATAAAGATAAAAAGCACAAAATAGCCAAAAAGCCAAGCCATGGCCGGAACATCGGGCTTTAAGAAGAGGGGAGAAAAAATTGCCGCCGTAACCAAAACCCCGATCAAGGTATCCTTAAGGCCAATTTCCAACGCCTGCTTGACCAAGTCCTGGATACACCGGATGGACATTAAGCCAAAACCAATGGGTAGGATTAAGTAGGGAAAAAAGAAGGGGATATTGAGCGCCGGGGAAGTCTGAGGATAGTTTAGCATCATCTGCAGATGATCGATCCCCATAAAGAATATCACACCCGTTAAGACGAGGATGCAGCTGTCGACCATGATCCAGCTGATTTTCTGCCACCGGTCGGAAATCCGGTCATAGAGAATATCGACCCTGATATTATTGCGCCCTTTAATGGCCAGCGGGATCGCCAAATAGGTGATCCATATGAAAATAAAGCGCGCTAATTCTTCTAAGCCCACAATGGCCGTACCGCCGGTGATATTGGAAACGATATAACGATAAAGAGTTTGATAGGTAATCAGCATAATAATCGCCAGCATGCCGATTACAAGAAATGGTTTTTCAAAATTCCCATCGATCCATCTCAGCCATTTTTTCCAGGAATTTTCTGGCTTCTTTGCAATGTCCAGCATAAATTACCTCCCGTCTTACTCGCTGAAGAAAACCCCGAAAGCACTGCTTTCACACTTGTTGCTTCGCTTAAGGCAACGTTCGTGCTTGTCCTTATCTCGCCGGTGAAAACAGGAGAGCGGGGAATACCCCTCTCCCCTGTTTCCCATGGCCAGGGCTGTTATTTTTGCGTAGCTGTGACCAAATCAATCAACTCTTGAGGAATTTCCGGGAATTTATCCCACACCGGACGGGTTATAGTCTTCAACTCTTCTTTTTCTGCCGGAGTCAAGTCATAAAGGGTTACCCCGCTGTCGATCAACTTTTGTTTAGCTTCCGTTTCCATGTCATTGCTTACGGCACGCTGCCATTCCAGAGCCTCTTTACCCGATTCAACCAAGATCGTTTGCAGATCTTCAGGCAACGCTTCAAAATACTTTTTGTTGATCATCAGCAAGTGCATACTGTAGTTATGGCCCGAGTCAATGCCGTATTCCAAAATCTCACCATGTTTGGCATCGGAGAGCAATCCCCAGGTATTGCCCTCGGCATCAACCGTACCTTGCTGCAAGGCTGTATAGGTTTCCCCCCAGGCCACCGGGGTGGCACTCATTCCCAAAGCTTCCGCCACGGCAACTTCCACGGGGGAATCCGTTGTCCGAACTTTTAACCCTTTCAAATCTGCTGCCTTGGTAATGGGTTTTTTGGTGGAAACAAAATTGCGATAACCAAATTCACTGTACATAATGGGCTTTAAGCCGATTTTTCCACAAACATTGTCCAGGTATTGTTCCAGTTCACCCTCATTTAAAGCAGCATACAATTTTTGCTGATGTTCAGGAGCGGTGATATAGGGAAGGTCAAACACCATGAATTCACGGGCAAAACTGGCCATATTGGGAGATGAACAGGACGCCATCTCCAAGGTGCCCTTTTGGGTGGATTCCATGGTGACACGGTCACTGCCTAAGGTGGTGTTGCCAAAGATTTGGATTTCGATTTTACCTGCAGATTTTTCCTCAACGATTTCCTTGAACTTTTCATAACCTACCGTAACATTATTGCCGGGTGCCATAGGATGCCCCAAGCGGATGACGATTTTCCCATCGGCTGAAGCTTGCTCGGTTTTACCGCAACCGGACAGGGAGAAGACCAGCAGACATGTCAAAATAAGCACTGAAACCTTTAATAGCCTCTTTTTCATGACAATTCTCCTTCCAAATAATCACTGATTTACTATGGATTTTGCCACTTCTTTAAGCTTTTCGAACTTAACATCCTCCAGCTGGGTATCCGGCCAGGGATACTCCTGACCCAGAAAATGGTATTTCTGCTGTCCCAGCCGATGATACTTGAGCAATTCATAGGTCACATTCGGCTTATCCTTGACAAACTCAGCGATTTCCCGGATATCTTCTTCCCTATCGTTAAAACCGGGAACCACCGGAGTTCTGATAAGTTTAGGCAACTTAGGAAAATGCTCACAGAGCTTGTTGAAATTGTCCAGAATAAGCTCGTTGGAAGCGCCTGTATATTCTTGGTGTTTTTCCGGGTCCATGCATTTAATATCCATAATGAGCGAAGTCAAATGCTGGCAGACTTTTTCCATGGTTGACCAATCGGCATAGCCACAGGTTTCAATGGTTGTTTTCAGCCTTCTGCGGCGGGCTTCTTTCAGTGTTTCGGCCACAAAATCCCCTTGCATCAAGGGTTCACCGCCGCTGAAGGTCAGGCCCCCACCTGATCGCGCATAGAAAACACTGTCTTTTTCAACTTCTTTGAGCACATCTTCAACCGTTGTCGGTTTTCCGAAGGCTTGCAACGCTTGGGAAGGACAGACATCCACACATTGCAGACAATCCGTACATAATTTGCGGTCAATCAGAATTCTGTCACTTTCCTCCACATTCAGCTTAACCGCTCCATAGGCGCAAACCTCCGCACAGCGAAAGCAGGCTTTGATTCCCAGGCATTTATTGGGGTTAAACCCCAGCTGCGGCTGCAGCCGCTGCGACTCAGGATTGCTGCACCAAGGGCATCTGAGGGGACAACCCTTGGTGAAAACAATCGTTCGTATACCCGGACCATCATGAACAGAATAATGCTGAATGTTAAATACTATTCCGGTTTTGCGTTCCGAAACTTTCGACTCCCCCATAAAGACCCTCCTCAACCGCTACTATAATTACTTCTCTAGCTACTTCTATAAACTACCTCTATTAGAGCATCTCGTGCTCCGTTCTGGCGATAATATCATCCTGAAGGTCTGAGGAAAGATCCACAAAGTAGGCACTATAACCGGCAACCCGCACGATCAGACCGCGATATTTATCCGGATCCTGCTTGGCCGCCAGCAAAGTTTCCCGATTGACAATATTGAACTGGATATGCCATAGTTTCAAATCACACCAGGTTCTGATGAAGGAGACTAATTTTTCGCTGCCTTCCTCACCGGCTACACAGGAAGGACTTAATTTGATGTTCAGCAAGCGGGCCGCCCGATTGCGATAGCCATAATTCTTGGAGAAGAAATTGGACAGGAGCACTGCTGTGGGGCCGTTCACATCGGCACCGTGGGATGCGGAGGAACCGTCGGCCAGGGGCATCCAGGCTTTTCTGCCATTGGGTGTGGCACTGACCACCTTCCCGAAAGGCACGTGGGAAGTGAAGGGCACCAGTCTCAGGTCCAGATGAACCCCCAGCTCCCGGGAATATTTCTTCGTGAACTCAACCGCCGTACGATCGACTTCTTTAGCAATAACATCCGAGTAAGGGTCATTGTTGCCGTATTTCGGTGTATGCATGACCATTTCCCTGATCACTTCATGTCCTTCAAAGTTATTGCGAACCGCTTCCAGCAATTCTGCCATGGTCAGTTTTTTCTCTTCATAGACTAATTTCTTAATAGCGGCTAAGGAATCGACGACAGTACCATAGCCGATCAATTCAAAGTAGCCTAGATCGATACCGCCCTTAATCACCGGCTGATGCAAATCGGTGCAGTTTTCCATACAAAGGTCATGCATTAAGGAGCCTAAGGGTGAGGCAAAATGCTGGGCACGCAGCCTGATAATAATATGCTGTTGGATAAAAGCATGTTTGAGGAAATTGGTTTGTTGGGCAAGGTAGGCCTTCCAGAACTCATCCCAAGTCTCAAATTGGGTGGGATCGCCGGTTTCCAGCCCCAGTTGTTCATCCCCGTATTTAAGCATCCGGCCGTTATATAAGGTCATCTCGATGGCGGCAGCGAAGTTAATATAGGGATTACCGCTGGTATAAGTGTCCCGGTTCGGCATCCGGCACTCGGCACATCCGGACACCGCATAATCCAAGGCTTCAGCAAATTTAGCACCCTTAGACAAGAGCAGGGGCACGACCTCCTCATCGTTGATGAGTTTCGGGAAACCGGTTCCTTCCTTGACCGTCTCAGCCACTTCATAGAGATAGCGTTCCGGCGAACGGGAATGAATCCGGGCAGCCAGATCTGGATAGTTAAGAGGAAATTTTTGTTTGGATTCCAGGAACAGATAGGTCAGCTCATTGGTTGCATCCACACCGTCCGGAGTTTGGCCACCCACAGTAACGGCCTCCCAGTGGGCATACCCTTCGTTAAAGGCGCCGCCGGTGGGAGATAAGTAAAGGTCAATAAATTGAGCCATCCCTACCCACATGCACTCCAGCAGCTCGATGGCCTGCTGAGGGGTGAGGATACCTTCTGCCACATCCTTTTGATAATAGGGGTAAAAATATTGATCCATCCGGCCATTGGAAATGATCGTCCCGGTTTTTTGCTCAATTCTGGAGAACATTTGCACAAACCATTGGGATTGAACCGCTTCCCGGAAATTGCGCGCCGGATGTTCAGGCACCCAGGCACATCTTTCGGCAATATCCGACAGCTCCTGTTTGCGTTGGGGGTCCTTCTCCAGTTTAGCCATTTGGGCAGCCAAGTGGGCATGGCGGTTGGCCCAAACTACGATGGCGTCACAGGTGATGATCACCGCTTCCAGGAAAGGCCTTTTCTCCATATTATCGGCAGGGCTCAAAGGATCAAGCTGGTCCAGTTTGGCTTGAGCTTCTTCTTTGATCCCCTTAAAGCCTCTCTTGAGAACCTTTTCATAGTCATGGACCCATTGAATGGATGAGCGGAAGGAGGCTGTTTCGTTGACAATAAATCTGGAGGCTAAGGGATCCGCCGGATCATAGGTCACTTTCAACGTATCCTCGGGAAGCGCCTTGGCCAACTCCTCATGGAAGGTCTTTCCTTTCCAGTAAGGGGCCACATCATTGATAATGATTTGGGCATCGTCGGGATCGATATTAAAGGGAGATTCCACCCGTTGGGGCAGCTGCTCAATGGCTAAGCCCAGAAAATCCCCATCCAGCTCCGGAAAAACGATCCCATAGCGCCCTTGAGCGCCGGCCCGGCCGACAATCAGTTGCTGATCGTCAATATAAACGGTGATATTCTGAGCGATATGCATCAGGGCTTTGGCCCATCTCGGCTGTAGGGGCTGCCCTTCCGTCGCTTTGAAGGACTCTGTAAAATATTTGGCCCGTTCAACATCAATTTTCGGGCGGAGATCCTGAAAACTCTCCAGAATCTTGAATACCCTTTCACGGCCTTCATAATTCACCTTACCCTTTTGCGGGTCGATAATTCTCTCTTCATGAGGAGATAGACAACATGTGCTCATTATGATACTCCTTTCAAAAAACAAGTTCATTCCTGGGGACACCTTCCGATGGCCGGGATGGCAAGTGTGTAAACCGGTCCTCCTTTATCATCAGAATAACCAATTGCGCTCCATGCTTTTCCTAATTGCAAAAGTCATGCCAACCGCAAATCCCCTGAATAACCTGCCTATTTTTCAGGTTGGCGCAAGTTGAGTTGCATATGTGCAACGCATCCTTGGCCCCAAATTCATGTGCTAGCTATCCCATTCACAAGAGAGAGGGCTTGTTGTCTTTTTGCACCGTTGTTTCCGAACTGCAACAGCTGCGTCTGAACATCCGCTCATAACAATTTATATTTTTTGGCTTTTCTAAAGATGGTTGAACGATCCACTTGAAAAAACTCCGCCACCTTGGAACTTGATTTATATCGGTCCAAAGCCTTTTTAAGCAGATTTCTTTCATAATCCGCCACAAGCTCATCCAGGGATTTTCCCTGGGAAGGATTACCGGCTTCTTCTGGCTTGCTGAGATCGAGAAGCATATAATGGGGCAAATCCGTCACATCAACACTCTCCGTCTCATGAGTAACCACGAGGCTCTGAATCAGGTTGTCCATTTGCCGGACATTGCCGGGCCATTTGTAGGCAAGGAGCACTTCCGCCAATTCTTTGGTAAAGGATATTTCTTTACGAAATTTAGCATTGTATTTGTCCAGAAAGGCTTGCATCATGACTCTGATATCCTCCTGCCGCTCCCGCAGCGGAGGAATCTCCAGATCGGCAACACGCAAACGATAATACAAGTCGCTCCTGAACGTTCCTTTCCTCACTTCTTCCTCCAGATCGCGGTTGGTGGCGGCGATGAAGCGGACATTGACCTTTTTCACCTTGGTTGAACCAATATGGATGATTTCCTGATCCTGGAGAACCCGCAGCAGCTTGACCTGCAGCTGTAAGGGAATTTCACCGATCTCATCCAGGAATAAGGTCCCCTTGTCGGCCATCTCGAACAAACCGACCTTCCCTTTCGTATTGGCCCCCGAAAAGGCCCCCTGCTCATAACCAAACAACTCCGATTCAATTAAGTTTTCAGGAATGGTGGAACAATCGATTTTGAGAAAAGGTTCTTTGCGCCTTGGGCTGTATTGGTGAATCTTGCGCGCTAAAACATCCTTCCCTACCCCGGTTTCCCCCAGCAGCAGCACCGTGGTATCTGTTTTGGCTATCTTCTTCAGTTTTTCCATGAGGGCGATCATTTTTTTACTTTCAAAAATCTCCACATTGCTGGTCAAGGCCTTTTTACACTGCTCATTGGCTTCCCGATATTTATCGATAATCTCCTGTTGATCGGCAATCTGCTCCTTAAGCTGGGACAATAAAGAAATATCCCGCACAAAGGTCAACACAAAGGAAACCTTGCCTGAGTCATCAAATATGGGATAGCCATTCAGCAAAACTTTCCGCCCGGTCTTGGTGATCTGCACAGACATCTTATGCTCACCGGTGACCACAATCTCCGGATTTAATGCCAGATTGTAGACCCCTTTTTCCACCAGCACCTTGACATTCTCCCCCATGACTTCCTGACCTTTCAATCCCGTCAGCTGCTCATACATCGAATTGACCGCAATTGTCGTCCCCTCGGCATCAGAAATATAGACTCCCTCAGGCAACAATTCGATAACTTGCTGATACACTTGAGACGTAGCGAATTTATTCCAATGATCCTGAGTCATCCTGAATCTCTCCCTTCCTTATTGCTCGTTGCCTCATGGTATGGCACGTTGCATAACGGCAACACCCATGCAATAGTGCATCAAAACGACAAAGTTCTTATGCCCCCTTTCACAATTCCATTCTCAAAACCGGGGATTCGTTGCATTTTTACAACGATTCTATCATTCATTTCTTGACTGTGTAAACCCCTCAGCCAATTTCCGTGGTTGGTATGATTATTGCAATACAATTAAACCGAAGTGTGTCGACTTGGGCTGCTGCGGAATTGCGCTCCGCTTTATGTACAACAAGGAGGAACCTTCATGAACATTATTGATTTCAGGTTCAGACCCAACACTGAAGCTATCTTAAAAGGAATCTCAAGCAACCCTGCCTTTAAAGGGATGTGCCAGTCCATCGACTTCAACAAAATGCTTCCCCAAACCCTGGAAGAAGTCGTTGAAGAGCTGGACCGGCATCATGTGGTTAAGGCCGTTATCTCCGGCCGGGATTGTGAAACAACTTACGGTGCCCAATCCAATAATCCCAGTGTCATTGAGTTTTGTCACAAATTTCCGGATAAGTTTATCGGTTTTGCCGGGCTGGATCCCCATAAAGGGATGGCTGCCCTGGCCGAGATCACCCATGCTGTCCATGAAGAGGGGATCAAAGGAGCGGCCATTGACCCCTACCTGGCCCGCATTTATGTTAACGATGCCAAATACTATCCCATCTATGCCAAATGCTGTGAGCTGGGGATTCCTTTGATCATTGCCACCGGACCCGGAACCCTGGTTCCCAATGCGGTGATCGATCATGTGGCTCCCCGGTACATCGACTTTGTAGCCCGTGACTTTCCCGAGTTAAAAATTATTGCCAGTCATGGGGGCTATCCCTGGGTCAATGAGATGATCACGGTGGCCCAACGGAATGCCAATGTCTATCTGGAATTATCGGAATATGAATTTTTCCCCCAATCAAGCGCTTATATCGAGGCGGCCAATTCCATCCTCAGCGATAAGATCATGTACGCCAGCGCCCATCCTTTTGTGGATTTTAAACTTGCCTTGAAGAATTATGAGCAGCTCCCTTTAAAACCCGAAGTCCGTGAAAAAGTGATGTACAAAAATGCCGCTAAGGTCCTGGGGCTTAGTGATGGGACTTTCTCCGCAAGCAAAGCCATGGACGCCCAGGAGGTCCAGATGATTATCGAAAATGTGATCGCCCAACTCTCACAAAGAGGTTTGTTAGCTGACCGCTAACTATAACAACTATGAAAGATATGAACGCCATGAAAAATATAAACGCTCAGAACGCTATGAACGCTATGGAAAAAGCCAACCAACGTATCGCCGCCTTCCAGGAAACTATGGATCACCCCAGGCCTTATCAGGGGCAGAAAAGGCTTTACACAGGTGTTGATCTCGGCACGGCCTATACTGTGCTGGCCGTGGTCGATGAAGAGGGGACTCCGGTAGCCGGCGCCATGGGTTTTGCCCAGGTGGTCCGGGACGGCCTTGTTGTGGATTATATTGGCGCTGTTGATATCCTGCGCGAGCTGAAAGCAACCCTGGAGGAGAGCCTGGGAGTTGAGCTCCTTAAGGCAGGGGTGGCCTATCCTCCGGGAACTTCCCCAGGGGACCAAAAAGCGCTTCACTATATTGCCGAAGCCGTGGGCTTCGATGTGATCGCTGCCCTGGATGAACCCACCGCTGCCAACAATGTCTTGAATATCGAAGACGGTGCCGTCATCGATATCGGCGGTGGAACCACAGGTACTGCCGTCATCGGCCAGGGACAAGTGGTCTGCGTTGCTGATGAACCTACGGGAGGAACCCATGTCAGTTTAGTCATTGCCGGTGCTTATCGGCTGCCCTTTGCCGAAGCAGAAAAGCTGAAAATGGATTCCCGCAAGCATCAGGAGCTGTTGCCCGTCATTAAACCCGTTATCGAAAAAATTGCCGGCATCATCAGAGGGCATATCCAGGATCACCCTGTTGATCGGGTTTACCTTGTCGGCGGCACCAGCTGCTTTACAGGATTTGAAACCATCGTGGCAGCAGAGCTGCAGCGGCCGGTGATTAAACCTGCCAACCCCTTCTTAGTGACTCCCTTGGGAATCGCTTTAGCAGCAGCCAAAACCTGCTCAAACCCTTGAGCTGTTTTATCCTTAATCCCTTGATCCATCTTAAGTAAAGGGGTGAACTTATGCGAATTGGAAGAGTCATCAACAGTATCTGGGCTACACGCAAAGCGGATTCTCTGATCGGAACCAAGCTGATGATCGTGCAGCTCCTTGACCGGCCCCATGGTGAATTAGGCCCCATCATTGTTGCCGCCGACATTATCGGCGCAGGCATCGGCGAGAAAGTCCTGGTTACTGAAGGCAGCTCAGCACGAAATATGGATAACTTTAACGACTCCCCCATCGACTCGACCATAGTCGGGATCATCGATGAGGAGAAAGATAAACTGGCCGAGGTGTCCAAGCATGCGTGAAGAATTGATCCAAAAAATTAAAAAAGCCGGTGTGGTTGGCGCCGGGGGTGCAGGCTTTCCGACCCATGTCAAGGTCAATTCAAAAGCCCGGACCGTCCTTGTCAATGGGGCTGAGTGTGAACCCCTGCTCCGGGTTGACCAGCAGCTGATGGCGGGGCAAGCCCCTAAAGTGGTCATGGGTTTGGAACTGGTGATGTCCGTCACCGGGGCCAAGGAGGGGATCATCTCCCTTAAGCACAAGTATCACGATGCCATCAGTGCCCTGGAAAAAGAAATCAGCGGCAAGCCCATCCGCATCCACATCCTGGATGATTTTTATCCAGCCGGTGACGAGCATGTTACCGTCTATGAATCCACAGGACGTCTCGTACCCCAGGGCAGTATTCCTCTTAAAGTGGACTGTGTCGTCCATAATGTGGAGACCCTGCTCAATATTGTTGATGCTGTTGCCGACCAACCGGTGACTGATACCTACCTCACCATCACCGGCGAGGTCAATCAGCCGTTGACCTTAAGATTGCCCATCGGCACCTCCATAAGCGAAGCCCTGGCCATTGCCGGTTACCATGATTCAGAGGGTATGCAGGTCATTGAAGGCGGTCCCATGATGGGAAAAATCGTCGCGGATCTCCATCAGCCCATCACCAAAACCACCAAGGGATTAATTGTCCTGCCCCGGGAACATCCTTTGCTGAGGCTGAAAACCCTGCCTGCCGACAAGGTTCTGCGCCAATCCCGGGCCAGTTGTGTCCAGTGCCGTTTTTGTACGGATTTATGTCCCCGCTATTTGCTGGGACATCGGCTTGAACCCCATAAAATCATGCGGATGGTTAACTATGGCCAAGGGCAGGAGGAGACGATGAAGATGGCTTTTGCCTGCTCCGAATGCGGGGTTTGCGAGCAATACGCCTGCATCATGGGGCTCTCCCCCCGGGCCGTCAATGCCCTGCTCAAAAAAGAGCTGACCAGGTTAGGGATAAAACCTTCCCCCTCCCCGGCAGACCAAGCCGTTGATCCTCTCCAGCCCCATCGCAAAATACCTGTAAAGCGCCTGATCAGCCGGCTGGCTCTCCAGGACTATGACCGGAATGCACCTTTACAGGAAAAGGACTATCCCATTGACCGTGTGGCCATAAAATTATGCCAGCATGTGGGTGCCCCCAGTGTGCCGATCGTTAAAGCAGGATAAAGGGTAAAAAAAGGGGACCCCATTGCTTCACCCCCTGCCAGGGGTCTGGGGTCTTATCTCCATGCCAGCATCGACGGCGTCGTCCAGGAAATCACGGATAGTATCCTGATCTCTGCACGGGAAGGAAGTGAAACACAGCCATGGAATCCATCGGTTTAGTGGAAGTCAACAGTATTGCCAGAGGCATCGAAGCCGCCGATGCTATGCTGAAAGCGGCCCAAGTCGATCTCCTGGAGGCCAAGCCGGTTTGTCCGGGAAAATATATCGTTCTGATTTGCGGTGATGTAGCCGCTGTGCAAAGCTCAGTAGCTGCCGGAAAAACTATGGCCGCCCACTCGGTCCTTGATGATTTTATTCTCCCCAACGTTCATCCACAGGTCCTCACCGCCATCTCAGCCGCTACGCCCCTTACCCTGATCAAAGCCCTGGGTATTATTGAAACCTTTTCCATTGCCTCACTCATGGTGGCCGCCGATACTGCTGCCAAAACCGGTCAGGTGGACCTGGTGGAAATACGGATCGGAATGGGCATCGGCGGGAAATCCTTTGTTACTCTCACCGGGGACGTGGCCTCGGTGGAATCCTCCGTTGCCGCAGGGGTTATGCTGGCTTCGGAAAGAGGAATGCTTGTGGATAAGGTCGTGATCCCTTCCCCCCATGACCATTTGAAACGATGTCTCCGTTGAGAATTCCGACCCGGCAGAAGGTCCGTCACAAAGGAGGTGAAGTGACTCTTGAAAGCCTTAATTACCGCAGCCGATGTTAAAACAGCGGCGGAAACCCCTGAAAAAATCCTCACGATCTCTGAGGCAGACCTGATCACCCCGGCTGCCCGGGATGCTGCCAAGGAGCTGGGCGTTCAAATCACAGCCCACCCTGTTTCTCCGCCGCCAACTGTTGCTCCGCCAGCTGCTGCTCCGCCGTCAACTATTTCCCCGTCTCCGGCCTTTTCTCCAACCTCCCCTCTCGATCCGGCCTTGGTATCCCGCATTATTGAGGAGGTCATGGTTTGCCTCAATCGGCCCGGCTCACCTGCACAGCCTCAGAAAGAAGCCGATCCCGGTGGTTTAAGAATTGTGAAGGGGAACAGCCTTATTCTAGAGGATTTTGCTACCGGCAATCCCAGAGACCGCATTAAGATTAAAGAACTATTCAACAAAAAAGAGTGCCCCCTCTATTCGGCAGGGATCATGGCTCTTGACAAAACCAGTTATAGTTTGACCCCGGCCAGGGATGAGCTGAATTACATCATCGAAGGCACTTTGGAATGTTGTATTGATAACCGCTGCTATACGGCCCAAGCCGGCGATACACTCTATATTCCTGCCCAGGCCAAGATAACCTTGACCGCTCCAGACAAAGTCAAGCTGTTTTATGTCTGCTGACCCAGTACTCTGTAATACCCACAGAGTAGCAGCCAATTTAAAAGGAGGATTTTACTATGCAACAGGAAGCTTTAGGAATGATCGAAACCAAAGGTCTCATTGGTGCCATCGAGGCGGCAGATGCCATGGTCAAAGCAGCCAATGTTCACTTAATCGGCAATGTGCTGGTCGGCGGCGGTCTCGTTGCCGTCATGGTCCGCGGCGATGTCGGTGCAGTCAAAGCCGCTACAGATGCCGGTGCCGCTGCCGCCCAGCGGGTGGGCGAGTTGATCTCCGTCCATGTTATTCCCAGACCTCATGGCGAGGTGGAAATGATCCTGCCGAAAGCAAAGTAATTGAAGTTAAACTTTAGGAGGGAACGCAATGCAACAAGATGCCTTAGGAATGGTTGAAACAAAAGGTTTGGTTGGCGCCATCGAGGCAGCCGACGCCATGGTCAAAGCAGCCAATGTTCATTTAATCGGTAAAGTTCTCGTCGGGGGCGGTCTCGTCACCGTCATGGTCCGCGGGGACGTCGGAGCGGTCAAAGCCGCTACAGATGCCGGTGCTGCCGCTGCCCAGCGGGTAGGTGAATTAAAATCCGTTCATGTCATTCCCAGACCCCATACAGAAGTTGAAATGATTCTTCCCCATGATGATTCAGGGAAGGCGTAATTGGAAAGGATGATTCCTCGTGGTATTCGATACGGACTTAGCTTCTATTCAAGAATCCCGCAATCTTGTCCAAAAGGCCAAGGAAGCCCAACTCCACTTAGCTCATTTTAATGAGCAGCAGATTGATAAGATCTTAGCGTCCATCGTTGCCGCTGTTGAAGAGAATGCCGAAGGATTGGCACGGATGGCTTGCCAGGAGACTGAATACGGGATCGTTGAGCATAAAATCGCCAAAAACCTTTTTGCTGCGCGGGATGTCTATGAATCCACAAAACATATCAAAACCATCGGTACCATCAGTGAAGACCCCGACCGGAAAGTCATCCGCTATGCCGCCCCCATGGGTGTACTGGTAGGGATCACTCCCCGTACCAATCCCACCTCGACCATCATTCACAATGCTCTTTGCGCCATCAAGGGAGCCAATGCCATCGTCTTTTCCCCCCATCCCTTTGCTGTTCAATGTGGGTGTGCCACTGCCAGTCTGATCAATGAGGCTGCCGTCAAAGCCGGGGCTCCCGACGGGGTCTGCTCCTGCCTCAGCATGACCTCCCTGCAGGCCAGCCATGAGCTTATGCATCATCCCGATGTCGCCGCGATTATCGCCACCGGGGGACCGGGACTGGTTAAATCGGCCTACAGTGCCGGCAAGCCGGCCTTTGGGGTGGGATCGGGCAATGTTCCCGTCTTTATCGAGCGCTCGGCGGATATCAAGCAGGCCGTCAATGATATTATGGTCAGCAAAACCTTTGATAATGGCATGATCTGCGCTTCAGAGCAATCGATTCTTGCCGACCAGCCGATTAAAGATGAGGTGATCAAAGAGCTGCAAAACCAGGGCGCTTACTTCCTCTCTCCGGAAGAAGTTCAAAAGGTAGGCCGGGTGGTCATCCATGCCAACGGCAGCATGAATAATGCCTTAGTCGGACAATCCCCTGCCGTTATCGCCCAACGGGCAGGGATCAGCATTCCTGCCGATACAGCCCTGCTCATTGCCCCTATGGATGGTTACGGCAAGGATTATCCCCTCTCCCATGAGAAACTTACCACTGTGTTAGGCTTCTATGTGGTTCAGGATTGGAAAGAAGCCTGTCATCTCAGCATTGAGCTTTTAAAGTTGGGAGGAATCGGCCATTCTTGTGCGATCCATTCCCAAAACGAGCAGGTTATTCGGGAATTTTTGGCTAAACCGGTTTTCCGGATTATCGTCAATACACCCTCAGCCCTTGGCGGCATCGGTCAAACCACCGGCATCATGCCCTCTTTAACCCTTGGTTGCGGCACATGGGGCGGCAGCAGCATCTCGGAGAACTTAGGACCTCAGCATTTGATCAATATTAAACATCTGACCTATGGTCTTAAAAAAGTGGCTTTCCATAAGGTGCCGGCTGCCCAAGGCAATGTTTCCCCACTTCTGCCGCCGACCAAGGCAACTTCCTGGGACATCAAATCAGACGATATCGCCGATGTGGTTAAACAGGTTCTTCAGCAACTGAAGATCGGTTAGTCATCATCAAGCAAGTGCAGGTGAGATACATGGAGCATAATCAGCTTATTGCCATGATTACTGAAGCCGTCATGGAACAAATCCGCCCCCTCCCTAAGATAAATCAGATTCCCGTGGCCATATCCAACCGCCATGTCCATTTGTCCCAGGAAGACGCCCAAACCCTCTTCGGCCCCAACTATTCGTTTAAAATAAAAAAAGACCTCTCCCAGCCCGGGCAATATGCCTGTGAAGAAAGGGTAACCCTGGTGGGACCCAAAGGAGTTATTGAAAACGTGCGTATTTTAGGACCGGTCCGCCCTCAGACTCAGGTGGAGCTCTCGGTTTCTGATGGGATCAAGCTCGGTATCACCCCACCCGTCCGGGATTCCGGCGATCTGGCCAACTCAGCCGGGATCACTCTGGTTGGCCCTTCAGGCTCCCTCACCTTACCGGAAGGGGTGATCGCCGCCGCCAGGCATATCCATATGCATAGCACCGATGCTGCACGTTTGGGAGTCAAAGACAGGGACCGGGTCAGCGTCACGGCACCTGGCCCCCGGGGATTAGTCTTCAGGGAAACCCTGATTCGTGTCAGCCATAACTTTACTCTGGAGATGCATATCGATATTGATGAGGCCAATGCTGCATCCCTGCGCAATCAGGACTATGTGGAGCTGCTTTTAGTGAACCATCTGCTTCCATAGGCCGGCTGCTTAGGATCAATTTTAGGGTTAATTTCCTATGAAATCTTAACTACTGAGGTCTTAACTTCGCCGCATAAAGGAGGGGCGTGTCGGAACCAAGCTTTCCACACGCCCCCTTTTTGCATACCGTCCCGCACCGGCATAAGCTATACTTCTGATATACAGCCCTCAATGCAGGCTACCAGGGAGGATCGACCATGAACACCTATGCCCTTATATTAATCGTACTCATAGCTTCAACCATGCAGGCCGCCACCGGATTCGGATTTGCCATCATGTCCATTCCTTTCCTGCTTCTCTTGCTTGACCCCCGTGACGCTATCCAACTGAATATTCTACTTGCCTTCATCATCTCCCTGATGATGATCTATAAAATCCGCCATACTGTTAAAGCAGCTACTTTAAAGAGATTAATCATGGGCAGCTTACTGGGAACGCTGCCGGGAATCCTTATCTTTATTTTTCTGGATGTACGTCCCTTGAAACTCTTGATCAGTGTATTGCTGCTGATATCGACCTGTTTATTGGCTGCTAAAATCCGCTTTAAAGAAAGCAACACCAAAGAATTCCTGATGGGGGTCTGTTCCGGATTTCTCACCACCAGCATCGGTATGCCCGGTCCCCCCCTGATGATCTATTATGCGGGAACCGATCTTGATAAGGCCACCATACGCAGTACAACCGTCGCCTACTTTGTCTTCATCAATTTGCTCAGCATTCTCATGCAAACCTTTCTTTACGGCAGTTCCGCCATAGTCTGGAAGTCCACCCTGATTTCTCTTCCTTTTCTGGTGCTGGGAATTGTGCTTGGACAATTTGTCTTTATCCGGCTCAATCAACAGCGGATGCAGCAGCTTATCTATCTTTTATTGTTTTTTACCAGCATCTACTTATTTGTAACCACCATAGCGCAGTAACTATGAAAGGGGTGTCGCAAAACGTTGATGAGTAAACGTAGTGCGGCACCCCCAGAATATCCCTATTTAGGCTTTAAGGACTTGGCTTATTTTTTCTTCGATTTGCTCATCTTCAACTTTACCTGATAATTTTCCTTGGTATTCACCAAAGTTAAAAAACAAAATTTGCGGAACCCCTTTTAATGAAAATCTTTGAAATACAGCCTTATTTTCTTCGACATCTACATAATAGAAACCAAATTTACCCTCGTATTTCGATTGCAGATCTTCTAAAACAGGCATGACCTCCTTGCACACATGGCAAGACTTTCGCGAGAAAATGACCAAGCTGGGATTACCGTCAGTATAGATTATCTCTTCAAATTGACTTGCATTCAATTTCTGTAACAACAATTTTTATCACTCCATAATCAATTTTCTAAACCCTATTAAGTCAGAATATAATATTAGCTAATGGTATTATAGCAACCGCAACCACAGCCATTATTGTTGCACCCACTACGGCAAGTTTAAAGAGTTCTTTTATCTCTACCCATTCAGTATTGGCAAAAATCATTGCAGCCTGGGTTGAAGCGGCCGGTGTTATAAGGGCTGATTTAGAAGCATATAGCAAAGTGACTACTAAAACAATTGGATTTATCCCATGTGAAATTACAATAGGGCATAGCATTGGGATAAAAATAATTAACAATACTGCATTATGAGTAAATTGCGTAAGACATGCCACTAAAATTGCTAAAAAAGCCATAGCAAGAAATGGATTTAGATCCGATATTGAAGAGGAAATAAATGCTTCAGCAGCCTTTAACACTCCGGATTGTTCAGACTCTAGAGCTGAAGAAATTGGAAACGTAGAAGCGAGCAAAATAAGAACTTGCCAGTTAATTCCTTTTCGTGCAATATCACCAAAGTTTAATATTCCTTCTGTCCCTTCTGAGCCATCCTTTCTTAAAATCATAAACGCTATCATTACTAATAAGACTGATCCAACAACTCCTAAGGACTTCAATTGATTAATTATGAATGAACTATTTGGGAATATTCCAGGAAGAAAAAGCATAGTAAGAAAAATGCCAAGCCCTACTGCTGCACTTTTCTGTTTCTTATTCATCTTAACTCCACGCATATAAGCAAACCGATCCTCGGTGGACAATAGTTTTTGGGTATCCGGTCTAAAAAGATACTTACATGCCAGCCAATATAATAACATAATTATTGAGCAAGCTAACAAGTTAAAGAGTGAGAATGTCAGGAAATTTACTGTAAGCCCAGTGGCCTTTTTCATTAATCCTAATGCTATGATAGCAAAGGAACTAAACGGAAATACTATCGCGCCTAAAGAAGCACTATAAAGAATCCCAAACATTGTGCAATTAACAAATCCTTCTCTTCGTTGCAGCCCCATCTCTTTTGCGACATTATAAAAAATACTCCACACAATTACTATGGCCGCAAATATCTGTGTAAAACAACTTAAGACAAACCCACTCAGCATCATTGCTGCTAAAAAGGCATAAGGTTTACCCACAACAATTTTACGGCTAATAAACCAATTCGCAATATAACTGTTTAATCCACTTTCCTCCATAAAAGCTGCAAACATGAAAACAAAGATCGTAATAACCGCTAAATCAGAACCAAAACCCATAGCAAATGATTCTTGTAGAGTCATAATCCCTGTAAAACCACAAGCTATCATCCCTAGTAAACTTGGCCAAATCATCCCAACAAATGACCATCCATATAATACTCCCAAAAAAATTCCCAATGCATTCATACCTGTTTCCGTAATCATCGGATTAAAGGGTGGAATAAACCTGAATGTAAACATTAGTAAAATTGCTATAGCACTATGAAAGTAGTATTTAGTTGACTGTGAAAAAATAGGTTTTCGTTTAATCTGCAGTTCAGCTGCCACAGTTCTTCATCCTTCCTATTTAAAGGTCTTCGGATATGTGAATTTTACCTCAAGCAAAAGCCATACATGCCTATGCAGAAAAACAAGAGCCAAGTGTACATGTGGAATACTGAAACATATTCATGTCAATCCATCCTACTTAACCTGGCCCTCACTTTAACAGAAGTTTTTAAAATATAAGCTATGAGATTTAAAAGTAACGGATTAATGTCTACTTTTCTTCTCTCTTAACTAGTTTCACAACTTCTTCTTTTTGCTCATCTGTAGCAAGGCAAAAATTGTCTGATTCTGTAGTTGACATATCTACAGTCCCTTCAATTACTGTTACTTTGACCGCTCCTCGGGGAGCTGCACCTGGCACTCGAAAATCTTCATTATCTATAGGGTCGATTTTGACTTCCTCAGGTACTCCCGCCTGGGGGCAATAGGTATAAGGAACACGATACGCCCTATATACGGCATTAAACTTATAGCCATTATATTTAGACATTCCTCTGTATACACCATTGCCATAGTACGGACTAATATATTCCCAAACTATTTCATGGTCATGAGTGACCTCAAATAGTCTGCCCCCTCCACCTTCTGTAATTAAGGTATTGCCATTAGGCAATCTTTGAGCGCTGCTAATGAAGGGGCTATAGAATCGGCTGGAATTCAGAGGCACGATAAATCCTGCTTCATGAGGACCATATTGCCATTCTATCTCCAGAGTCACCGGGTTAAATTCAATGACTCTGGAGTAATCCCGACGACAGTTATTAAATCCAGTGGGTGCCGAAGGATTAGGCAGCCCATAGCCAGCCAAGCCTCCATTATCAAAAATCATGATATTACCTTCACCAGGAAGTCCTTTTGGAATCATATGGGCATGATGCTGACCAATGATCCATCCTAACTTCTTCATTTCCGGAGTGTCATAGTCTGGCCCCAGTCTCCAAACAACCTTACCTGTTTTTTTATCTATTATTGCCGTAATATTGGATTGACGAGCATCCCAAATAATATTGTCCGGATGGAATCTTTCATCCCCTGCATCGTACCATTGATTAGGACCCAACACACTCATAGAGTTAATGTGCATCCAGTCACCCATGCCATTGATACCGCTGGTCCGAAGATTAGGGTCCCTGGCTAAAACGTTTTTGGCGGCTTCTGAGAAGCCATATTCATCAAAATGGTCACTGCATACCCATTCCCAAATAATATTGCCCTGCCAATCCACTTCAATGATAGCGTCATCGATCAGCGGGATATAGGATATTTTGCGTTTCATCACATTTTTATGGCAGAGAATCAGAGTATTGCCCTGATCCGTCAGGGGGTCCATCCCAGGAACATAGTAACCTACCGGATTGCCTTGTCTTTGGTAATCAGCTTTTTGCCGCGCCATCCATCTCGGCTGCTCACCCGGATCTTCAATATACTCATGCTTGTCAAATTTCCACACGATATTGCCATCCCAGTCTACTTGTACTACATCAATGTACTCTTTAGTCATATGCCTTGGTGAACGTATTCCTCGACTGCCCATCACAAAACCCCCGGGAAGAATCTTATTAGGCATTCCCTCCAAGTCTTTCCATAGATTTACTTCTCGCCCATTCATATCAATGAGCATAGCTCCTTGCCCGTTAGCAGGATAAATTGTAAAACCATTAAAACACTTTTCCGGTTTGTAAATTGTCGTTCCGGTTGGATAAATTGTTGGATAAGGCATGATTTTTTAACCCCCTTAATAATTTACTTGTTATTTTCTTCACACCATGTTTTAATCTTAGTACATGACAATACCGCTGTAAAATTCATGGTCTTGATGTACCCTAATCAGTTTTGTTGATAAATAAATCAACACCATTTAATTGAGAAGGTCTTTATGGAGTATATAATGCTACGATAGTAATGCAGTCTTTGATTGCTCTTAGATTTATTAAACAAGAGCGAGTTTATATATACGGCACCCAGATGAATTAAGTAATCAGTTGATGAAGCCTGAGTACTGAATTAAGTTCCGTTTCGGTATTAATTTTCGGGGTAATCCAAATCGATTTATTACTTGACATTAAGGGGGATCGATGATGAACTTGGAACAATTGACTTATTTAGTAGAAGTCGATAAATACAAATCCATTACTAAAGCTGCCAATAATCTTTTTGTCTCTCAATCGACTATCAGTATGTCAATCGCTCATTTAGAAAAAGAACTAAATATAATTATATTTAAACGTTCAAAAACTGGCGTAACCGCGACAGCTAATGGTAAAAAAATTATTACATACGCTCAAAATATTTTAAATGAGCTGAAAAACATGAATGAATATGCAATTAACTGCAGCAATAATCTTGCATCAACTATTAAAATCACCTCTGCACCAACCTTTTGCAACAGCATCCTAATTGACATCGTTACCGAACTATTAACCACTACTCCCGAAATTCATATTGATCTAAAAGAGAATAATAATGAACATATAATTCAAAATATCTATAATGGTGAAATTGATATTGGAATCATCGGCCACCTGTGCGACTCCAAGGATAGAATACTAAATAATTTAGATAAAAAGTCTATAAGTTACGAAGAATTTTATTGCGGAAATGTAAATCTTTACTTAAATAAAAATCATCCCTTACTCTATAAAAATAGTATTACTCTACAAGATTTATCAAATTATCCCCTTGTTTCTCATCAATACTTATTGAAGCATTGGACAAACCCTCTCCAGCTTAAAAATTTAGCATCTGAATTCTATAACTATGAGAGCATAAAGATAATTATCCAAAACAGCAACCTTATTGCCATAATGCCTGATATTATTGAAATAAACGATTACTCCATTAACGCTGGTCTTATTGTCCGCCTAAGTGAAGTAGAATTAAATACAAAAGTTTGCTACGGATGTATTAGATCGTTAAAAAATGATATTTTACCTGCGGAGAAAAAAATAATTGACCTGCTAAAGAGTAAATGCGATCAGATTTATATTCCTTAAATTATATAAATGAAATAGCCATGTTTTTGGTATTATGCTTCAAAAACATGGCTATTTTCTTACCTGACAAACTCTTCCCCCATGATCGATAACAATAAACGAAAGGTTAATGACACAAAATAATCATAAAAATAACTATATTTCCCCTCCGGCATATGTTATATTTATGCATAATGATGTATAAATATATAGAATTCTCTGCGTATTCCCTTCAATAAAAAGTAAGGAGTGGTTCATCAAGATGCCTAAAAGAGAGGATATTAAAAAGGTAATGATTATCGGCTCCGGCCCCATCGTCATCGGGCAGGCTGCCGAATTTGACTATTCAGGGACCCAGGCTTGCAAAGCCCTCAAAAATCTGGGTTATGAAGTGGTGTTGGTGAATTCCAATCCGGCCACCATTATGACGGACGCCGGTACGGCCGATGCCACATACATCGAGCCTCTCAATGTCCAGAGAATCACCGAGATCATCGAGAAAGAACGCCCCGATGCCCTTCTGCCCAATTTAGGAGGACAATCCGGGCTTAATCTGAGTTCCGAACTGGCCAAAGCAGGGGTTCTCGATCACTATGGCGTGAAAGTCATCGGGGTACAGCTGGATGCCATCGAGCGGGGGGAAGACCGCATCGCCTTCAAAGAAACCATGGAACGCTTGGGTATCGATATGCCCAAAAGCAGCCCTGCTTACACTGTGGAAGAAGCCGAGAAAATCGCTCAGGAGCTGGGCTATCCCGTGGTGATTCGTCCCGCTTACACCCTGGGCGGCACCGGGGGCGGCCTGGTCTACAATGTGGAAGAATTAAAAACCATCGTGAACCGGGGCATCTCCGCCAGCATGATCGGACAGGTTCTGGTGGAAGAATCCGTCCTGGGCTGGGAAGAGCTGGAGCTGGAAGTGGTCCGGGACTCCAAAAACCAAATGATCACCGTCTGCTTCATCGAAAACATCGACGCTATCGGCGTCCATACCGGGGATTCCTTCTGCAGCGCCCCCATGCTGACCATCTCTCAGGAGCTTCAGGAAAGGCTTCAGAAATACGCCTACTCTATCGTGGAAGCCATTGAAGTCATCGGTGGGACCAATGTCCAATTCGCCCATGATCCCAAAACCGACCGGGTGGTGATCATCGAGATCAACCCCCGTACCTCCCGCTCCTCCGCCCTGGCCTCCAAAGCCACCGGGTTCCCCATTGCCCTGATCTCTTCCCTGCTGGCCGCCGGCCTGACTCTGGATGAAATCCCCTACTGGCGGGAAGGAACCCTGGATAAATATACTCCCTGGGGTGACTATGTAGTGATCAAGTTCGCCCGCTGGGCCTTTGAAAAGTTCAAGGGTGTGGAAGACAAACTGGGCACCCAGATGCGGGCCGTGGGTGAAGTCATGAGCATCGGCAAAAACTATAAAGAAGCCTTCCAAAAAGCCATTCGCAGTTTGGAAATAGGCCGTTACGGCTTAGGCTTTGCCAAAGATTTCAACACCAAGACCCTCCCCGAACTTCTGGAGCTGCTGAAGACTCCTACCAGTGAACGGCATTTTATGATGTACGAAGCCCTTCGCCAAGGGGCTGACCCGGCGGAGCTTGCCGCCATCACCTATGTCAAGACCTGGTTCATTGAACAGATGAAGGAATTGGTGGACCTGGAAGAAAAGATCCTGGGGTATCAAGGCCGGGAGCTCCCCGCCGAGCTCCTGATCCAAGCCAAAAAGGATGGTTTTGCCGACCGCTATCTGGCCCAGCTCTTAGGTATTTCTGAGACGCAAGTCCGCCGGCAGCGCCTGGGGCTGGGGTTGACCCAGGCCTGGGATGCCGTACCTGTAAGCGGGGTAAACAACGCCTCCTATTATTACTCCACCTATAATGCCCCGGACAAGGTCACCACCAGCCAGAGGGAAAAGGTCCTCATCCTGGGCGGCGGCCCCAACCGCATCGGCCAGGGCATCGAATTTGACTACTGCTGCGTTCACGCCGCTTTTGCCTTAAAAAACCTGGGCTATGAAACCATCATGATCAACTGCAACCCCGAGACCGTATCCACCGATTATGACACCTCGGATAAGCTATATTTCGAGCCCCTGACTGTGGAGGATGTCTTAAGCATCTATGAAAAAGAACGCCCCATCGGCGCCATCGTCCAATTCGGAGGCCAGACACCCCTGAATATCGCCGCCCAGCTCCAGGAGGCCGGAGTAAGAATTCTCGGTACCGTACCGGAAGTCATCGACCAGGCTGAGGATCGGGATCAGTTCCGCAAAATGATGGAGAAACTGGATATTCCCATGCCCCAGGCAGGTATGGCCAGCACCCTGGAGGAAGCTTTGGCAGCGGCGGAGATGATCGGTTATCCCGTCATGGTTCGTCCCTCCTATGTCCTGGGAGGCCGGGGCATGGAAATTGTCTTTGATGAAGAACAGCTGCGGGAATATGTGGCCGCCGCCGTGGACATCACCCCGGAACGCCCCATTCTTATCGATAAATTCCTGGAGAATGCCATCGAAGCAGAAGCCGATGCCGTCTCAGACGGTACTCATGCCTTCGTCCCTGCCGTTATGGAGCACATCGAGCTGGCGGGGATCCATTCCGGAGACAGTGCCTGCGTCATTCCTCCCCTGACCATTGCCGACCGCCATTTGCGCACCATTATCGATTATACCCAGCGGATTGCCCAGGAACTCCATGTGGTAGGGCTTATGAATATCCAGTACGCCATCGCTGAGGATAAGGTCTACGTCTTAGAGGCCAATCCCAGAGCTTCCCGCACCGTACCCTTGGTCTCCAAAATCTGCAACACCCCCATGGCCAGGCTGGCCACGGAGTTGATACTGGCTGATTATACCGGGCAAAAGAACGATATCGCAACCAACTTCAAGCCTGCTCAGATCTCCCATTACGGCGTCAAAGAAGCGGTCTTCCCCTTTGACAAATTCCCTGAAGTAGATCCCGTCCTCGGCCCGGAAATGCGTTCCACCGGAGAGGTTTTGGGCATGGCCAATTCCTTCGGCCTGGCCTATTTCAAGGCTCAGGAAGCAACCCACTCCTCCCTGCCCTTCAGCGGAACCGTCCTTATGAGCATTGCCGAACAGGACCGCTCTTCAGGGGTCATCGAAATCGCCCAGGAATTCCTCAAGCTGGGCTTTAAGATCAAAGCCACTCAGGGGACCCGGAAATTCCTTCAGGATCATAGCATTGACGCCGAATTCATCCATAAAATTGAGGAAGGCCGTCCCAATATCACTGATGGTATTATGAACGGCGAGATCCAATTGGTCATTAACACCCCCATCGGCAAACGCAGCCTCAAAGATGATTCCTACATCCGCAAGACCGCCATTAAGTATAAGATCCCTTATATCACCACCACCCCGGCCGCCTTAGCCAGCGCCAAAGGAATTGCCGCATCTCAGGAGGCGGCAGCCAATAAAACCGTGGTTAAATCCCTGCAGGAATATCATGGTGAGATAATGTAATTTCGGTAATATAATTCAGATCATATAATTTGGCTCATGTAATTAGATAATGTGATTTAGATCGTTGACAGTCCCCTTGCTTTTAAGATATGATTTTATCAGTCTTAGCTCAACTGGTTTTCGGTTGCACACCCCTATATATAGTGTTTTTTTATAAACTTTCATCTATATATGGTGTTCAACGAGATTTTGATGTATAATGAGACTGGTTCATTAATAAGGAATCTCATAGGTGACTGTACAACCACAGTTGAAAAGGGAAGCCGGTTAGAGGCCGGCACGGTCCCGCCGCTGTAAGGGAAATATACTTCTTGGCATTACCACTGAAAGGGTTTCGGGAAGGTAAGAAGTATAGATGATCCTAAGTCAGAAGACCTGCCTATGTGTATACCACCAACTCTACGGAGGATAGAGTATGTTGGGCTGCTAACGGCATGTTGTTTTTAGCTTCTCGGCATCTCTGTCGGGAAGTTTTTGTTTCGGATGTCATCATGAGTCCCTGAACGATGATAAGAGATCAGATTGAGAAAAGAGGTAGATTGTATTTGATTACTAAGATTCGCAAGCGCGACGGACGGGAAGCTCCTTTTAACATTGAAAAAATAGCTAACGCTATCTTTAAGGCAGCCAGTGCCACAGGAGGCAAGGACTATCAATCCTCCCTCCTTCTTGCGGAAGAAGTGGTCAACTACCTTGAGGTTAACCTACATAAAAAAGTCCCCTCTGTGGAAGAAATTCAGGATGCTGTGGAAAAGATCCTGATCGAAAGAGGCCACGCCCGCACAGCCAAGGAATTCATTCTCTATCGGGCGGAACGGACCCGTGTCCGGGAAATGGATACCCGGCTTATGAAGGTCTATGAGGAGCTGACTTTTAAAGAAGCCAAAGATAATGATATGAAGCGGGAAAATGCCAACATTGACGGAGATACCGCCATGGGCACCATGCTGCGCTACGGCTCCGAAGGAGCTAAACAGTTTAATGAGATGTTTGTCTTAAAGCCCGAACACTCCAAAGCCCACAAAGAAGGAGATATTCACATCCATGATATGGATTTTCTCACCCTCACCACTACCTGCTGCCAGATCGATATTATTAAACTTTTCAAAGAAGGCTTTGGGACCGGCCACGGCTTCTTAAGAGAACCCAATGATATCCAGAGCTACAGTGCTTTGGCTTGTATCGCTATTCAGTCCAACCAAAACGATCAACACGGCGGCCAAAGCATTCCTAATTTTGATTACGGTATGGCGCCGGGAGTAGCCAAAACCTATATTAAGCTTTATAGACAGAACCTGCTTAAAGCCTGCGAGCTTTTAATCCATCAGGATGTGGATCAGGAAGAGCTGGAAGCCCATCTCAAGGATGTATTCTCAGCCCTTCCCAACCAAGGGCATACACCTACCCTTTCCTCTGACCCGGATTATTTTGAGCAGGAAGCCGCACTGCTTCAAACCCTGCCTAATCTTAAGCTGGACATGCCTACCATCCGCAAAGCTCAGGAGTTTGCCGTCAAAAAAGCTCTCGCCGAGACGGATAAAAAAACCTATCAGGCTATGGAAGCTTTGGTCCATAACCTCAATACCATGCACAGCCGTGCCGGAGCCCAAATTCCCTTCAGCTCTCTCAATTACGGCACGGACACCACCCCGGAAGGCCGTATGGTGGTCAAAAACCTGCTCCTGGCCACCGAAGCAGGTCTGGGCAACGGCGAAACCCCCATCTTCCCTATCCATATCTTCAAAGTGAAAGAAGGGGTTAATTATAACCCCAGTGATCCTAACTACGATTTATTCCAGCTGGCTTGCCGGGTCAGTGCCAAAAGACTTTTCCCCAACTTCTCCTTTATTGATGCTCCCTTTAACCTGCAATACTATGTCCCCGGCAGGCCTGAGACGGAAATTGCCTACATGGGCTGCCGCACCAGGGTGATCGGCAATATTTACGACCCTTCCCGGGAAACCATCTTTGGACGGGGAAATCTCAGCTTCACCACCATTAACCTCCCCCGTCTTGCCATCAAAAGCCACCAAAGCCGCACCGAATTCTTCGCCATGCTGGATGAGAAAATCGACCTGGTTATCAATCAGCTCCTGGAACGTTTTGAAATTCAAGCCCGTAAAAAAGTCAAGAACTTCCCCTTCCTGATGGGACAGGGAATCTGGCTGGATTCCGACCAACTGGGCTGGGATGATGAAATTCGCGAAGTGCTGAAGCACGGCACCCTTTCCATGGGCTTTATCGGACTGGCTGAATGCCTTATGGTCTTAACCGGGCAGCATCACGGGGAATCGGAAGAGGCACGGGAGCTGGGACTGGAGATTGTTCAGCAACTGCGCCGGCGCATGGATGAAGCAGGACGGGAATACGGGCTGAATTTCTCTCTCTTGGCCACTCCTGCCGAGGGCCTCTCCGGCCGCTTCATCAAAATGGACCGGGAGCTTTTCGGCAGCATCCCCGGTATCACAGACAAAGAATACTACACCAACAGCTTCCATATCCCCGTCAGCTTCCCTATCAGCGCCTTTCACAAAATCACGATTGAAGCCCCCTACCATGAGCTGACCAACGCCGGCCATATCACTTATGTGGAGGTTGATGGCGATCCCACTCAAAACTTGGAGGCTTTTGAGAAAATTGTCCGTTGCATGAAAGAATCCGGCATCGGCTTCGGTGCTGTCAATCATCCTGTGGATCGGGATCCCGTCTGCGGATATACAGGAATCATCGGCAACGAATGCCCCCGCTGCGGCCGCGAGGAAAGCACTGCTCCCTTTGAGCGCATCCGCCGTATCACCGGCTATCTGGTGGGAACCTTGGATCGCTTTAACGACGCCAAAAAAGCCGAAGTCCGGGATCGGATTAAACACCTGAATTGCCTTGACTCCTCCTTCGGTGAGAAAGGGACACTTTAATGATGGACTCCTGCATCCGGATCGCAGGAATCATCGGAGAGTCCATTGTGGATGGCCCGGGCATACGCCTGGTGGTGTTCGCCCAGGGCTGTCCCCACCACTGTCCCGGCTGCCATAATCCTGAGACTCATGCTTACGAAGGAGGAAAAAGTGTTGCCATCGCGGAAATTCTTCAGCGTTTGGCCATGAATCCTCTTCTAGACGGCATCACCTTAAGCGGCGGGGAACCCTTTGCCCAGGCGGCCGGCTTTGCCTTGCTGGCACAGTCCGCCCGGCAGAGAGGCTTCCATGTCATGACTTACTCAGGATATACCTATGAAGAACTCACTGCCTCAAGTGAACAGAACCCCGCCTGGGCTCTCTTGCTGGAACAGACGGACCTCCTGGTGGACGGGCCTTTCCAATTGGCTGAAAGGAACCTTCTCTTACCCTTTAGGGGTTCGGAGAACCAGCGGGTTATCGATGTGCAGGAAAGTTTGAGACAGGGTAAGGTTGTTCTGGCCTCGGTTTAAATTCACAAAGAAACGCAAAGAAAAAGACCCCCAGACAAATCCTTGTGCTGATTGAAAAAGGTTTGGCTAAACCGCCAGGCTGTGCTATAGTAAAGCCAGAGGAGGGATTGCCCATGGATATAGCCGCTTTATCCGTCGTTTCCAATCAGGTTCAGCTCAAACAGCAGGCGTCGCTATCGGTCATGAAGATGGTTATGAATGCTTCTCAGGAGCAGACGAATTCTCTCTTGGCCATGACAGCGGGGATGTCCGGCGAGATGGAGTCATCTGTGAATCCTCATCTTGGCAGTAAACTTGACGTATTAGTATAGGGATATCCTTATACCCCCACTTATCTATAAGCTAAAAGGCCCCTTGCCGGTGAACTCGTTGAACTGGCAAGAGGCCTTTTCGTACTTACGAATGCTTATTCTATTTCATAGTATCACCGTGGACGAACTACTCACTTAACCGTTCTCGAATTCGTTCTACTAATTCACCAAAAGCAGGGACATATTTTCCCTTTATATCTTGACAAATCCTTACTGCAGTCATTTCGTTGTAAATATGAACAGTAGCATTCCTATCGTCCAGCATGGAAAGCCATAACTCCTCATTCCCAATGACTTCAGTGGCGAAGGCCTCTCGTAAGATTCTCTTTGGAGAATTTAGACCGATTAACCCTTCGTCCTCAAAGACGGCCTGCAAAGTTTTCCATGCTAACTCGAAAGTAAACTCAAAACGCTGTATTAATCCATCTCTCATTAAATCATCATTTCCGTCATACCGGTTACTTCCCTCTTTGAGTCGCGCATATGCTTTCTCAAAATTATCTAACTTAGTGTAGGGTTCGCTCATAGAGGGTAACACCTTCTTTCTTGATATTTTCCAGCAAACGTGAATCCATATGTTTATCGTGGAATAAGATATCTAATTTCAAAAGGGTTCTTAGGTCATCGAACTCACTAAGAAGGCTTCCTCGTTTATCGAATTCAGGCAGTGGAAAAATGACCAAATCAATATCACTAAGCCCTTTATTATCTCCTCTGGCACGGGAGCCGAAGAGAATAATTCTTTCAACTGCATATTTTTGCCCAATGTTTTGGATACTCTCCACTAGTCTTTTGTCTAAGTTCACGTTAACCATCCCCAATCCTTCAGGATTCGATACGTTCAAAACGCTCATACTAGTGTACACTTTTCCAGACAAACCCATTATACCATTTTCGCAAGTAAATTCTTAGCATAAAAATTCAAAGAAAAACCACCTTTTGTTTGGACAAATTGTTGGGCACAAGAAGCCCCGCAGCCAATACAACTACGGGGTTATCTAAAAAACAATTTACAATTTTCAAATGAACTCTGTCCCAAGGCTTGACTATCAATATCCTCTTGAATAATCCTCAAAGCAATCGAGACACACCTTTTTCCCCTCCTGGAGCCTCATTTTATGCTCAGGCGCGCCTTCTCCGCAGACTTCACAGATCACCGTCTTAAAGAGGCGGGCCTGCTTAGGCAAGGTAAAACCAGGCTTTTTAAACTCAAAGACATCATCCATAGGAGCAGTCAGGATATAGTTTTGACGTTCCTGACGATCCATTTCACTTGAAGAGGGCTTAAGAACGATGCGCATACTTTCTCCGGTGTTTCTGCTGAAGAAGCTGAAGGCCATTTTCCCGGTGCCGCGATAGATCAGATTACCTTTACCAAAGCTGCACCCCGTAATCACCTGCACGGCGTCTGCTCCGCAGGCATCATTTTCCGTTACACACACGACTTCCTCATCCTGAGAAAACTTAAGGCCCATTTTTTCCTGAACTGCTTCACATGCTCTGAAACCAATCGCTAACCCCGGACATTCATGACCATGAAAGGCCACCGCCTTTTCCCACAACTGCTTATCCATAATCACCTATTCCTTTCCTTAATTGATGCTTTATGATGATGCATTATGCTCTTTACATTATGCTTTATTCGCTTTAACACCTTGTTCAGGGAAGGGCACGACTATTTTGGCCCCATGGGCATATTCTATAGCCACCGGTATGCCGTACACTTCGCCGATAACCTTGGCATTCATAATTTCTTCGTCGCCATAGGCATAAATTCCTCCGTCTTTAATAAAGAGAAACCGGTCGCAATAGCGCAGGGCAAGATTCAGATCATGAATGACCATGAGGACACAGATGTTTTCCTCCTTGGCAATTTTCCCTACCAAGCCAAGCATATCATGCTGATTTTTCAAATCCAGATTGCTCGTCGGTTCATCCAGCAACAGCACTTTAGGCTGTTGGGTCAAAGCCCGGGCCAGCATGACTTTTTGCAGTTCCCCGCCGGAAAGCTCATCGATATAAGCCAACGACATCTGGCTTAATTCCAACTTTTCGATCATGCCATGAACGATCTCATAATCTGCTTCCGTAGGACTGAACCTGATATAGGGTTTGCGTCCCAGCATCACCGCATCATAAACCGTAAACCGTGCGGTTTCACTATGCTGGGCTACATAAGCCATCTCTTTCGCCACATTGGTCCGGGACATGCTGCACAGATCCTGTTCATCCAGGAGAACCTGACCGGAACGAGGGGGCAGTATTCTATTGAGGCATTTGATCAAGGTGCTTTTCCCTGCGCCGTTATTGCCCAGAATGGCCACGCACTGTCCGTAGGGAGCCTCGAAATGCACATCCTCCAGTACAGGGTGGGAACCATATTGAAAGCTTAGCTCTTGAACTTTCAGCATATTTATTTTTTCGCCCCCTTGTAAATGAGATAGATGAACAGCGGTGCACCGAGAAATGAGGTTATGGCACCAATAGGCAGCACGATGGGTGCTATGATGGTTCGGGAACAAAGATCACTTAGCAACAGGATGCAAGCCCCGGCCAACATGGAAGCCGGCAGTAAAAACCGGTAATCGCTGCCCACAAACTTTCTGACCATATGGGGTGCCACCAACCCCACAAAATCAATGATGCCCACGAAAGACACCGCACTGGCTGCCAGCAGGGCAGCCAGCACCATACTGACTATAATCAGCTGATCCACATGGATCCCCAAACTCCGTGCCGTCTGCGATCCACTTTGTATCCCATTGTAACTCCAGCTGTTAAACATAAAATAGACAAAAGTCGGACCAAGAATTATAAGGATCAGCCCAATTTCATGCCAGCTGGTGCGTCCAAGATCACCAAAAGTCCAATAGACTACCGAAGCCAACGCCACATCGTCGGCAAAGTATTGAACCAAGGCAACCCCCCCGCGAAACAGAGAAGAAAGAGCGACGCCGGCTAAGACCATGGCGGCAGGGGTAACAGTTTTGATCCGGGACAAGACTAAAATAACGAATACGGAAATCATCCCGCCCATAAAAGCGCATGCTGTAACCAGATAGGGGTTGGTAATACTGATGGCTCCGCTTCCCGCAGCATTATGCTGAGAACCCGCGCTAAAATAAACGATAGCAATGGCAGCCCCGAAAGCAGCCCCATGAGAGATGCCTAAGGTTGATGACGAGGCCAGGGGATTGCGCAGCACACTTTGCATGACACAGCCGGCCAAAGCCAAGGCTCCCCCCACCACAATAGCGGTAAAGATGCGGGGCAGGCGTACATTCCAAACGATAGCCTGGGCCTGAGTCGTCCCCGTGCCCATAAATGTCCTGAAGACCTCTCCTAGAGTCAGACCGGCGGAGCCGGCTGTAATCGAAAACAAAGCTACACCGATCAGCAGAGCAATCAGGGCAAGGAGCACCAACCGTTTTCCGGCCATATAGTTTCCATAAGCTTCCCGGTAGTGAAGCCTACTCCTCTTATTGACCAAGCGTAATCTTTCCAAAAGCTAAACCGGCCTCCTTCATTTCCGTATAAATTCCCTTCCCCAGGAACTTTTCAAATATCTCGTCCGTCTTAGCCTCTATATCTATATCGGCAAACTTTTCGGGGAACAAAACTTTACCTGCGTAGTAGGCATCGGCAATGGCCATCTCGATATTGGTCGTATAATTATTAAAACTGATGATAGAATAGACATTCCCTTCCTTCACCCCACGCAAGGAATTGAAATAATCGGGCTTCTTGACATATTCTTCATTGACCAGACTTAGATTGCCGGGGTCAAGGAAGATAATATCAGGATCCCAGACCTGAATCTGCTCCCAGTCCACTTCAAAGCCTTCTTTCTTTCCTACCTCATCGGCCACACCACTGATATGGATTGCTTTAAGAGGGCCCAAACCGCCGTAGGTTCCGGCGAATCCCCGTCCCCCCTGATTGGATATAGCCCCGGCATACACCGTCGGTTTGTCTGCCTCCGGAATATCCTTAGTACGGTTATTGAGGTCGGCCTCATATTGGTCCAGATAAGCAATCACCTCAGCACAGCGTTCTTCTCTCCCCAATATTTCACCAATCAATTTTAGAGATTGAACTGTATTTTCTTCAAACAAATTACCCTGAATAGCCGTAGATACTACAGGGATACCTGTCTTGACGGCAAGCTGGTCAAGAGCGTCACTGGTATAACTACAGAAAATGACATCCGGCTGCAGGGCGATTATCTGCTCTTCATAGGCGGTATAACCCCGGCCGCCGCCCTTGCCGATACTGGGGAGGTCTTTGAACTGATCATGATAAACATAGTTATAAGGCCGCCCTATCACTCCGCTCTTGTCGGTATCTTCAATGCCAATCACGAGATCCGTGGCCTGGGCATAAGCGATTAACCGCAAAGCACCGGCACCTGTACAGATGATGGAGTTTATCTTTGTCGGCACCTCCACGTCTCTTCCCATCATATCGGTAATCACCTGTGTACTTTTCTCTGCACTATTCTCTTTACCGCCATCGGTCTGACCGGAACTCTGAGACACTTGGCTTGTGCATCCCATCAGAATAAGCATGGGAATCATCAAAAAAAGCAGCCATTTTCTCATAACATCAATCTCCTCTTTTTATTTTTTTAAATATTTTTATATATGTTTTAGACAGCACAATGCTGAACTTTATTACTTAAGAAAAAACTCATTTATTAATCCCCCAAATGAGCAAGGAAGAGAAGGCATATTGAACCCCGCCAAGGGAATCCAATATCAAAAACCAACCAAATAAAAAATCAAGTTCCCATTTAAAAAGACCATGAAGCATCTTCCCTATGTTTAGGGAAAAAGACCTTCATGGTCTTCGTTATATTATGGTGGAGCGGTCCAATATATAGCCAACTCCTAAAACTATATATAGCTTAACAATTCTTTTCTTTGCTCACAAGCCCCTCTGGGGGATATTTTCTTGATGTTTTTATAATACTCACACTATTCTTATGTCTATGCCCTGCCTTCCCATATTGTCAGCTATCTCTGATACTTTTTAAACCAACACGCCAAATGATATAAAAAAACTCATTTACTGATCCCAAGTCCAAATGAGACCAAAAAATGAGCAAAAGAGAAGGTATATTGAATCCTGCCAAGGAAATCCAATATCAACTATTTGAGGATCTAACCGCTCTAAAAACGCAAAAGACCATGGAGTGTCCGCCCTATAGTTAGGAAGGCAGACCTCCATGGTCTTCGTTATACTATGCTGGAGTGGCCAATCCATGACCAACTCCTAAAACTATGTCTAGTTTAACAATTCTTTTCTTGTCTCACAAGCCCCCTAAGGGGATATCCTTAGAAATTCTTATCTCTTAAATATTCTTACAGATGTGCCAATCATTTTATAAACCGGTCAATGGCCTTATTCAGGTTTTCCATAGCCTCTTCATTACTATGTTCCCAGGCATCAACAATGCAATGCTCAATATGATCCTTAAGAATTACCTTACCGGTATTATTGAGAGCAGCTATAACTGCCGATAATTGAATCAGCACTTCGCTGCAGCCCTTCTCCTCTTCTACCATCCGTTTCACTGATTCCAGATGGCCAATGGCCCGGGATAAACGATTGAGCACGGCTTTGGTGTGATGATGGTGGTGATGATGCTGAGTGTGGCTGTGGCCCTTCTCGCTCATGATAATCATCCGACTCCTTCATTAACAAATTAAGACATCCACGGAAAAACAAAAAACCACAGAGTTAACCCCTTTTGGGCTAAACCTCCATGGTTTAATTAATCTTATTCGCTTCTTATGCGGTATGATATTCGCTGCGATTCAGCTTTTTCCTCCTTTTGAGAATTTCATCATCCTTTATCCCCCCCAGGAGCTTGTCCGAATTTTTCGACATTGTTATACTCATTCCAATTACACTTAGGTGATTTTACGAAGGAGGATTTTAATGAAAAAGAAACTCGCCCTGGTATTGTCCATACTTCTCATGCTTTTGGTCACAGCCTGCTCAAGCGGTACCGGTGCCGGGAAACCTGCGGAAACCACGCCTTCCCAAGAGGGGGCAGTCCCGCCCCCAGCTGATGGAATCGTCGCCTATGTGGGCGGCACCATTTTTGACGGCAGTCTGGACCCCGTTAAAGGGGCCATGAGCTATGGGTATTCTTTTACCAACTGTGCTCTGCTGAGAGTAAACCCGGATTCTAACTACGAAGGCGACATGGCCACAGATTGGTCGATCAGTGACGACTCTCTGGTCTATACCTATAAACTCAGAGAAAACGTCAGATTCAGTGATGGTTCGGATTTCACCGCCGACGACGTGGTGTTTACCTACACTACTGTCAAAGAGAATCAGGCACATAATGAAAATGTCGATCTTACCAAGCTGGCCTCGGTCAAGGCTCTCAATGATTATACAGTGGAGTTTACCCTGTCGGAACCCTATTCACCTTTCCTTGATACAACCGCCTGTCTGGGGATTGTGCCCAGCGACAGCTATGACAGCAAAAAATTCGACCAATATCCCATCGGAACCGGAGCCTGGATCGTCACCCAATATGATGCCAACCAACAGATTATTGTCACAGCCAACGAGAATTATTACGAGGGTGCTCCCGCAATCAAAAAGGTAACCTTTGTCTCCATGAACAGTGAAGCAGCCTTTTCCAACGCCAAATCAGGTCAGCTGGATATCGTGATGATCGGGCCCAATTACACCTCTGAAAAAGTAGCTCACATGACGACCGAAAGATTTGAGACGATGGATATCAGGATGATTAATCTCCCGGTTCTCAAGGAACAAACCATGAAGAATCCCGATGGTAAGGACATCAAGGTCGGGAACAATGTGACATCGGACATCAATGTCCGCAAAGCCCTGGCCATCGGGATCGACCGTCAGACGATCATTAATCACGCCTTTAACGGCGTCGGCAAGCCCGCGGTCAGCTTCACCGCCAATTTGCAATGGGCCAGTACCGATACTTATGCAGATAACCGCAAAGTGGAAGCGTCTGCCCTGCTCCAGGACGCCGGTTGGGTGGATACCGATGGTGACGGCATCCGGGAGAAAAACGGCCTAAAATGCGAATTTGACGTCTATGCCCCCGGTTCCGATAATGACCGGTTTCTTTTGGCCAACGCAGTTGCCGAGGATGCCTTAAAGCTGGGTGTGAAGATCAACGTCAAAACGGCCAGCTGGGACGAGGTCGCTAATCTGCAAAGCACTTCAGGGATCGTCTGGGGCTGGGGACAGTACAGCCCCACCGTATTGAATTCGCTTTTCAATTCCCAACTGTTCCTCAAGGGCGCTTACGATAACGTTTCCGGCTACGCCAACCCGCAGGTGGACGCAGACATTCAAAAAGCATTCACCTCGACCACTCATGACGGCGCGGTTGCTGCCTGGAAAGCAGTTCAGGCGACAGCCAATCAGGATTATCCCTATTTGTACATTGTGAATATCGAGCACTGCTATTTGGTCAAGGATTCCTTGGATCTGTCTCTGGATACTCAGATTGCCCATCCCCACGGGCACGGCTCGCCGATTATCTGCAACATGAAGGATTGGAACTATAAATAATGCAGACTAACAGCATAAAGCAGCCTCTAATCAAGGCTGCTTTGTGTGCGGCATGACTGTTCCCGGAGCATCGAGAGGTCTTTTCCGGTTACCGCACTTTTGGGGGGGATAAAATGACCAGCGCTAAACATATAGTTTCTATTTTAGTCCGGATGGTTCTGCTGCTGATGGCGGTCTGTGTGATCGCGTTCGTTCTGATTACAAGCTCGCCTATCGATCCTCTGGTTTCCTATATCGGAACAAATTCTACCCTTTCGGAGGAAGCTAAGCAGGAGATTTCTGATTACTGGGGGCTTAATGACCCTTTGCCGGAAAGATTTTCGGCTTGGACCGCCAATGTACTGCAAGGGGATTTTGGCGATTCCATTACTTACAAAAAACCGGTGCGTGATGTCATCTGGGAACGCTTCTCCTATTCCGCCGTCCTGATGCTGGTCGCCTGGGCAGCCTCCGGCGTATTGGGCTTCCTGATCGGCATCGCAGCCGGGATGCGCAAAGGCAGCGTCTTTGACAGGTCGGTCAAGATGTTTTGCCTAGGCCTGCAATCGGCTCCGACCTTCTGGCTCGGCCTGCTCATACTCAGCCTTTTTGCCGTTACTCTGGGATGGTTTCCCATCGGCATGGCCGCTCCCATGGGCAAGCTAGCCTCGGAAGTGACCCTGGGCGACCGGGCTTACCATCTGGTGCTGCCGGCACTCACCCTTACCGTTGTCAGTATCAGCAAGATCACCCTTTACACGAGGCAAAAGCTGATCGAAACCATGGGCAACGATTATATTCTGTTCGCGAAAGCCAGGGGTGAAAATGAGCGGCAGCTCGTCACCCGCCATGTGCTCAGAAATATCGCTTTGCCTGCTATCACCATCCAATTTGCCTCTTTCAGCGAACTGTTCGGAGGCATGGCACTGGCCGAAACCGTCTTTGCCTATCCGGGCATCGGTACCGCCACTACCGCCGCCGCCCTCAACGGCGACGTCCCGCTGCTGCTGGGCATCGCCATCTTCAGCGCCTTGTTTGTTTTTTCAGGGAACCTGATCGCGAATATCCTGTACGGAGTGCTGGACCCAAGGGTGAAGGAGGGCGGCGACTATGTATGACAACAAGCTTACGCCTGTCGGAAAACTTAGACTGCCCGGGATCAATATAAGGACCAGAATGCTTATTTTAATTTTTATTTCCGCCATTTATTTATTCGGTATTCTTATTTGGGGTTTTTACATGGAGGAGTCCCTATATGAGGTCAGTTATACTCATAAGTTCATCCCACCCGGCCTGGAGCATCCTTTCGGCACGGATTTCATGGGCAGGGATATGTTTTACCGCAGTATTAAAGGGCTGTCCACAAGCCTGGTCATCGGAGTGCTTGCCTCCGCTGTCAGTTCGATTCTGGCTCTGCTGTTAGGGATAGCCGCGGCGACCATAGGCGGAAAATTCGACCAGTTTGTCAATTGGTGTGTCGATTGCTGCATGGGCCTGCCCCATCTGGTCCTGCTGGTTCTGATCTCCTTCATGCTGGACCGCGGAGTGAAAGGTGTAGCGATAGCCGTTGCCCTGACCCACTGGCCGGAGCTTACCAGGATCGTACGTGCCGAAGTTCTGCAGATTCGTTCCTCCCAGTATGTGCAGCTATCCTATAAAGCTGGAAAATCAAAATTCTGGGTCGCCAAGGAACATATGGTGCCCCATGTGCTCCCCACCTATTTAATCGGGCTGGTTCTGCTGTTTCCCCATGCTATTATGCATGAGGCTGCGCTCACCTTTTTGGGCTTCGGCCTGCCAGCTGAATCCCCTGCCATCGGGGCGATTCTCTCAGAAGCCATGGTCCATATCGCAACGGGTAAATGGTGGCTTGCCCTGTTCCCTGGCCTGTTGCTCCTGATCGCGGTTATCCTGTTTGATGTCATCGGCGAAAATCTTAAAAATCTGCTCAATCCTAACAGCGGCAATGAGTAGAGTGGCGGCGAGGTGAGGTGTATTCATGGAACTTGAAGCAAAAGGCATTTGTTTTCGTTATATGAGCAAAACGGCACCGATACTCAACAACGTGGATTTCACATTGAAAGAGGGAGATAAGCTGGCCTTGGTCGGTCCTTCGGGCTGCGGTAAAAGCACCCTTGCCAAAATCCTGGCCGGATATATCAGGCCGTCCGGCGGTACGGTGCTGCTGGATGGCAAGCCCCTCCCTGATCAAGGCTATTCCCCTGTCCAGATGATTTATCAGCATCCTGAACTGGCGGTGAACCCCAGATGGAAAATGTCCAAAATCGCTCATGAATGCTGGACTCCCAACGATGAACTTCTCAAGGACATGGGAATTGAGAAAGAATGGATGTCCCGCTGGCCCACAGAGCTGTCCGGAGGCGAGCTGCAGAGATTCTGCGTGGTACGCGCCCTTGGACCGGAGACAAGGTTTTTGATTTGTGATGAAATAACCACCATGCTGGACGTTATTACCCAGGCACAGCTATGGCAGACCATTTTGGACATTGCCGAGAAGAACAAGTTGGGCATGATAGTCGTGACCCATAATAACTATCTGGCTGACAAGGTCTGCGACAGGGTTATTAAGCTGACAGATATCAATCATATCTGATCCGCAATTGGGCGGAAACGAAATGCAGGATGTTTTAAGCCACAGAGAGAAAAAAGCACATCATTGACCAAGCATTAGAGCATATTCGTGAATTAGAGGCACGGGAAATTTCTGATGCCGGGAACCACGAGATGATCTGGAACTATAGACGCATATGCTCACAGGCGCTGTTTTCACACAGCGCCTATTTTACTAATTTGGCGCACCAGGCTCCGTCCTTTTAATCTTCAAATTAGTCTTAATCGCCGGAGGATATTGTTTCAGCGTCTCCGCCATGTTCGTCGTTATCTTTAACGCCTCTTTCCTGTTGGCTTCTTTCTTCACCGGGTCCACTCTGTTTAAAGCGACGAGGGTTTTCAGCAGCTCCCCGTAAGCGCTGAGCATAGTGTCGCGATGCGTGGCGTATTGGGCGTTATATTTCATGCTCTCGGGATTAGCGTCCTCTTGTGGTAGCTCAGTTTGAGCAGTTGGCACAGTTTTCGGCTTGATGATCTTCCTTTCCACCGGGATCAGTTCCAGGGGCTTATCCATTGCCTTATCCGCTGCCTCTTCTGTCTTTTCTTGATTTTGAACCCCTTGATTCTCCGGTTCCCGGCGTTCTTCTTCCTCAGCCGTCCGCTCCCTTACCTTGACCGTCTGCTGAAGCTCCCGCTTGCTCATCTTTCCCACATCATTGTCCGCTATAAATTGGTCCCGATCCTCTACCGAGATCCCAAAGAGGGCAATCCCTTGGGTGTAGTTCAAATGTTGCACCGGTGCACCATTTGAGCCCTCTTCCCCGTCGGTTGAGGAGAGTATCGGCCCGTATTCCCGGAAAATTTTCATCAGCCTGCTGGCCGTGCTCCGGGAGTAACTCACGGATTCAGTCAGCCATTTGAGCCACTCCCCGTGGGGTACCAGCTCTTTGGCCTCTGTCAGACGCCGCCCGATCTCTACGGCATTGCTGAGCAGCATTTTTCCACTTTGTTCCTTGATAACGTTAATTTCAGACGCTATTTGCCCAGGCGTCCTGTTGGAATTTTCCATCCTCATATCGGCCTGCCCATCCTTTTTTCAGAATACCTTTTCAGATACCGCTATAGGATATGCCAAACCCCAGACAAGTGTGAGGATTGGAGCCGTCAATAAAGATAATTAAGGCTCCTTGGACAAAGTGCGTTCCAATAGTAACCATAGTACAGGCAGCTTCATACACTATACAACCATGCCGAACCTATCGGCCTCTGGCTTAGAGGGGAGGGAAAAAATATGGCTATTGTCGATAAGCCTTTGACTTCAACCTTAGTGTTGAAATATCAAGATGGGTTGACACCTGCCGGTGATCCTCAAATTAAGCAAAAAAGCTTAAACTATGTGAGACCCGGTGTTGATCATGCCGTCCTCCATGAGATTGCTGTGGCATTATTCAGTCTCACAGAGCATCCGCTCATTGCTGTGATCCTGCGGGATAGCACGGAGTTAGTGGAAGAACCGGAGGACTAATACCCTCCCAATCCTGACTGGGGGCTGTGTCTGAATTTCCACCCAGCCCCCTCTAAGCACTTAAAACCGCAGATTTTAACTATGGCCATACCTTGCTCATAGCCAGCCCCTAAAAGCGAATGAACAAAAAAATCCCTCCCAACATAGATAAACACCCGTTTATCCAGTAGTGAGGGATTTGAAAATAAGCTTAAAAAGCTAATTGAAGCTCTGAACATTTCACATTCCTTCGAAAACCAAACCCAAATCAACGACCAGCTCCGGAAAAACGGTGACCTGAACCTTAGATTCCTCTGTGTAAACTTCGGGTCTGCCAAAACGTCCTCCCTATGGCCTGATGCTGCCAGGTGGGAGCTGGTTGCAGAGAAGTGGAAAGCCGACTTGTTTTAACATACTATACCATTCCATGCTGCTTTGGTGAAGTTAAAGTTATTCCCCAGTCTTCTCTATTTTCACTGCAATCTCCTCAATAGGACCCTACTCTTCTCTCTCGCCGTCATCATCGCGTCTGCCACCTCGTCTGTGGGGAAATACGCCCCCATAAAAGCCGTGGAAATCACCCCTGTGTCCGCCAAAGTTGCGGCCATGGTGATGATGGCACTGCCTGAGTCTCTCCATCATCTGCTTGCGCAAATCCCCGTCGCCATCGGTGAACTGTTCCTCAAGCCGTTCCGTGATGCGCTTGAGATAGTCGCTGAGATTGGCCAATTCCTCATCATTTAAGACATCAAACAATTTTTCCAATTCCGGCGGCATATCGCCCATCTCGCCGGCTACGGCGGCGCCTTTCTCAGTCAGCTTGATGTTGACACTGCGCCGGTCTTCTTCCGATGTTTCGCGGGTGATGAACTCATTTTTCTCCAGCTTATTTAAAAGTTCCGCCAGCCCCTGCTTGCTCATATCCAGCAAGTAAGTCAATTCCTTTTGGCTGATTTCAGGCTTCATCTTCAAGAGGGCAAGAACCCTTCCCTGTCCTCTTTGCGGATTGCCCCAAGGCCCGAAATTCATAAAGTTCTGTGCCTGATAGCGATGCAGCAACCCTTGCAAACGCATGAACCGTCCTAAGATCTCTTTTTTTGTTTCACCCATGTGATGCACCCCCGTTTTTAATTTTATTTCGAGTTACCATAGTCAAGTACCTGACTATAGTTTAGCAACAATCACCTCATACGTCAAGTACTTGACTAAATATTTTTTCGCCAAATAAAAAAAGCCCCTCAATAAGGCTCTCTGTAAATATGGTCATGATCGCCTATGTCTCTTAATAGGCACACGGTATTACCTTCAGCATCTACTTCAAAAGTAAAGCTAAACGTAAAACGATACTCCATATTTAAGCTGGCGGACCAAATCCCATTCGTACCTTTTAGCATATGAGTACGAAATGAAGGGTGCCGCCAGTTCTCTTTAAATTGATGAATTTTATCTTCGAATAAAAGCTGTATATCCTTAGGCAACTTAGAATAGGAGCGTTTAAAACGTGAAGTAAACTTAATCTTCATTATTTAGAGCCTCCAGCAAGTCTTTAACATTATCGAACGCGGGAGAGACTCTACCGGCTTTAATATCTTCCTCCGCTTCACGCTCACCAGCTTGCCACCGCTCTGTCCAGAACCATTCTTGCTCCTTAGGAATTAAAGTTTTCGGCTCTAAGATAATCTTGCCGTTATCAACGATTATTTCAAATAGTTCACCTTCATCGGCCAGGTGCAAGGCAAGACGAACCTCCTTGGGAATAGTAAGAATAGCTTTCTTCTTCATTTGAACAACACCATAAGAATGTCTTTTTGCCAAAGTTCGCATAAGCTCTCCTCTTTTCCGAAAATCAGAATTTCCTGTTATAAATTATATGCAATTAAGAATGGGATTACAAGTTATCCTTCTCACGGTACAAGAAAAAGCGCCTCCTCCATCGTAAGCGCTTTAAGTCATCGTTTCATTCCTCTCTACCCTTTGCCCTCTTATCCAAATTGCTCCAAAACCTCTTCGATTTTTTCGGTGAACTCCTTATCCCTGATATACATAAGGTTTGATTTTATATGATAGAGCAGAGACTTCAAGGCCGCCTCCGCCAACATATAGGCTTGGGCAGAATCCGTAATATAGCTGTCGCCAATATGGTGGTGCTGCATTTTGATCAACTGCATCATTGCCCAGATGTCTTCCGCCAGCTTAATAGGTACGATTACAGCTTTCTTATAGCTTTCCTGGATTTTTTCATCCCTTATTTTACGATTCTCGGCACTATCCGCTGCCAGCTTATAAGCACTTAACACTTCTGAAAATACTTTGGCATCCTCATCAATAGCATCGGTAAATTTCACCCTGTAACTATGGAATACTTCTGCCATCCCTTTCAGTTCTTTAGCCAGTGCCCCATCCTCCATTTTATCAGCCGTCAATCTGGAGGCCATTTCCGCCAGCGCCGCAGCGGATGCGGCATTTAACGCGGCAACGCTTCCCCCTGCAGGTGTAGACGGCAGCGACGCAACTTTTTCCAAAAAAACATGTATGGTTTCGTCAAAAAGAATACTCTCACCCCATCTCTAGTTTAAATTCACCACTTCATAGCTCTATGGTATTTTTTCCAACTCTGGTTTCCCTACACCTGGATTGTTCATGAAAATTTTTCCAGTCCCCAAGCTGAACCAAACGAGGCGGTGCGACTGCCTGTCGACGCGAAACCCGGTCCCATTCGGAACCGGGTTCAAATAATTTGCCGTAATCTATTTATGACGAGGGATTTCCTCCACATCCTTATTCTCGTTTCTGACGAAATCTCCATTATAGGGGTATCTGGCGACCTTGACGCGGATATTCATCTGCCGGGTCCCTGGAGTACCCCAAATCAGAGTCAGTTCTGTACCCCCTTTGGCATAGGCCGGATCAATGAAACCCAGAGAAATCATGCTGTTGTAGTGATAAGAAACGATTCGGCCGGAGCTGATGCCGATATCTTTACCGTTGTAGAGAACACGGTCGGCACGATAAGCCATCTCGCCTCTGAAAGTATTGCTTGTGAACACCCCTTCCGATTCAGCCCCTATGCTTTCGCAGGCTTCTTCGCCGGGCTTGAACTGGGTTGCAAATACCGCGCCTACGTCATCACCATTCCATTCCAGGGTTACAGCAGTACGGGGAGGGTTCTTGGCAATCTCCTCCAGGGCTTTACGGCCTCTGAACTCATGGTTGAATTTGACCAGGAACCCCCAGCCCACATCATAAGGAGTCACAAAACGGGCTTGCAGTTCCTCACCCACGCTTCCTACCAACTTGCGATTGAGATTATACATAGAATATTGAGGATTGGCCAGCATATACTTGGCCATATCCTCCCCTGATTCAAACCAGGGAAGAGGATAATGAAGATGGATATTGGGGAACCCGGCTTCCGTATGATTAAACAGGTTATAGGCATGCATTCCTAACTTCCGGGCGCCAAACTTCTGACCGCTGTTCCAGACTTTACGGTATACTTCGTCGAACTCAGCCATGGGGCCATGGATTTCATAGGCAAGGTTTCCCGACATGCCGAGACGGATAATTTCCACTTCTTTTCCGTCCATGCTCGCCTTGCGGTGGGTGGCAAACTTGATATCATGGAGATCCGCTGCAAAAGCATCCTCCAGAATTTCCAAAGATCTTTCACCGGCAATCTGGATGAAGTATTCAGTGCCGCTCAGATCTTCACCGGCCACATTCATCCCACTGGTTTTCAGAAAATAATCAATCGGGGGATTCAGCCAATAGGTACGGTATCTGTCTTCACCAATCCGAATCACAACCCCATCCGTTAAAACCTGGCCTTGATCATTGCAGATGACCGCATGCCTTAATCCTTTAGTGGTCAAATTGGTAAAGTCATTCACACAGATCGAGTTTAAGAACTTAACCGCATCCGGTCCAACCACGTCGTAAATCGGACTGATCATCAGTGTTGTGCCAATCCAGGCACTCTTTCTGTAACCATCGATTTCATATTCGACGCCTCCAAATTCGTAAGGTACAAGAAGGCCGGGCGCCATCTGGAACAGCAAGGTCGCTGTTTCCAGGGCCGGGCTGAACTGATGATAAATGGCGGGGCTCTCATTGCCGGTAACCACTTGAAATTGTGCTCTTTGGTTGTCTGAACTCATGTTAAGTACCCCCTTTTTCACACTTCATTGTTTTTTAGCGTTTTCTGCTTATCTCTAACTATAGATAGCAACAAGGCTCCAAACAATGTGCCGGCGGTACTAAAACAAGGATTGCAATTTGTCCTCCCGGTACAATCCCCCATCAGTCAGGAGCTTTCTCTTCCAATCCATTCAGATATTCCAGGATCAGACAGGATAAGATCCCCTGCAGGCGGATCAGCGGCGAATTTAAATCCAGGCCGCTGATCTGCTCAATTTTGCCTAGACGGTAAACCAGCGTATTGCGATGGATATGCAGCTCCTGAGAAGCCGCAAGCAGGCTTTTTTCCTGCAGCAGGTAAACCTTCAGGGTTTGCAGCAAGCTGCTGTTATTCTGCTGATCATGCTCGGCGATCCGCAGCACCGAATCGTGGCATAAGGAGCGTAGATTAAAAATACGGCTGCCTTCACTGAAGAGATGTTCCAGCATCATATCCTCATAGAAGTAAAGAGCTTCCTTAGGATATTTCCAACTGCCGATTTCCAGGGCTGCATTGGCAAGCTTGTATTCCTCACCCAGCATGTCAAAATCATGAAAGGTTTTGCTGACGCCGCAAGCGGCGTTTTCATTTTTAAGATGTTTTTTCAGTTCAGCAAAACGACGTTTGTCTGCTTCCGTATCCCTGGCGCAGCGGATAACCAGGATCAGCACCTCATTCAGATCCAGAGAGACATAGTGGGGGAAAATGCTTTCATAGATTTTTCTGTTATGACCGGCGGTGCCGTCCGCCAGTTCCGCGGCAGTCAAGGGGATTTTCAGAAGCCGGTAATCCTCTTGGTCGGTCCAGCCGATGTGGGCAAAATTAGTTTTCAGGATAGCCCCATCAATTTTTTGGCCATGGAGCAGATTGCTGATATTGCTGCGAATCGCAAACAGGTAACGGGAGGATGCCTTGTGCTGTTTCCTGACCTCTGCGGTCAGCAGCTTTGCCACATGGTCGACAAGACCTGCCTGCAGGGGACTCAGGGGTGTGTACGCCTCGCTGACGGTAAAGGTGGCAATCCTCACTTCCTGATCAAAATAGTTGGCGCAGATGATCTTGGAATAGTTTTCGCCTACATTGACAAATTCCGCTTTTCGGGAGGTATTGAGGAGGTTGGTCAGCTTTTTTCGCTTCATAAGCAAGAGCAGTTCTGAACTTGATCGTCCCGATTCTATAGTCTCTTGCCAGGCCCGATCTGTCTCCGGGTGGGCAAAATTATCGCAGGTTGCGACTAAACATAGCGCGGCATCGGTGATAAAGGTCGGATTAGCAAAGAATTTTGCACAGATATTCAGCAAAACATTCAAGGGCTCTTTGCATAAAACGGCCTCCAGCAATTCAGATTCCAAACGGTTGTAATGCTGGAAAATATCCTGAAGCCTTTCAAAGACCTCATTCAATTCAACTTCGGAGTCCAGAATCAGGGCCTTCACCCCATGCTTCTCCAGCCACCGGTCTGTGGTTTCATCCCTGCCGATACATACAACATAGGAAGGAGGCCTTATCAGCGCTTGCAACTTATCCCACGCACCAATGTACACAGACTCAGACAGAAATGTTTCCTGCCTGTCTATAAATCGTACATCCCCGATCCCTAACCCGTGAACCTCTGAATCATAAAGCCTTGGGGCATAATCAGCTAAATGATAAGCAAATACCGCTAAATTAAGCTTCATAGTTCACCGCCCTTCTTCATCACAACAGCTCAGTTGCTTTGCTGTTGAGCCTTAACGCAATAAACCAAGTGGGGCATATCCACGCCCCGGTAGTGCTTAACCATCTCATCGATGCAGGTCATGCCATTCCGTTTGGCCACATTTTGGGAAGGAGTATTGCTGTCACGGATGATTGAATAAACTTCCTGGGCCTTAAGTTCGTTAAAAGCGTATTTTTTACAGGCGATAGCCGCCTCAGTGGCATAGCCGTAGTGCCAGCTCTCCTTCTGGAACAGATAACCCACTTCCAGAACTTGACCACCCTTATACCCCTGCATCGTCAAGCCGCACTGGCCGACCATTTCTCCGCTTTCCTTCAAAACAACTGCCCAGAGACCAAACCCGTCTTTACGGCAACGCTCGATCTGCCTGTCCAACCATACTTGAGCCTCAATCAGGCTGAAGGCTCCCTCATAAGCATACATCACTTCATCATCCTGAAGAATCTTGCAAAGCGCCGGGAAATCCTCCTGGGTCATTTCCCTTAAAATCAATCTTGCCGTTTCTAAAATCATAGGGCGTTTAACCTTTTCTTTTTTTAATTTAAATTTAGTTGTTCTTTAATGCAAATCGACAAACGTTAACTATACGTCATCCTAATTATACTCCCAATATACATGGAAGTTAGTAGAAGTTAGTAAAGGAAGTCATTGATTTTCTAAAAATCCTGCCCTGACAGTATTCGATAAAACGTTAGGTTCAGGAAAGATTTTCGATGACTTTATCAAGCACGCGGATACAAGTTTCTATTTCTTGAAGGGCAATGCCCTCGGTAACTTCTCTGTTTGTTTTTTTACCCATGGACATGAGCGTCTCTCTCATATCTCTGCCGTTTTCCGTTAGGAAGATCAAGTTGGTACGACGGTCGCTGGGGTGTCGGGTGCGGAACACCAGATTAAACTTTTCCATCGTGTTAACAATTCGGGAAACACTGGGCTCATCTTTCCCAGTGGACTCGGCTAAGCTGGTCTGAGTCTGCCCATCTTCTTGGTAAAGATAAAGAAGGATCTTCCATTGTTCCGCATTGATCTTAATATCACTCTCGCGAAAGTTTCTTACCAACTTATGAGTAATCAGGCGGGCAGACTTATTAAGCTTATGTCCAAGAGAACCACTGGTATATTCATAAAAAGACGTCATACGTCTCAACCTCACTTTCTACCATCATAGAGGCAATTACCAATTTATTGAGTATACTCAATCGTGGCGGCGACAATCATAGAATTGGGCCTCGAAGATTTCTTAATTGCACCAATGGCCCGATGCTTCTGTTTCCTTTGTTTTCTTTGATGCAGAGAGCAGTCAGTGGCCCATCTGCCTTGTTCCTGATCAACAAGCTAGGCAAAAAGAACGCAGGTTTGATCGCTTGCTAAAAAGGTTTTTTATCCTGGCATGCAAGCTAAAAGAGCTTCTATAAGAATACCCGTCAGGGCCTTGTGAACCATGACGGGTATTCTTACTCTATATCCAAGCAATAAGCATGTCTTAGACTACGTCATTTTAGATGCGCCACTCAGCTGTTGGATCAATGCCACCATATTTCTTCCCAGCTGTCTGGATGTTGCCTGGACTAATTCATCATCTGCCCCACTGCGCCGCCAGACCGCCTTATCTTCCTTGAATCCCGACATCATAGCTCCCACCACACCAATGGTAAAAATCCCGGTATTAGGATTGCGGGCATCCACGATATGCAGCCCATGAGCCTGCAAAAAACCTTCCATGATCTTTAACGTGGCTTCTTGCCCGCCATGAAGTAGACCGGCGTTTGTCACTGCGGCTCCTGCCTTTCCGGCCAGTAAATTTCTCGTTATATGCAAATAGCGGCTGCGGTCCATAAAGTTTTTCATTAAAGCAGTAACATTGCTCCAATAAACCGGTGAGCCAAGCAAAATGCCATCTGCTTCTAATAGCTTATGCTCCACCATAGCCATATCATCACCGGCAACGGAACAGCGGGATTGCTTGAGGCAGACGTTGCAGGCGATGCAGAGCTTTATATCCAAATCAGCTAACTCCAGCAGTTCTGTAGAGCAGCCCAGTCTCTCCGTTTCCTCCAGCACTAACTTAAGCAGTGCTGCCGTGTTTTTTCCCTTACGGTGGCTGCCGTTTATCCCCAATATTTTCATTCCTGACCTCCTTACCTCTCCTCAGGGAGGCTATAGGGAAACTGCCATCTTCCCCAATTCTCTCTTGTCGATCTTTCCGTTGCTGAGTTTAGGCAGCTGCTCTACTAGAAGGACCCGATCCGGCACCTTGTACTTGGCTATCTTCCCTTTGGCATATTCGCGCAAAAGGGCGGCTGTCTGTTGGGAGTGGCTTTTTAATTGGATAAAAGCAACCGTTTGTTCTCCCAAATCCTGATGGGGGAGGCCTATGACACATGCTTCCATGACCTCAGGATGGTTATAATAGACTTCTTCTATCTCCCGGGGATAGATATTATATCCTCCGCGGATGATAACCTCCTTCTTTCTGCCCACGATTGTGATATAGCCGCGTTCATCTATCCTGGCCAGGTCTCCGGTGTGCAGCCAGCCCTCCGCATCCAATACTTTCCGGGTTTGAGCAGGCAGCTGATAATATCCCTTCATTGCGCCATATCCTTTGCAGCAAAGTTCCCCCACTTCTCCCGGTTCTGCCGTCCTCCCGCTCTCGTGAACGGCCCTCACCTGTATCCCCTCATAAGGCTTCCCCACCGTCTTCAATCTATCTTCTATAGTATCACTTAAGGTTGTCATTGAAACCCCTACAAATTCGGTAAGTCCATAGGCAACCATAAGGTTAAACTTAAATATGTCCGTGATTTTCTTCAGCACCTCTTCGCTGCAGATTGCACCTGCTGCAACGCCTGTTCTCAAGGACTGGAGGTTGACTTCATGTCCTTTATAGTCTTCCAGCTCCCGAATAAACATGGTGGGCACGCCATGGTGGACGGTGATCTGTTCCTGTTCAATGAGCTTCAGGGCTTCCTTGGCCCTAAACCTTTCCATGATCACGATTTTGGCGCCAAAATACAAGGGCACCACCATTCCTGTCACAATGCCAAACAAGTGTGTGCAGGGGAGGGGTACCAGGAATACATCCCTATGGGAACTCTCTAAACGTATGCCGATGCTTATGGCCGTTTGCATGATACTCCTGTCGGTTAGTTCCACACCTTTGGGAGCACCTGTTGTCCCGGAAGTAAAGATAATGGTGCACATAACCTCGTCTTGCCTTTTTCCCGGGAGCTTTTGCTCTCGGTTTTTTTCCCCTAAGGCCAATAATTCCGAATACCCCATTGCTTTTTTATCTTCAAAACGCACCGCAATTATTTTACAGCATCCAGCCTCTGCTTCCAGCCACCTCAGTTGATCATGGCCGGAAACAAATGCCAGTTTAGGCTGAATCATTTGACAGCGTTGACTGATTTCCTTTGCTGTTAAAGAAACTCCGCAGGGAACCAGGACCGCCTCCATTTTGGCCAATGCAAAAAATAGAACAATAAATTCATGCCAGTTAGGCAGAATGGCCAGTACCTTATCCCCTGCCTGAATGTTTAAACAAGCTAGAGCCTTTGCCAGCTGTCCGGCCTCTCTTTTCAGCTCCCCATAGCTCATGCGCCTCAGTCCATCATAGACTGCCTCTTTGTCCGGTGTTTTCCCGCCCCAGTAATCCAACAGACCCTCGAAGGTTTGCCTCATATCCATTGTCCTTATCTCCTTCGCCAAGGGATTACCCGAATCTGAATTCTATCCCCAGCGTTCCCTGGGGAAGCTCCCATTTTTCTATAATGGTCTTGCCGCACAACACCCGACAAGTTCCGCATTCTAAGCATCCCGCATAGTCAAATTGGGGATTTCCTTTTTCGTCGATCTTATATAACCCTGCCGGGCAGGCGATCACCAGTTTCTGATATTCCTTCATGTCCAGGTTGTCTTCTTTTAAAACGATATGGGCATTTTCTTCATCCACATGAAATTTATTGATGCCCAGTTTGTGATCGACGTTGACGTTATTCTTGATGATCATAGGGAACGCACTCCTTTCCAGCAGTCCTTGGCAATGTTCAGCAGTCCGATTTCCCTGATATTTTTCATCATCATTTTCATAAGGGGTTGGGGTGGATTGTCGGTCACCACAAATAGGTCTTTCATGATATCTGCCGCCAGCCTGGGATAGCCATCAAAAATCCTGGGGGTTTCCTCAAGGAAATGAGGAAAATTCCTGTATTGTTTCAGATCCTTCATGACGAAGCTTTCATCCAAGAAAAGCTGATAGCACTGAAGAGAACTCTCACTGAAATCCTGGGCTTCTTTGGCTTTCAGCACTGCTTTGGCCGCACATTCCGCAGAACCCACCGCAAAGTCCATCCCCCGCACAGCGTAGCCTAAGTTAATACAGAATCCGGCCGCATCTCCCACAACAAGGACACCATGGCCAATGATCTTGGGCACCATGGTCAGTCCCCCTTCGGGAACCAGGTGGCCGGAATACTCCACCATCTTGCCGCCTTTGATTAACGGTTCGATGGAGGGATGGGCTTTAAAATCCTCCAGCATTTGCGGAAGGGTTTTGTTGGCTTTGATCAACTCGCTTAAAGTACTGACCACCCCTAGTGAAATGCTTTCTTTGTTAGTATAAATGAATCCCCCGCCAACTTTCCCTGCCGAAGGGGTCCCGGCAAACAGCCAAGAGGTTCCCTCCCCTTTTTTGCAGTTGAAGCGGTCTTCAATGGTCTGTGCCGGTAATTCAATGATTTCTTTGGCCCCTACGGCAACCTGGTTAGGCTGCAGCTCATCTCGGAAACCTAATTTCTGAGCCAGCAGAGAGTTTACCCCATCGGCTAAAATCGTCACATTGGCTTCCAGTTCATCCTCACCGGCAATGATTCCGCAGACCTTTCCTTCTCTAAGGATCAAATCATCGACACGGATACCGGGGATGATCTGAACCCCCGCCTCTTCCGCTTTAGTGGCCAGCCACTGGTCAAAAACGCCTCTTAAGACGGAATAGGAATCACGGCCTTGTTCTCCCAGTTTGGTGGAACTGAAATCAAGGGTGACATTGCTTTCTTCTGTCATCAGGCTGATTTTTTCACGGGTAATTTTACGTTCTACCGGCGCTTCCTGGGCAAAGTTGGGCATGATCTTTTCCAGGCTATGGCTGTAAATGCGTCCGCCGGTTACATTCTTGCTGCCGGAGTAATTCCCCCGCTCGACCAGCATGACTTCCAGACCTTCCTTGGCCAGCAGATATGCGGTCACAGTACCGGCTATCCCGCCACCGACCACAATGGCATCAAATCGATCATCAGACATTTCTATAACTCCTCCTCTGGTGTAGGAACGAAGGGGAAATATCTTATATTTCCCCCTCGTCCCAGGCAGCTTTTCTTTACTTTAACTGCTCGATCAAAGCTGGGACGACCTTGTATAAATCTCCGACAATCCCATAGTCAGCCTGGGCAAAAATTGCTGCATTCTTATCCTTATTGATGGCTATCACGACCTTGGATCTGTTCATACCTACCGTATGCTGGACCTGCCCGGAGATACCGACGGCTACATAGACCTCAGGGGCAAGCATTAAGCCGGATACACCGATATAGGTTTCCTTAGGCAACCACTTTTCCGCTTCGGCAATGGGACGGGAGCACCCTACTTCGGAATGGATAACGGCTGCCAGCTCCCTGATCATGCCCAGATCCTCTTCTTTGGCAATTCCTCGTCCTACTCCGATGACCCGTTTCGCACTGGCCAGATCCACGCTGGATTTTTCCTTTTTCGCCCTGCTCACCACTTGGATTCTATGGCTCGGTTGAACAAAGGGGAAGACTTCCTGCTCTCCTTTTCCGCCTTCATCGGCTCCTGACAACACTCCGGGTCCCACCATGACAATGGCCAGACTGGTAGCGGCTTTTTCTTTGCGTATGGCTGCCCCCCCATATACCAGATGCTTGCCTACGCCGTCTTCCGTAAGGTCGATCAAATCCGTCATGACACTGGTGCCTGCCATGGCGGCAAGTCTGCCCGCCATGAGCTTGCATCTTTTGGTAGGCTCAACCAGCAGCAATTGGGGCTGTTCTTGATGCAAAAGGGCGGCAACCGTCTCCGTATAGTCCTCGAACATAGCCCCTTCTTGTGCTGGAATGGACCAGATTTTGTCTGCGACTGCACTATCCTTATCGTTACCGATGACGATGACTTCCACCTGTTCCCCATAGGGACGGGCACCTGCAGTCAGTTCCAAGCGGGCCTTGCGGCTCTCTGCCAATACAAATACTTTCATTTCTTTTTCCACCTGCCCCTACTTCAATATTTCCCGTATTTTAGCAACGAACTCTTTAATACTTTCATCGGAATCCCCTTGGACAATATCCTGCTTGCGATCGGTTTGTTCCGGTGCCTTGGTCTCGATGACTTCAATGGTCCCCTTGACAGCCCCGACACCTGCATCCCCTGCTTTCCAGATGGTGGCCTGCTTTTTGCCGGCGGCCAGAATCTGCTTCATGCTGGGAATCCTCGGCAGGTTGATATCTGAGGTTACAGACACGACTGCCGGTAAGGCAATTTCCAGGTTTTCAACTTCGTTTTCCAACGTGCGTTCGACGATGGCTTTATCACCTTCTAAGGTAAGCTTGCTGACGCTATTGATGGTGGGCAGGTTGAGAAGCTGTCCCAGTTGGGGACCCACTTGCTGGGCGTAGAGATCGGCGGAGCCTTCACCACAAAGGATCAGACCATAGTCCCCAATTTTTGCGATCAGCCCTTTTAAGGCATTGGCGGTCTGATAGGTATCCAGATTGTCCAATTGATCATCGGCGATCATGAAGATGCTTTCCGGCCCCCGGGACAGAACATTCTTCTTTAATTTGGAATCATCGATCTTGGCTGCACCTACACTGACGCCGATCAGGCTGGCACCATGGGCTTCTGCCAGCTGGATACCGGCTTCAATACAATTCAAGTCGTAAGCGCTGATCGCCAGGGGAGCCTTTTCAAAAGATATCTCCCGGTTGGGTTTTATGGTGATATCCTGTTCTTCAGGCACCACTTTAAAGCATGCAATAATGTTCATATTTACACCTCAATGTCTATTCTCGTTATGGCCTTCGGGAGATTATTTCGCGTATTTCTTGACGATTTCTCTGCCGGCAATGTGAACCATAATTTCATTGGTACCGCCTGCGAATTCCCAGCCTCTGGCATCCTGCCAAGCTCTGGAAACCCGGGTTTCCGTGGTATAGCCCAGTCCCCCGAAGATTTGCATTGCTTCATAGCATACTTCCGTTGCCGTCATGCAAATATAACGCTTGGCTAAAGCGGAGTCCAGCTTAATTGAAATACCGTTGTCGGCTTTCCAGGCCGCTTCATAGAGCATATTGCGCATGTTTTTTATTTTGATTTCCATGTCCGTCAATTTTTGTTGAATCAGCTGGAAGCTGCCGATGGTTTTGCCAAACTGCATTCTTTGCCCGGCATAGGCGGCGGCATCATCCATAGCGGCTTGGGCTAAACCTAAAGAGAAGGAGGAAATCAACAGCCGTTCTACTTCAAGGTTTTTCATCAGCTGCATAAACCCTTCCCCTTTTTTGCCCACTAAGCAGCTTTCATCGCAAACTACATTATCCAGATACATTTCAGCGAAGACAGTGGTTGTCTGGCCAATTTTATGCAGGGGTGCGAATTTAATGCCAGGGGTATCGCTGGGGACAAGATACATGGAGATCGCCTTATTGGTTAAGTCGGAATTGTCTTCTTTGGCAAATACCAGGGCGTAAGGTGCCACTCCTCCATGGGTAATCCAGGTTTTGCTGCCATTGAGAATCACTTTTCCATCTTTATGAACGGCGGTAGTCGTCATTCTCATATTGTCCGATCCTGCCTGAGGTTCAGAAATAGCCAGCAGGAAAGCCGGGCTGCCGGTTTCTTTGGTAATATCCATGGTCAGTTTGATTTGCTCCGGAGTCCCGAACTCGACCACGTCATACATATTCAAGATATTAGACAAGAGGGGAATCGTCGCGCAGGTTTGATGAACCACTTCTTCTGACACCAGCATGAGGGTGGTGACATCGGCCGGTGTGCCCCCATGTTCTTCGGGAATGCCCAGAAAACCAAAGCCTGCTTCGATGAAGGCTTTATTGAATTTCTCGGATACGGCATGGTTTTCATACCAGGTTTTCACATCGGCTTCCGTAACTTCTCTGGCGATCAATTCACACAGGCTCTCCAGCAAGAGCTCTTGTTCTTCACTCATTCTAAAATCCATTTCACTCTCTCCTTTTGTTTCACATGACTATCATTCAGCAAAATTAACCTTAAGGTTACTCTCACTATAAATGGCTCCTTGATGATCGGATTATCTTAGCTGTGTTCTCCCAATTTGGGGTAAGGTGCGGCAAAGTCCAAGAAAGATTTCCCTTGCCTGTAGTGGGTAGCCACATAGTCCATCCCCCATTTATGCTCAATAAAGTTTCTTTCTTTGACGAATTGCTGTTCCTTAAGTTCACTGACTGCCAGGACAGGAGCCAGGCAGCAGTCCACTTGCCGAGAGAACTCCGCCCATTCTTTGAAGGTTTTGCTCTTAAAGACCTTTACCATTTCCTGATAATAGGGATTACCGGCTTCGGGTGCGGTTCCTTGCCAAGGGAGCAGCTCCATTCTGTCCACTCCCTGGCAGAAGTTCTTCCAGAATTTCTCTTCCAGGGCACCCAGAGTCATATAGCGTCCGTCTTTGGTCTCATAGATAGAGTAGGCAATACCGTGATCATTGATCCCGTGTTCTTCTCCGGTAACGGAGTAGTGAGATACATGAATGCCTAATAAGGCCATCATTGATTCTGTGATCGAAACATCCAGATACACGCCCTTGCCTGTTCTTTCCCGCTGCACCAGACCAGCCAGTATTTCTTCACTGGACACTACGCCGCCAAGCAGGTCGGCTAAAGCCAGCTTGGGCTTGATCGGTCTGCCCTCTTCATCTGTCAGCTGGGCCAGCACACCGCTGTAAGCCATATAGTTTAAGTCATGGCCTCCCAGTGATGAAATAGAGGTATTCTGACCAAAGCCTGATAAAGATAAATAGACGAGAGAAGGATTGATCCTGAGCATAGTTTCATAATCGATTCCCAGTCTTTTCGCCACGCCGGGGCGGAAGCTTTCAATCACAACATCCGCATCAGCTATTAATTCGGCAACCTTTTGGTAGTCTTCTTTCTGTTTCAGGTCAAGAACAACGCTCTTCTTCCCACGGCTTTGGGAGCGGAAAACACATCCCTCTTCTCCATTAATGGTGTCGAACATGGTTCTGGCCGGGTCTCCCGCCCTATCCTCGATCTTGATAACCTCTGCTCCCCGTTCCGCTAAGCGCAAAGTTGCAACCGGTCCGGGAAAGTAACGAGTGAAATCGATGATTTTTATTCCTGACAGCAAGATTAATCCTCCTCTCTTAATGATTACTGATTAGCCTTTGCCGCTTGCTCTGCAGTCAAATGAGGAAGCTTCTTGCCTCCGTTCATGACATAGTTGCCGGCGGCTAAGGAGACGGCCATGAGCACAGCGGAAGTGATAAAGACATAAGCATAGCTGTTGGTGGCATCGACGATGAACCCCCATGCTGAAGAACCGATAGTGGAGCTGAAGGACAGGGCCATGGATATATTACTGATGATTTTTCCGTAATCTCTGCTGCCAAACGCTTCCTTAATCACCATGGGGATCACGACGCTATTGACGGCGTTGGCCCAGGCATAGAGGAAAGCCCCTCCCATAATAAACAAAGGGTTGACAGGTCCCAGGAAGTAAAGAATCAGGATCCCGGCGATCGAGCCCACCTGACCGATAAATAATGCTCCCCGTACATTTTTATCGGCAACGGCACCAAGAATGAATTTGCCGATCATATTACCAAACATGCTGGCAGAAGCGGCCGTAGCACCTACGGTCAGAGCAAGCCCCAGAGAAGTGGAATATACGGGAATATAGAAATTTATATTGGTAACAAAAGCATTGCAGAAAGCGAACAAAAGAGCTACATAAAAGACTACGGTTTTAATAACAAACGCCCTGGATACCCCCGTCAGGCCAGCTGTTGTGGCAGCAACGGTTTCCCCTGTATCCCCGTAGGGCTTCAAACCCATATCGCTTGGGTAGTTGCGGATTAAGAAGGCGCAGGGCAGACCGATGACCAGGGTGGTGATGGCATAAATCAAATAGCCTTGCTGCCAGCCGGAATTGGTAATAATCTGTCCGGCAATCGGGTTGAAGATGATAGCGCCTACACCGGTAAAAGCAGAAGCGATGCCAATAAAGGTACCGGCGCTCTTTTTAAACCAACGGGGAATCATGGTCGGCGCCAAAAGATAAAGAACGAAGGCCTGGCAGAAACCCATCATCCCACCGGCAATGTAGAAGGTGTAGACTGAGGTTGCCTGGGACATGAGGAGGAAGGCTGCCGCATTAATCACCACAATAGCCATCAGAATTTTACGGGCACTGTATTTGGAATACCAAGAACCGGCAAAGGTAAGGGTTATGGTACAAACGGCCAATAAGATAGACATATAAAGAGCGAAGGTTCCTTTGCCCACACCCAGGGCACTACTAACCGGACCATAAAATACACCTGCTGCATTAAAGGTCAAAGCTGCGACTGTTCCCAAAATTCCGCAACAAGCTATGGCGATCACGAAGGCATAGTGGAATCCACCGGATTTATTGGGGGTGGCTGTACTCATTGTTATTCTCCCTTCAAAATTAAAATCGAACGTCTTTTGGGGTTAACGATCTTTTTCACTTATTGGTATTGTGATCACCTCTCTTATCTTGCTTCTGAAATGCTTCTGAAATATTTGCCTGGTGCCCCTTTACTATGGATGCTTTTCCCACCTCTCCTTTCCTTTGCTTTGCTCTCTTACCACACCCCTTAACAAATGCAACTTTTATGCCAAGTATTAAAACCGCCCCTAATTGGCCCTTACCTATATGGTTGTGAGGGAAGTGTCAAGAATTGTATCGTTCTGTGTCATGTATAATAGATCACAAACAAACGCCACCCCCCGGCCCGGTTGTCTTCTGACCTGCTCCCCCTTACTTCTGCCTGAAAGCAAGGATGATGCTTCCCTCCCTCGCTGCCTCTGGCAGCTGATGAGGAGCAAGCTCTTCAGGGCGTTTAAGCCGCTTATTGTAGCTATTCTCCGTTGTGAAACAAAATCGTACAGTTTTAGGCAGGCCAGAAAAGGGATTGATCTGGAATGACTGGATAAACACGGCAAAAAGCCAAAGTCCTTAACCGCTGGGACTTTGGCATGGTAATTGCTTATATATAGAGCAGATCGGTCTGTGTTCTGCATAGCCAAACGCTGTGAGAACCCTGTGCAAGCGTTCAGTTCAGACCATGATCAATAATTATTTTAATGGAGGTTATGTCATGAAAAGTTCAGAAATTCCAAAGTTTGGACCCTTATCCGGAGTCAAGGTCATCAGCTGCGGATTGTCTGTTGCCGGCCCTTTTGCCGCTGCTATGATGGCCGACTTTGGTGCAGATGTAATTTTTGTCGAAAGTCCTATCGTAAAAGACCAATTCAGAACCACCGATTCACTGTCCTATCTGAACAAGGATCGCCGTAATCACAGAGCCATCGTCCTGGATGTGGTCAAACCTGAAGGAAAAGAGATCTTCTTAAGCTTACTCAAAGACGCCGATATTTTTATTGAAAACTCCAAGGCCGGTACCTGGGATAAAAGAGGTTTGGGTGACGAAGAGCTTTGGAAAGTTAATCCAAAGCTTGTCATTACTCATATCTCCGGATACGGTCAAACCGGTGAACCCGAATATCTCAGCAGAGGGTCCTATGATTCCATCGGCCAAGCTTTCAGCGGTTTTATGAATATGAACGGCGAACCCGATGGGCTTCCCGCTCCGGCGCCGGCCTATATGGGGGATTATGTTGCCGGCCTGACTGGTTCTTGGGCAACTCTGGCTGCCTATATTAACGCCCAAAAGACCGGCGTAGGTGAAAGCATTGACTGCGCACAATTTGAAGCCTTGCTGATGATCCAAGCCGGGTTCCCCAGCGACTGGATCAACTACAAGATTGAACGGAAACGTTCCGGTGCTTCCAGTCCTACTTTTGCCGGATGTCAACCCTATAAATGCCAAGACGGCTATGTCTATACCTTCTTCCTCAGTACCCTTACTCTGCAAAAAGGATTGCCCCTCCTGGGCCTTGAATTCGGCTCACCGGATTTCCCATCGGATAAATACGCTGTCTTCAAAGGAACCCCCGGGGCTGAGCTGCTGCACCAGCGACTTGAAGAGTTTTGTGCCGTGAGGACCGTTATGGAAGCTGAAAAAGAGCTTAACGCCCATGGCATCGTCTCCAGTGCCATCATAACTTACCAAACGATGTATGATCATCCTCATTATAAAGCCCGGGGCGTATTCCAGGAATACGATGCCTTTGAAGGGGGCAAATTCATTGCCCCGGCCATCGCTCCCCGCTTGAAAAACAATCCTGGCAAAGTGTGGCGGGCAGCGCCCAGTTACGGAAAAGACAATGAAGATGTTCTTGAAGAGCTTGGCTATAGCTCAGAGCAGATCAAGGATTTCTATGCCAAGAATATTCTCAAGCAAGATCCCACTTGTTAATCGATCCTTTCCTGACGTTAAAAGCATCCCAGACCCTGCGGGGCTCCTGGGATGCTTTATTTCAATCACGCCGATTACCTGAGCTTTGCCAGGCTTAGAGCAGGTTATAGCTCTTCAGTTTTCTATATAAGGTACTTCTGGATATTCCTATCTCTTCTGCCACTGCTGATTTGTTGCCATTGAATTTTATCATCAAAGCCAGCATCTTCTTCTTTTCCTCAAACTCATAGACGCTTTCATGGCCCAAGGAGCCTTCCCGATCATCAAACATCTTTTCTTCTTTCTCAAAAAAGTACCTGGGTAAATGCTCAAGCTCCAGAGTTTTGCCCATAGCGTTGTTGATGCCGCACTCAATAGTATTTCTTAATTCCCGTAAATTCCCTTCCCAGGAATGATTAATTAAAAAAGCCATGGTCTCAGGAGCCACTTCTCTGACCTTTTTATCTAAGAATCTATTAAAGTAATCCAGATAATAATCAACAATAATCGGAATGTCCGTAATGCGTTCTCGCAGAGGCGGCAGATGAATATGGAGTACATTGATTCTATAATATAAATCCAAGCGGAAGGAACCATCCTTCACCATCTTATGGAGATTTCTGTTGGTGGCGCAGATTAGCCTGACATCCACAGGTGTTGCAATATTGCTGCCGATCCGGTTGACCCTCCGTTCTTCCAGTACCCTCAGTAAAATTGTCTGGATATGGAGGGGCATTTCCCCAATCTCATCCAAAAATATGGTCCCTGTATTGGCATACTCAAACTTACCCATGGAACCGCCTTTTCTGGCTCCTGTAAAAGCACCTTCCACATAGCCAAACAGCTCACTGGCAATTAACTCTGTAGGGATAGCCGCACAATTAATAGAAACGAAGGGACCCTCCCGTCTGGGGCTGGCCTTGTGGATGGCCTGGGCAAATAACTCTTTACCGGTTCCGCTTTCTCCGGAAAGAATGACATTACTGCTGCTGCAGGCCGCATTCATAGCCCTTTGTTTTGCTTCTTGCAACGCCCCAGACTCTCCGATGATCTGATCAAAGGTATAGTAAGCCTGGTTGGAGATTTTACTCATTCTTTGGCGAAAGGTTTTATTGTCCATTAAGATAATGATCAAGCCGGTAATTTTTTTATCGCTTTCGATAGGCTTTACATCCATTTGCACAAACTGCATATGGGGGGGCAGCTTGGATAATTGAATTTCCTCCGAAGTGATAGTTTTACCCGTTTCCAGACAGGAGAGGATTCTTTGCATCTCGGGCAATACCTCGGTCAATTCTTTATCCTTCAATTCAGCTTTCTCCACATTGACCCATTTGGAGAACTTCTGATTGGCATCCACAATCTTGCCAAAGGAGTCAATGAAAATAACCGCTTCATTTCTTGCCTCAGATAACTGATTAAACAATTCACTTTTCAAATCCGATTCCAGGCTGTTCCTATAGCACCTGATGGTGCTTTCCCGGGCCTTGTTAAAGAGCCGGAAATATGAAAGCAGCCCATCGGTAAATGCTTCCTTGGGTACGATGATAAAGGCATAGGAGTGACCGTAAAAATCTTCCTGATAATAGGTATAAGTGGCATAGGGAGTAAGCAAATCCAAATAATGTTCATGCCCAATGACCCAGGATTCTTCATGGGGTTTATCCACCAATGAAAAAGCAGTGGTTCCTATATACTCTTCTGAGAGACAGGTGCCAATGCCAATATTATGCTGGTTCAACTGCCTGAGGAAATCCTGGTTTCCCCTTTGGGAAAAAACAATAGCGTTTCTTTGGTACACCCAAAACAAGGCCCCCTGACACTCCTGGAGCAACTGATAAAGCAATTTAGTGATATCAGGCAGAATATCGTCTCTCAAAAAAGACATAATCGGATTGGGAAGCTTTTCACCTTCGGAAATAGTCGGCAGGGTTTTGATCACCGTTGTCTTGGCATCAAGCCGGCGCTCTCTGCATTTCTCCCATGAAGCGAGCACTTCCTCCCTTACCCCTGTGGAGGGGCATTTCCCTTCTGCTAAAAAGGTAACCCTGTTTGTCATGACTTCTGTTTCATCATAATTCTTTAACATCAATATTCACATCCTCTCTTTGCTCTCTGTGTCATTTGTGTTGCAAGTGATTAATATCGTTCGCACACTATGGCACATTTTGATACAGATACTGTGAATCCATAAAACCAAAGCCGGACAAGTCTTGATAAAAATAGCACAATATAAATTGGCATGGATGTTGCATCCTATATCGAGAGGTAACAGATAATTGATTACAAGCAAGATTACTTTTGAAGGAGGTTCATGCCCAGTTAATTCTATTAATCCATCCGCAAGGGAGGTGTAAAAAAACAGCCTGGTTAGTTTGGCTTGTTATATGTGACCATATTAACTAATTTATAACCATTATGCAAATGATTTATTATTATTTTAATATCCAACAAAAATCTTATAAAATTTTACAAAAATCTTGAATTTTTAGAGGTGTTCACTATGAATGCAGCATCTAATCGTCTCCATCACGCCTTCCTAATCGTTGTTGCCTGCTGTGCCATGAGCCTGACCTGCTCCATCACTTGGAATACAGCCGGAATATTTTTCGTACCCATTCTGCAAGAGCTTGGGGTCCCCAGAGGTTCTCTGGCTCTATACTTAACGATTGTTTCTTTTTCGGCCATGCTTTTTCTTCCTGCAGCCGGTCAGTTACTGGTTAAGTTTAACGCACGGAAGCTTTTATCTGTTTTTGTTTTAATCAATGCTGTTGCTGTGGGAGCCATGTCTACCTATACCAGTGTTTTTCATTTCTATATCGGGGCAGTTTTTCTTGGCGTCTCACAGGCGTTTTTTCTATATATTGCCACACCGACCATGATCACCCGGTGGTTTAAAGCCCGGACTGGCTTTTTCACCGGCTTATGCATGGCTTTCACCGGGATTGGGGCCATTATCTTTAATCCTATTGGCGGCTATATCATTGCCACTCTGGGCTGGCGCTCCGCTTACTTAGCCTTTGGCCTCTTTATTGGGGTGGTTGTTTTTCCGCTGGTAGCCCTGCTCATCCGTAATGACCCCCGGGACATGGGATTATTGCCTTATGGTGAAAAAAGCTCTGCTGAAGCTTCAGGGAATGGCCCGGAAGGAAAGTACGCCCCAGTGATCACCGGTGTGCCGGTCTCGGTGGCGGTTAAATCTTCCGCTTTTTATGTTCTCCTGCTTTTCTTGGCTTCTGTGGCTCTCTTCACAGACATCAATGTCTATTATCCCTCTATCGTTACCTCACTGGGCCAAGGTGCAGTAGTTGCTTCTACGGTGGGTTCTGCCAGCATGTTCGGTGCCTTGGTAGGAAAGGTGGTCTTAGGGTGGATCAATGATAAGAGTGTCGTTGGCGGGATTCTATTCTCCGGAATCTCCGGAGTGGCCGGCGTGGCGATGATTACATTTATCGGCACCCATAACGCCACTTTTTTCCTGATCGGGGCTTTCCTCTATGGCTTTGGCTTCGCTCAGGCCACAGTTCAATCACCGGTCCTAACCCGGAAAATCTTCGGTGATCGCTATTTTACTCAAGTCTACTCTATCGTAATGATGTTCTATGCCGCAGCTTCGGCTATCGGTCAGTCTCTATACGGATACATCGCGGATTTTAATGGCGGCTCTTACATCATCCCCTTGCTCATGGTCATGGGACTGGCTGCCGCATTCACTATTTTTGGCATCACAGCCTATTCTTTACGAAAGAGCATCGCCTTTGACAACCAATAGATGAGCATTTAGGTCTTCGTGGCATCACAGGATACATAAAGGCATCGTCACTATACAACTCCAAGTATCCTTCTGTTGCCATAAGTTTGCTGTCGAAGGTGATGCGGATATAGTTGGCCGGAACAATAAAAGCATACCATCGGTACTGTACGATGTTTTGGGCCGGTACATCTGCTCACTCATAAAACGGTACAGCTGTTGGGCAAGAGGGAGTTGCATCTTGCCCAAGGATGTATAGTCCCCTGTCGTCAACCCCGATACTTGATCTCTCATGCAATGGACGAAAAAAGAAAATTTAGACAACTGTTACTATTGTAACATACATAGATAAAACCCTTGTGCTAATCTAAATCCAAGAAGTGTACAAGGAGGTAATATCAATGATTGAGCAATATATGGCCTTAGCCATCCAGCCTACCATGCGCGGTGCAGAAAAAAGGGAGGATATCAAACGGAATATTGCCCATATCTCGGATGTCATCGATGCCGCAGTATGGTTAAGCGGAATTGAAATGCCGGTAAGGCTCATTACTATTCCCGAGGGTGCTCTGCAAGGATTTACCGATGAATTATTCGATTGGGATCACCAATACTATGTCGATCATATGGCTATTGATATTCCTGGTGAAGAGACTGAACTCCTTGGCAAAAAGGCCAAGGAATACAATGCCTACCTGATAGCTCAAGCCAAAGTAAAGCACCCTGAGTTTCCCGGCCGCTTCTTTAATTCAGCTTTTTTGATTGATCCGAAAGGCGAAGTCATTCTGCAAAGTTACAAAATGCAGGTTTTCTGTCAGGAGCATTCCACCGTTCCTCATGATGTATGGGATAAATGGATAGAGCTTTATGGCTATAAATTAGATTCTTTCTACTCCGTAGCCGACACGGAAATCGGCAGAATCGGCCTCCTGGTCTGCCAGGAAGGGGATTATCCTGAGCCGGCCCGGGGACTTGCCATGAATGGTGCGGAAATCATCTATCGATCCAGCGCTCCTGAACCGGCTGTAGCCAATGGCTGGTGGGAACTTCAAAACAGAGCCCGGGCTTTGGATAATACCTGCTATGTGGTAGCACCTAATGTCGCCACCTATTATCCCTCCCAAGCAGCCGAGCTGTCTGTTGACACCTTTGGCGGCCAATCCATGATCGTCAATCACCATGGGGAGGTAATTTCCAACCATAAGTATGGTTCAGGCAGCTCCTATGCCGGAGCGATTATCGATGTTGAATCCCTGAGAGAATACCGCGAACGCTCCCTCTTCGGCAACTGGATGAAAGACCTGCGTACAGAGCAATTCAAACTCATCTACGAAGAGCCCCTCTTTGCCAAGAATCTTTGCCTGGATCGCGCGCCCCTCAAACACAAAGACACCCACGAAATTTACCGTCAGCATGTCAGACAATTAATCGAACGCGGCATTTGGGTTGAATCTGCCCGGTCTAAAAAGTAATCGACGCCGTCACATTATAAAACCAGAAGCCTAAAGGAGGATAGCTTCGGGGCAAATCCCGGAACTCTCCTCCCTTTATATTTTTTCAGAAAATCAACCTTCTGCTTCCTATTATTATTGTACAATATCATTGTAACGCAATGATTGGGGGTACGATCATGAGCTGCATCATTCCAAATATCTATTCTCAGCCAACGGATACAAACCTATGGAATATTCTCTTAAGCAGCGGGATACCAAGGCATTATCAAAAAGGAGAATTTGTCTTCGAGAAGGATCAACCCAGCAACGGACTTATTTGCCTAAAGAAAGGCAAAGTTAAAGTCTCCAGCTTTTTCTCCGAGGGAAGTGAAAAAATCTTCGGCATCCTTGTCGCCCCCGCACTGTTCGGGGAAACAGAAACCCTGGACCAAGGCCCGCGCATGGTTTCCGCAACCGCTCTGACCCATGTTGAAATCGTTGCCATTTCCGGGAATAAGACGAAGGAGCTTATCTATACCTATCCGGACATTGCTTTATCGATTATTCAATCCATCGGAGTTAAATTAAGATGGACAACCTTGCAGGCTGAAGATTTATCCACGCAAAAAATCGAGTACCGGCTGGCAAGATTATTGCTGGATTTCAAACACTATGGTATCTTCACCAGTAAAAACAACGATAACTGCCTGATGATTACCCATGAAGAGCTGGCCCACTTTATTGGCACAGCTCGTTCCAAGGTAACGACTTATCTTAACGAATTTGCCCATAAAGGCCTTATCCGGCTTAGACGAGGAGAAATAAGAATTCTGGATACTGCAGGGCTCAACAAGTATAAATATACCCATAAGAGCCAGGCATAACCTAAAAGCTTAAAGAAAATATTCAGAAACGTCAAAAACAAAAAAGGATTTCGAAAAGAAACGGCGAAAACATTATATCAAATATTGTCGACAAGCGACTGTCGTACGTCGGTCCATCTATATGTCGGCACTGCAACCCGCTAGTTATAAATGGAGGGATACTCACATGCAAAAAACTATGTTTGATCCTGCGGAACAAAAGAAGATTGGGATGCTGACCCCATCTTCCAACACAGCCCTGGAGCCTATCTGCTCAAAAATGGTTTCCGGTTTGGAGAATCTTGTCACGATGCACTATTCACGTTTAGAGGTGACAAAGATTTCTTTGGAAAAAGACGCCTTATCTCAGTTTGATCTCGATCCTTTTCTGCGTGCCTCAGAATTTCTCGCTCATGCCGATGTGGACGCCATTGCCTGGAACGGAACCTCAGGTGGTTGGACGGGCTTCGATTTCGACAGGATGGTATGTGAGAAAATTACCGAAGCAACGGGGATCCCGGCAACCACCTCCATGCTGGCTATGCTGGAAGCCTTCGAGGAAAACAAGGTCAAGACTCTCCACATGGTTACACCCTATATCCCGGCCATCGATGAGCTCATCGCTAAACAGTTTGAGGAAAAATGCGGTTACCAAGTTATTAATTCCCGCGGCTTGAATCAAACCGTCAACCGTTCCTTCAGTTTAGTCACGCCGGAACAAATTGATGGAATGTGTAAAGAAGTCAGCGTTGATCCCGCTGATGGGATCAGCATCATTTGCACGAATTTAAGATCCACCTGGCAGATTGAACAACTGGAAAGAGATTATGGCATTACCGTCTACGATAGTACCGCAGTCACTATCTGGAAAACCTTAAAAATGGTCGGCGTCGATCCCGGTGTCGTTAAAGGCTGGGGTAGATTATTCACGGGGAAATAACCGGCTGTTCCAATGAAAAAGGCGAATTCTTCAGGAATTCGCCTTTTTCATGCACCTAGCGACGAACACCCTTGACTTAAGCTCATGGCTGGTCGCTACATATTGCCATACATGCTATTTATGGCGTGGCGCAAGACTCCAGCTCTCTGAGCTTACTTTACAAGTGTTCACTAATTTGCCGATTTCTGATATTTCAATTTCAACTTTATCATTAACATCCAGGGACGAACCATAGCCGCCAGGTGTACCTGTCAAAATAATATCTCCCGGCAGCAACGTTGTAATGTGAGAAATAAAGCTTACCAGGTACTCTATGCCGAAAATTAAATCGGCAGTAGTACCTTTTTGCTTCTCCTGACCGTTTACCGAAGAAGTAATCATTAAATTATCGGCATTAATTCCACTGACGATCCAGGGCCCCAAAGGGAGAAAGGTATCGAAGGACTTTGCCCGGGTCCATAGGATATCGGCCTTCTGCAGATCCTTTGCCGTTACGTCATTAGCAATCGTATACCCCCAGATATAGTCGCGAGCTTCCGCTTCGGACACCAGGTGCGCCTTCTTTCCTATGACAACAGCCAGCTCCGCTTCAAAAGCCAACTCTTCCGCCATTGCCCATTTGATAATATCATCTCCAGGATTTGCAACGCTTGTCGATGGCTTGATAAATAAAAGAGGTTCCTTAGGCCATTGTGCCCCTGGTTCGAGGACTGTGTCTTTATAATTAAGCCCAACACAGACTGCTTTCGTAGGGTGGCAAGGGGCCAATAGCTTAAGGGCGGAAAGCTCATGCTCTATTCCGGATTCTTTAAAATCAGCAGGCTCCTCACCGCTCAGCTCCGCAACTCTATCTCCTTTGACTAATCCAAAGCAAATCTTATTACCATTATTAAAACGAACGTACCGTTCCATCGGATACCCCCTGCACGCGGAAGAGGAGTGTGGACAAGGGCTGCCCTGAACACCACCTATTCCAGTCAATTTTACGACTTGTTTTGCATCGAACAGTTTACCCCAGCACTTAGCGCTTCGGGCCAGTTCCCATGATCTCGGCTTTTTTCATATCGCTGCCGGCCCACTAGCCTATACGGTGCTTCCCCAGCCGCGGTAAAGGATTCCAGCAAAAGTATGCCAGAATCCTTTACTGACATCAGCGTGTGCGATCCAATAGTGCGGCCAGAGCTGCCGGCAATCCCTTATTGGGCTTCAGGGGAGGTTGAGCGAAGCTTCCTTTTACCGCACAGCCGGGATTCAGCGCAATCAGCGATTCGCAATGACGCACTGCGCTGGACACTCCGTCCACTACCGGCACCGGCAACTGACCTTCAAGGCTGCGGGCAAGACCTGCCAGAGGCGCTCCCGCCAGTATGATCACGTCAGCACCATCTTTCTCAACCGCCTCCATCGCCAGCTCTTTTAAGCGTTTGGCATGATCTTCCTGTACCGTGCCGATACTACGCAATGTATCATTCAAAGACCGTATACTGGCAAGACGAGTAGTCAGGTGACTTCGTTCCACAGTTTCCAGATACCATGCCTTAATCCGCGAAGAAATAGCAATGATGGAAAAGCGCTGACCTAAAAGGCAGGCCGATGCCAAAGCCGCTTCCGTCATCCCCACCACGGGAACGTTGAGCATTTCTTTGATGCCCAAGAGTCCGGGATCGCCAAAGGCATCAATAATTACCCCATCATATTCCCCCTGGCGTTCAGCTGCAACGCACGCCGCAGCATACCCACCGATAAGAGCCTCCATACGAGTTTCAATATACTCTACGCCAAAAGGTGCTGTTGCGAACAGCAATTCAGTTCCCGGAGAAGCTACACGCCTTGACTCCTGGGCTATAAGATTGGTAACGATTTCAGAAATATTAGGATTTATAACCAAAATCCGCATTATCTTTCACTCTCCTTTCTTCTTCAAGACATACCACCTTGGTCCGCCATGGACTTCACTCAAACAACACCGATTTTCTTTTCATAGTTGATGAGCGCACCGGCGACAGCAAGGAGGACACCTGCCGCAACGAAGATCAGCAGACCGGCATGGAATGATCCTGTAAATTTGACAATTAAACCGATGTAGATCGGAGTGATAACCCCGGCAATATTACCGGCAAAGTTCATGCATCCACCGAGTACACCGACATGGTGGCGTTGGGCGATGGCAGCCGGAACACTCCAGAAGATACCTGCCCAGCGCAAAAAGAACAATGCGGTGGATAACAAAGCAATCGCCATCGTCAGGGAACTGGCCCTTGTGAGCAGGAAGATGGAAGCTGAGGTTGCCAGACCGGCTATGCCGATGCAAGTTTTCATAACCGTGTTATATTTACCGCCAACTTGACGCCATTTGTCAACGAGTTGCCCGCCAACAAGCTCGCCCACAAAGCCGCAGCCAAAAATCAGCAGTGTCGAGAAACCGATAGCCTTAATATCAATGCCCTGAGTCTGAGCGAGGAAACTTGGTCCCCAGGTTAACAGGCCATAGAATACGGTGTTGAAGGAGAACCAGCCTAAGCACATTCCCCAGAAACTTTTGTTGGACAGGTATGTGGATGTTTTAAGCTCTGTCTTGGTTTCTTTCTGAGCTTCTTCCTGCTCCTGAGCCAGATGAGTTTGGATATATTCACGCTCAGCCTGATTAACTCCCTTGTGAGTGGCTGGATTTCCTTTAAGGATATAATAGCAGATAACCCCGAGAATAATAGTCATCAGACCGGCGCCGATGAGCGCCCCGCGCCAGCCGCCAAACCAAGCCATAAAGGCAATAATAATCGGTCCGCCGACAGCTGTACCCAATGGAGCACCACTATCGATGATGGTCGCGCCTCTGGCTCTTTCTTTGCTTGGCAGCCAAATACCTTGCAATTTTGCTCCGGCAGGCATGATTGGCGCTTCCGTAACTCCGAGGAGAACCCGGAAGAACATCAGCGAGCCGGCGCTGTTTACAAAACCGGTCAAGGTTTGGGCAATTCCCCAGCCCACCGCCGAGCCAAGGACCACCTTTGAGGGGTTAACCCTATCAAGAAGGAAGCCGGAAGGAATTTGCATTAGGGCATAACCCCAGAAGAAGGAACTGAGAATAACTCCGACAATTGCGGGATCCAAGTTTAAGTCCTTTTGAATCGCAGGCATAGCAATAGATAAAACCGCACGGTCAACATAATTAATTGTGACAAGTACTAACATAGCAATGAAAACGTACCAACGCACATTTGTCCGCTTAACGTTACCCACTAGAGTGTTTTGGGGTTCATGATCTTGCTTTGATGCATTCGACATGTTCCTAACCTCGCTTCTTTCCGTTTAATTTGCAGGGGGTTAATTGCTAGTGCTCTTTGGTTTCTAAAAAGCCTTTTGAATCAAGCTTGACCCAAGGATATGAGTATGTTCAGTTCTACTCCTTTCCTAATTCTGTATACGGTAGTTGATAGACTGTCGACAGTATATATATTCTTGGTCCTTGCTAATAATCCTTCATCTATTTTAGCAAATTCAGAAAAAATATTTCATTGACACTATTTGGATTAATCCATTTCATTCTGATGGCAGTGGATTAATGTTAAAAACCGAGTGAAGCTGCTGCTTCCTCGGTTTTTAAGCTGAGCCTATAGGGAATTTTATACTTTGCCGTTCTGGCTTCGTAAGGTTTGACGAGCTATAAATTTCCCATCCCCTGGCTTGCCAACGTATTTTCCTGCGTCAACAATCACTTCTCCCCGCAGCAGAACCTTAGCGACCCCGCCTTTCATTCTCAATCCTTCGTATGGAGTGTAGTCAGAAGCCTGCTGCTGCTCCTTTGCCATAATCGTCCATTCCAGCTCCGGATCGAAGATCACAAGATCGGCATCGCTTCCCGGAGCGATCGTCCCCTTTTGCGGAAATAAACCAAAGATCTTCGCCGGTTTTGTGGCGATAAGATCGACAAATCGCGAAAGATCTATTCCCCGTTCGGTTAAAGCATGATACATCAGGGTGAAGCGCTGCTCGATTCCCGGTCCGCCATTGGGAATACGAGTATAGTCTTCTTTGCCGAGTTGCTTATGGGTAGCATAGTTAAACCCATTGTGATCTGAGGAAATAATATCTATAGCTTTATTTTTAATTCCCACCCATAATTTTTCTTTTTCCTCTTTGCTGCGCAACGGGGGGGATATGACATATTTGGCTGCTGCGAATTCACCCTGCCGATATTCCTCATCGTCCAAGACCAGATAATGTGGGCAGGATTCTGTGTAAATCGGAGTAGCGGCCTGTGCACCGGTTATGATCTTGACTCCCTCCAGATTGCTGACATGGGCAATCAGCATAGGACAGTCAGCCGTCTTTGCCAAGGCAATGACCCGGTTAATCGCTTCATTTTCACTGCTTAAGGGGCGGCTCTGAAAGTGATAGTAAGGTTCAAGTTGTTTTTTCTGCCGGTGTTTGTTTTGCAGGTAAGCGATAATCGCTCCATTTTCCGCGTGGACACAAGCCAGTCCGCCTAAACGAGCTAATTCTTCCATAAATTTAAGCAATTGTTGATCATCCAAAGCTAAATCATTGGCCATAAACAGCTTAAAGGAAGTAATCCCGGAAGGGATGAGGTCTTCGATCTCTGCAATCGTCTGAGCATCCGGGTTGGTTACGATGACATGAAACCCATAATCAACAGCGGCCTGGCTCTCAGCCAAGGCAGAAGCGCCATCGATACTTTCCTGCATACTCTTGCCGTATTCCTGCAGGACATAATCAAGAATCGTGGTGGTCCCGCCTATTGCGGCTGCCATCGTTTCCGTATCATATCCTGCCGACACGCTGCCATCAGAACAGGGGACATTCATATGGACATGAGCATCGATTCCGCCCGGAAAGATAAGCTTATCCTGAGCATCAATCTTAACATCGGCCTCATCCCCGATATTTGTCCCTATACAGGCTATTTTTCCATCCTCAATCAAGAGATCTGTCCGGCAATATTCTGAAGCGGTTATGATCGTACCATTTTTAATAAGCGTTTTCATTTCCTACCCCCACTTTCTACTTTAAAATTCACGGCAGCTACTTTAGGGAGAATCCATTTTATTTCTTTAATACTTTTTCATAAGCCAAGCTATAGAACTCAAAATCGTTCATAATATGAATTCTCAGCAATCTCTCCGCTTCGTCCCCATTTCTTTGAGTGAGGGCTTCTAAAACCCCCTCATGCTCATCCAGGTACCCCTCTTCTCTCTGGTAACATTCAAACTCTGTTTTCCGCGAAAGAATAATGAGTGAGCGAATTTTTTCAATGATTCCAATCAGGCGGCTGTTGCCGCTGCTCTGAATAATAATATCGTGGAATTGGGTGTTTGACTCGACCACTTTCTCGTAGGCCTTTTGATTATGATAGACCCGGGCTTGTATCACAAGGTTGCGCAGGGCGGCCAAATCTTCATTGGTCAGCTTATCTGCGGAGATTTTCGCAGCGAACGGCTCTAAGGCCATCCTGCATTGATAGATTTCTTCCATATCCGAAAACTCCATCGGGTTAACAATCAGTCCAGTAGACGTTACCACAACCAATTCATCCTGCTCGAGCATGCGCAAAGCCTCTCGCACAGGGCTGCGGCTAACTCCCAACTCCTGAGAAATCTTATTCTCATAAAGTCTTTCGCCACGGCTGATCTCACCATTCAATATTTTGCCTTTAAGAATCTCATATATTTGAAGATGAAATGGCAGGCTTTTAGTTATTGCACTCATAATATCCCCCTCAAGTTCTATGTCGACAGTCTTCTGAATAAGTATATTCGTTATTATTTCCCTAATTCCTGCCTATTCATCCCCTTTTTGTTAGGCATATTGGCTAAACAGAAGCAACCTATACCCCACCAAAAACAAAAATCCCTCTAAACCCAGATAAGATCAGCTTATCTGGGTTTTAGAGGGATTTGCAGCTAAACCCAAACTCAACGAAGAGTTGGATCTTCCATGATTCCCACAAATAACGGGCTATTGGTCTGCCAATCGATGATGGCATAGACAAAAGGCCGGTCAAATACGACTTGGGTAAGATCGATGGGCATACTGGTCGTGTTGACCTCTACTCCTGTTACTGCAGCGGCTTCTGTTCCCTTTTCATCCACTTTAATATAGGTTTTATGCTTTACTCCCCCGATAAAAAGGTCCTTGTTATGGGCCTTATTCATCAATGAGAAATCGGCGCGGGAAGGATCAAATGCTATGGCCATTCCCAAGGCATTGAGTTCATCCTGCAGTTCGTTTTCATAGCTGCTTTCGAATTTCGGCAGAGAAAGGTCAACGTTCTTGATCTTTTTCGAGCTGATTAATTTCAGCATGTCTGTAGCAGTAGTCGTGTTGATAAAATCCCGGGGAGATTTCCCTTCTTCAGGCAAGATCCCTACGAAAGCAAAGCGCTCATCGGTGTAAGGAAGAATGACCCCCGTAGCCCCTTGACCCTGGATATAATCCATATTCCCGCTTCGTCTCATAAATGGGGTTTCTACACTGCCTGCCGGGGCAGAGAAGGTTCCCGCGTAGGTTCTTCCAGCCTTAAACGGCTCCTGCCAATCCCCTTTAAAGTAGATGGCATTGATAAGATACATCATTAAATTATCATCCATCGTTTCGATGATCTTATCGATGGTTCCCTCTGTTTTCTCTTCCACCCATTGATTGATGATCTTAGGGGCCGAGGGATCGGCAAAATCAAGACTTCTTATGCCTGCTTGATAATAATCCCCATTGGTCTGCAGAAAAGCCGGAGCAGCCTCAAAGCCATTGCGAATCCAGATCGAATTAGCAATACGCACATCAGTCTTATTTTTCTCATCCATCAAGGAATTGCTCCATGCGGACAAACCTGCATTAAAGTCTTCCAGCTTTATGTTTTGGGCAGACAGAGCTTTGAGCATGGCTTCTCTGGTCTCTCCGTCGGCACCATTTAAAGCCATCCCTAAAGCCAGATAGACAGAGGGTGCCGAGATCATGACATTCCCGTTGTCGGCGCCGCTTTCCCTAAACAACTTCCAAGTGAAATCCAACAACGCTTGATTCAACTCTCCACCCATTTCCTGGGGAAGCTGGACAGGATTTTTAGTAATCCCCTTCATCAAATCCCCGGCAGCTACTTTGGCGTTTCCTGAACAGCCGGTCAGAGTCATGCCCAGCATCACCGCCACTAAGGCCCAAGTTATCATTAATCGATATTTTTGCTTCATAGCCTTCCCTCCTTCAAAGATTAAGACGCTTATCCAGACTAAAAGCTGACACGAAAAATTTAATCTTCTAATTCTAACAATACTGAAGAAAGTAAAACGCTCTGGTCTTTTTACAATCTGCTTTGCGGAAATCGCGCTTTAGCACCGGGACAGTTTATCTGCCAATACCCAGTATAAACCAAAGTAGAGCGAATAGAAAATCTTTGGTATAATGGCACTAAATCGTGACGGCTAAGGGGTGGGAGAGCGTGACTTTACAGGTTTTAAGGTATGTGATTGAAGTGGCGGCCTGTGCGTCGATATCCGAAGCGGCAAAAGCACTCTTTATATCCCAGTCGACCTTATCGACTGCCATCAAGCAGCTGGAGGAAGAGCTGGGGATTATTTTATTTCGGCGCAATAATCGGGGGATTGCCCTGTCCCCGGAGGGGGAGGATTTCTTACAATTTGCCCGCCAAATTGTGGAACAAGCTAATTATCTTGAAAATCGGTACCAGCAGAAAAAATCATCAGATATGCTTTTTTCCGTATCGACACAGCGCCTGCCCTTCTCCGTACGTGCTTTTGTCAAGCTGATGGAGACCATCGGGCTGGAACCCTTCGATATCGCCATACGGGAATGCCCCACCTACGAGGTCATTCACGATGTTGAGGCCGGCCGGAGCGAGATAGGCGTCCTGGCCGTGCAGCACCGGTATCTTGAGATTTTCCGCAAGCTTCTGCATTCCGGAGGTATCTCTCAACATAAAATTCATACCCTCTCTCCCTATGTGTTCGTGCGCAAAAGCCATCCCCTTGCGCAGAAAAACTCCTTATCCATCGAGGAGTTAAAAGAATACCCTTTTATCACCTTCGATCAAGGCAAAAACAGCGGCTCCCATTTTACTGAGGAAATTGTTTTCTACAGCCAGCTGGATAAAATCGTCCATGTCAGCGACCGTTGCACAAAAATAGCCCTGGTTCGGGCTACGGACGCCTTCAGTATCGGACCGGACCTTGTCAACAGCAATGGGGATAAAATGCATGCCGGCCAACAGGAAGTCTGCGCGATCCCGTTGGCCAGCCAAAGTGAACAGTTAGATATCTTATGGATTGAGAAAACATCACGGCCGCTGACGACGACCGCAGAGCTGTATGTGCGGTTATTGGCGGACCAGGTGCAACACTACTTTGCCGCTATGCCCGACAAGCCGGATCGCTGAAGCTCACTCCTATTGGGCCGCCGCACATATGGAGCGTCCCAGTTCTTCTACATAGACGATACGGATATCGCTGGCATAGAGGTCGCTTAACCGCTCCGTGGTCAGCATCTCTTCCGTTTTGCCCACGCTGAACTGCCCGCCGCGATCAAGAATGCCGACTTTTCCCCCTAAGCGCAGGGCATGGTCGGGCATATGAGTGGTCATGATAATGGAATAGCCATCAGCCGCTAAACTCTTAATCAGCTGCAGCACCCGGATTTGATTTCCGTAGTCCAGGTAAGATGTGGGTTCATCGAGAATGATGATCTGGGGACGCTGGACAAGGGTGCGGGCAATGGTAACCTGTTGGCGCTCCCCGCCGCTGAGTGCTGTGTAGGGCCGCTCACTTAATCTGGCTATACCCAATTGCGCCAAGGCAGCGTCCACCATGGCGTAGTCCTGAGCACCGGGCTGCTGAAAAGCAGCCAAATACGGCGTGCGCCCCATGACGACAAAGTCCCGCACGGAATAATCATAGACCAGGGAATGGGTCTGAGGCACATAGCCGATGGTTTTGGCAATCTCACGTACATCCATTGCTGCCAGAGGTTGGCCGTGTACCTGAATCGAACCGCTTTCAGGAGTCAGCAAATTCATCATGCAGTTAAGCAGCGTAGACTTTCCTGCTCCGTTGGGGCCGAGTATGGAAAAGATCTCGCCTTTTTTTAAGGTGAAGCAAACATTCTTCAGCAGCCTGCTGCCCTTGCCGTAGGCAAAACAAAGGTCCCGCACTTCTAAAATCACGACAGCTTCATCCTTTGCTTAATTAATAAATAAAAGTAAAAAGGAGCTCCCACAATTCCGGTTAAAATCGTCAAAGGCAGCTCTGCGCTGGTCATCATGCGGGCACATGTATCAATGACCAGCAGAAAAATCCCCCCCAACAGGCATGACACCGGCAAAAGCTTCCGATTATCCGGTCCCACCAGCATACGCCCAAAATGAGGAATAACCAGCCCTACCCAGCCGATAGTGCCGCTGATGCAGACGGCGCTGGCGGTCAGAACCGTGGCACATAAAATCACAATGCGCCGGGAACGTATCACCGGTATTCCCAAGGATTGAGCTTCACGGTCTCCCAGAGACAAAACGTTAATACGCCAGCGCAGCAACAGCAGAATCCCCGTCGCCGTAAGGATCGGCAGCGCTACCGTCACCAGATCAGGGCTGACCACTTTCGCCAGACTGCCCATTTGCCAATAGGTGATAGAAGCCAATTGTGTCTCCGGGTCGGCAATATATTTGATGAACCCCATGATGGAACTCATGAGACCGCCGACAATAATACCGGATAGGACCAGCATCATCATGGATTGATTGCGGGTAATCTTGGGGATGCTGGTGGTTAACGCAACCGCCGTAATCCCCCCTGTAAAGGCCAGCAGCTGAATACCGGAGGCATTCCATCCCAGCAAGATCCCCAGCGATGCCCCGATACAGGCGCCGGAAGAAACCCCCAGTACATCAGGGGCCACCAGGGGGTTTTTGAACACCCCCTGGTAGCACGCTCCGGACAGGGAAAGGGCACTGCCCACCAAAATCGCGGCCAGGGCACGAGGCAGCCTGAGGGTAAAGACCACACCCTCCGCCTGCTGAGGCCAGGTGGGTTCCATCGCCACCCACTTGGCGAGCAAAACCTGCAGTACGGTGAACGGATGCAGAGGATACCGGCCTATCCCGACGGCAATGAGCAGCAGAATAACCAGCAGGGCGAACAACAGGATGAGCAGCCCCGGAAAGGCGCCCGCCCGACCTTCTTTGCGATTTGTATGCATAGGCGGCCGCTCTAGGAAATGCGCCGTTCACTGGCGGCGTTGGCCTTATCATTAAAAATTTGCCCGAAGTCCTCATCGGTCAGTGAATAGTCAAACACATCCTGATAGAAAGCCTTCATTTCAGCCTTTAAATCCACTTCGGAAAAAATCTCAGGCTGCAGCATTTTCCCCAGCCAAAACATCATCAAGGGTGTTTCCACACCGGGGGCATCCCAGCGATAGATTCCGACCGGGGTTTTGTAAACCCGCTTATTCACCACTGCGGAAACGCTGCTCCAATCCTGGCCTTCAATACGGTTCTCATAGAGATCCTGGGGCAGAAATTTATCAAAGTCGCTGAGCAGGATAATCTCCGGATCAAGCTTAAGGATTTCTTCCATGGTAATGCTCTTGGCTTCCGCAGCAATATTATCCGCACCGGCCAGTTCCATCGACTCCTTGATAAAATTGTCGTTGCCCTGGAGGGTGAGATCCGAGCGTTTCAGATACAGAACACGGGGCTTATCGGCTTTTTTGACTTGCTCGCCATAGGACTTCATCTTCTCATAGGCTTTGGCATATTCATCATTGACCCACTTGGCCCGTTCTTCTTTGCCCAAAAGCTGCCCTACTGCCTTAAAGCTGTCCTGTAGCTCCTGAACATTCCCGTTTTTCACCATCACCGGGACAATGCCCACATCCTTAAGCTTGGCGGCTTCTGCCGTTTGATACTCCCAAATGATGACAACCTGAACCTGACGGTTAAGCAATTCTTCAACATTAATGGAGAAATCGCTGCCGATGCTCGTGTCATCCAGTGTGGCATAATTCTTATCCAGCTTGGCAAAGAAGCTGCCTGAATATGCTTTCAGCGCACCGGGGTTGATGGAGGCAAGCCGCTGGGAGCCCCCATCGATAGCGCTCACAACCGAAGACCAGGGAAGAGGCGTCACGGCGATTCGCGAAATGTCCTGGGGAACCTCCACCACATTCCCCTCGGCATCTGTCACGGTGCGGACAGCGGGCTGCTCCGGCCCGGATGCCTGAGCAGGCTGTTGTCCGCCTGCAGCACCACAGCCTGTCAGCAACAGAGACAACACCAGTGCGGAAGCCAGTAAACCATTGCAGAATCTTTTCATTGTTTTTTCTCCCTTCTCACTTTCCCTAATTTGGATGCAAAGTACTGATAACCTGCTTCCCCAATTAAATCTATGGGGGACCTGGCATAAAGATTGCCGCTCAGGGCGGGGTACGGCACGGCAATGAACAAGGGCTGCGCTCCCCAGCTCCGGGCCAGCCTTTCATAAAGAGGGTCGGCAATCAAAATATCCGCACTGCACACCAGCCCTTGGAGCTCCTCCGGGTTTTGGAAATGCACTATAGACTGCCCCCCCAAACCATGAACAGCTACCGTACTGCCGGTATAAGAAAAATCTTCGGCTAAACATTGCTGAATTCCTAAACCGGTGAGGGGCTCGCTGATGATTAAAATCCGGGGAACATCTCCAACATCCACAACCGCTCCGGCAGCCCCACCTGCGGCGGCCCTCTCTCCTTTCATGATCCCGTCGGGAGCTTCCCCCCGTTCAGATATCAGCTGCCATAATCGGTGCATCCCGCTGCGGCCAATGGGCAAATGAGTAAACCACGGCGTGCCAAAGGTTTCCTCCAGCCATCCAGCCAGGGCTTCTCCAGCGGGTGAAACGCACCAGCATAAAGAACCGGCCGCCGCCTGCCGTATGGATTCGAGGTCGCCATCCCCTAAAAAGGAAACAGAAAAACCCCATTCCCCCACCTTGTCAACCGCCCTTTGCAGGCTGCCCCGGGATACAGGCTCCATGGCGGAGCAGCCCACCAGCAGAATCTGTCTGCTTTCCCGCTTCCGGGAATCAAACAAGGTCTGGCCCAGGGTCAACAGAGCCCGGGACATCCCCGCGGCATAGGTATCAAACCCGTTGCAGGGAAAGCACACCAAAGGATACTCAGGATTGGCAAGCTCTTGCTCAACCCACTCAAAGTCACAGCCCGTAATATGGGGCACAGGCGTGCCGATCAAGGCCCGCCCTATCCGCTCCTGATCCCGGGGTGATTCCCGCATCAGCTCCACCAGCTTCCGCTCGGAACCCAGCACTGCGTGAATATCGTTATAGCTTGTGTAATAAAAACAAGGCGGCCCGCCCATGGGTTCATCCATCTGCAAGCCCGTTCGGCAGCCACCGGGAGTATAGAGGATGAGCTCCCACTGCCAAGCGTGCAGCATACTGACGACCCCTGCAAAATCCCCGGCAAGAGGAGGCAGGAAAAACTCTTTTTCCCCATGACGATAGATCTGACCACTTGCCATGGACAGCTCCTCTTCAAGCTCTCCATATAGCATCTGCAGCCGTTTGCCAGCGGGCATTTTGCGTTTCGCCAGGGGACCGCGGCAGAAGATCTTGATCGGGATATCCCCCGGATTCTCTATCCCGGCCAAAAGCTCCTCAAAGTCCACCTGCATGAGAATATCGGCACAAGTCCCATACACCAAAACCCCTCTGACAGCCTGTTTCCCCAGTACCCGGCCCAGGCTTTCCCGGACTTTGGTCCGGAAATTCCCCAGCGCATATTCCCGGGTCGTAAGGCAGCACAAATGCAATTGCTGCAAAGCCTGTAACCGGGTTGCCAGGAAATACAGGTGGCGCAGACAGGACGCCGGCCCCACAGCGACCACCGCGATATCGGAACGTTTGAATAACGCGGAAGAAGCTGTATCCTCCTCCGTCTCTTGAGTACAGGCACAGAGGGCAAGGGGTGTTTTCATTCTCCCGCCTCCTCATCCTGCAGCAGCCTGAGAATGGCGGCTCCCACTGCATCCATATCCTGAGGGCAAAGGGGTGTTGGCACAGATGCCTGCCCGGGCCCCGCCATCCGCCGCCCCAGCTCTAAAAACGCCTGAGCGGCCGCGCCGTCGGAGTATGCCTTCAGCACCGTTTGGCGCTGCAGCTCCGCCAGACGGATTTCGGTTGATTGCCCCATAGCGGCTATGTAAGCGGAATTGGTTTTTCGGCAAAACTCCTGCACCACCGCCCTTTCTTTGGCACTGTCCGCGCGGTTGTGCAGTATCCCCCCGAGAAGAGGCTTCTCCGTATAGGAGTAGCGCTTGACGCTTTTGAGAATATTGTTGGCCGCATAGAGGGACATGAAATCGGCTGAGGTCACAATGTAAACGGTATCCACATGCTTTTTGCGCATGGGCACGGAAAAGCCCCCGCAGACAACATCGCCCAGCACATCATACAGGATGATATCCCAGTCCATGTCATACACACCCAGACGGGTCAACTCTTCCAGTGTGGTGGAAATGCCAAGGCCGGCACAGCCGATTCCGGCTTCCGGCCCCCCGGACTCCACGCAGGAAACTCCAAAATCACCGGTATGCAAGAGGTTTTGTATCGACACTTCTTCCGAGCGCGCCAAGGTTTCCAAAACAGAAGGAATCCCCTCACGGGTCAGATTGCGGGTGGAGTCCGCCTTCGGATCACAGCCAATCAGCAGCACATTCAAGCCGCTGCCGGCCAAAGCGGCTGCTAAGTTGGAGGCAATCGTTGATTTGCCGATCCCGCCTTTACCGTAAAGGGCGATTCTCCGACACATGGGTAACATAGCCCTGACCCCCTTCGTAAAAAAGAACCCGCTTGTCCTCGAAAGGTCAAGCGGGTTCTCCCATTGTTACATAACAAATTAAAGCTTACCCAATGACACGTCAGGCAACACTATAGCAAAACCTGCTTAAGTATCCTGGCTTAGATTCATCGCTTGGCAGAAGACTTCCCGGATTATAGTCCAGTGTCCTGCTTGTTAAACAACAAGCTCTGCTGCCAGCTCCTCATTACAGTGGCGGCACCGCATCGGAATTGCACCGATTTCCATAGAACAGATTCCATTCATATTTTTTGTCATTATAGCATAGCACTACTGCGCGACGCAATGCGACAATCTTCGGCATTTTAGATTGGCAGCCATCGATCTTTCCGATAGCACCGGGCGGATTACTCCACACTCCCCATCTCATAGGGTTTAATCAGCCCATACAAGGTTTCAATGGTGGGCAGTTCCATATTTTTTCTGCCGGCCAGGCGAATTGCGGCCCCCTGAAGGCTCTCCACTTCCAGAAGCAATCCTTTGCGCATGTCTTGATGCATGGAGGATGTGGAGCCTTTTGCGTATTTCGGCAGCCCTTCCACATTTTGCTCCACGAAATCTTCACTTAAGGCTACTCCGTAGGCATCGGCCAGGCTTTTCATCTCTTCCAGAGAACGGCGGTAGACTTTTACCGTGGCCTCATGAGCGCAGATTTGATCCGTGGTGAGATCTCCGGCGGAGGTGACCCCGGAGAAAACGGCGATAAAGGCATATTTACTCCAGATTTCGTTCAGGATATTCTCCGTATATTTCACCTTAAAGTTGGCCTTCGCCATGGCTTGTTCCAGCCCCAGGCAAAACTCCTTGCCGGAGGGTTCCAATTCCCCAAAAATGATCTGGTGAACTTTGCTGGTATGATGAATGGTTCCTTCTGAATCAAGGGTGGAGATGATTTTGCAGACACCGCCCAGAACATTTTCCTGACCAAGCTCCTTAGCCAGTATTTCAAAATGCTCTACCCCATTGAGGAAAGGCAGTATTTTGGCCCCCCGATTTACTAAGACCTTGAGCTGGGGAAGACTTGCCGCCAGTTGGTAATTTTTCAGTCCCAGCAGCACTAAGTCGCAGGCAGGAATATCCTCCGCATTAATGGCTATCTGAGGGGTCGCAAGGGTTAAATCCTCTACCACACTCTTGATCACCAGGCCTTTTTCCCTCAGCTGCGCCGCCCGTTTCTCACGGACCAAGAACGTGACATTAAGCCCGCTTGCCGCCAATCTTGCGCCAAAGTATCCTCCGGTAGCTCCTGCACCCACTATGGTTATGTTCATAGTCTCTAGTCCTTTCTTTTCACTATTTTGACAGTTCAATTTCTCTATATCCTATTTTACTCAAATCTTCAGATATTGAAAGATTAACCTGCTCCTGTCCATAATAATGTCCTATTGAGGAAATAAAGGTATTTCAAATTGCTAAGCAGAATTTATTAGAACATAAAAAGCAAATACTCTCGCACTACTATAAGGAGGTTTTTTCGTGAACAAAAAGAAAGGGTTGCTATGGGTTGCCCTGCTGCTCATCCTCTTGGCTTTTACCGGATGCACGGGCTCAGATGATCAGTATGCCCCCGATAAAGCTGCCATAGAAACCTTAGTCAACGACTACTTTACAGCTGCCTTTAACATTGATTACACTACCTGGACCGGTGAGAACGAGCTCCCTTTCTTAACTCCTGATCAGGCTAAGATCATGCAAGGACGCTTTGCCGATTTCAAACAGTCCTTCGTCGATAATCAACTCACTCAAGCAGTGGATTCGGTAGAGATCATACGTGTGAATATTGAAACTGAAACCAGCGGCAATGTTTACTGCATCATTAAAGTATCCGGTTACGATAATGGCTCGGCTTATCGGGAAACCATCGAGTACTCCATGCCGGTCAAAAAAATCGAAGGGCAATGGCTCATTGACGATTTTAAAATTCAATCCATTGAGTAATTTTTAAAGCCAGATTAAATCTGGCTTTTTCTAATGGGTAGGTTTCCCCACCGGAGTTCCTTTTATTTTTCGGCTTGATCCGGAGGATTGGGATGCCGGCAGGTACTGCAGTCTCCTCTGCAGCCCCCGCAAGGGTTATCCCTGTTCCTCCAGATCGAACGCACAGCCATCAAAAAGCCCGCCATAATGAGCACCAGAAGCAAAATGCTCAATCCGTTCATTGCTTTACACCCATCCCATCATTATGCCAAGGAGATTGACGAACAGGGCCACTACCCAGGCAATAACACATTGCATAACCGCTACACCTACAGCCCATTTTCCGCCAAGTTCACGCCTTACGGAGGCGATGGCCGCCACACAGGGAGTATACAACAAGGTGAATACCAGAAATACGATGGCCGAAAAGGGAGTGAACATGGTGGACAAGGAAGCAGTGGAGCCCCCCAATAACACGGTCAAAGTGGAAACCACGCTTTCTTTGGCCATAAATCCCGTGATCAGGGCCGTCGAAATCCGCCAATCCCCAAAACCAAGCGGTACGAAAATCGGAGCAATAATACCCGAAACCAAAGCCAAGAGGCTGTCTTGGGAATCGGAGACCGCATTTAAGCGAGGGTCAAAATACTGCAGGAACCAAATAATGATCGTTGCGACAAAGATCACCGTAAATGCTCTGGTAATAAAGTCCTTGGCCTTATCCCACAGAAGCTGCCAGACATTCTTGAACCCAGGCATGCGATAATTGGGCAATTCCATCACAAAAGGGACCGGTTCTCCTTTGAACATAGTGCCCTTTAAAAGCAAAGCAAATACTACCCCCGTCACAATGCCGGTAAAGTACAGCCCAATCATCACCAAAGCCCCATATCTGGGGAAGAATGCCGCTGTAAAGAGAGCGTAGATCGGCAGTTTAGCGGAGCAGCTCATAAAAGGGGTCAACAGAATGGTCATCTTCCGGTCCCGTTCGGATGGAAGAGTCCTGCTGGCCATAACCCCGGGAACAGAGCAGCCAAAGCCGATCAGCATCGGCACAATACTCCGGCCGGAAAGGCCGATTTTTCTTAAAAGCTTGTCCATGACAAAAGCCACTCTGGCCATATAACCGCTATCTTCAAGGATGGATAAGAAAAAGAATAAAGTCACGATAATCGGCAAAAAGCTCAGCACACTGCCCACACCGGCAAAGATACCGTCGATAATCAACGAGTGGACAACCGGGTTGATCCCGTAGGCGGTCAGCCCCAGATCCACCAACTCCGACAGCCAGGTGATTCCCAGGTCGAGCCCATCCGCCAACCAGGTGCCGATCACGCCGAAGGTCAGCCAGAAAACCAGGCTCATAATGCCCACAAAGGCTGGAATGGCTGTATATTTCCCCGTCAGTACATTATCAATGGCCACACTTCTGGCGTATTCCTTGCTCTCCTTAGGTTTAACCACCGTGGCGTCGCATATTTCTTTGATAAATTTGAACCGCATATCGGCAATGGCCGCCCCATGATCCAAGCCTCTCTCATCTTCCATCTGCTGAATAATATGGCCGAGGAGCTCCAGCTCGTTTTGATTCAAATTCAGCGCTTTGAGAATTTCCTCATCCCCTTCGGCAACTTTGCTGGCGGCGAAGCGCAGGGGAATCTGAGCCCGTTTGGCGTGATCCTCAATCAGATGAATGATGGCATGAAGACAGCGGTGAACAGCGCCATTATCATGGTCCGGATCGCAAAAATCCATCCTGCCGGGCCGTTCCTGATTTTTGGCCACATGAATAGCGTGATCCACCAGCTCCTGGATTCCTTCGTTTTTGGAAGCAGCGATGGGAACAACGGGTATTCCCAGCCTGTTCTCCATTTCGTTAATGTGAATAGAACCGCCGTTTTCCCGCACTTCATCCATCATGTTCAAGGCCAACACCATGGGAATGTTCAATTCCATCAACTGTATGGTCAGATACAGGTTTCTTTCGATGTTGGTAGCATCTACAATGTTAATGATCCCCTTAGGCTTATCCTGAAGCAAAAACTGGCGGGTTACCAGCTCTTCATTGCTGTAAGGAGACATGGAGTAGATCCCCGGCAGGTCGGTGACCAGAGTATTGGCATGTCCCTTGATGACGCCGTCTTTTCTATCCACCGTCACTCCCGGAAAGTTGCCCACCCGTTGGTTGGAGCCGGTCAGTTGGTTAAACAGAGTTGTCTTGCCACAGTTCTGATTGCCTGCTAAGGCAAAGGTCAGGAGTTGGCTGTCCGGCAGCGGGTCTCCGTCCGCTTTCGTGTGAAATATACCGGTCTCCCCAAGACCCGGATGCTTGACGAACTCCCTCTTCTTGGATTTCTCCGCTAATTGTTCCACATCATCAACAGGCAGGATTTCAATTTTTTCTGCATCGGCCAGGCGCAGTGTCAATTCATAGCCATGGATGCGCACTTCCATAGGGTCTCCCAAGGGTGCCAGCTTAACCATAGTTACTATGGCACTGGGAATGACGCCCATATCAAGAAAATGCTGACGCAGAGCGCCTTTTCCGCCTACGGAAACGATGGAGGCGCTCCGGCTTATTTCCAGTTCATTAAGCTTCATATAATTCTCCTTTAGTGCATGATGTGTTTAGCATAAGCGCCATTTGATAGGCCTTTATTTTCTCCACCCAAAAGTTAGTATAGTCCAACCTACACTATAATCAATAGGATCTTAAAAATTTTATCCGAAAATGTCTTATGCTTTTCCGGAGCTTATTAACTTTTTATCATAGATGCCTTTCTTTCATCTTTCGTCCTGATTTGGTTTTACTTACCTGTCGAATAACCAGTGTAATTATTGTAGAATTCGGGTGAGCATTAAATCATAATCGAGGAGGAAATTATTTTAATTTCAGCCAATTAATGGGCAAGTTAATTTATCAACTGCCAATGGGTTTCCCTGAGTTTGCCAAAGATCACCAAAAAAGTGAAACGATTAGCGGCGTCCCCTTTTAACACAACAGGGCAGAGTTATTGCTTAGCTAAGCATTAGCTTCTGTCCTCGTTTTTTTCCTATTAAGAAGGAGGTTTAAAAAGAGGTCCAAGATTAATCCACTCCCAAAATATTACTTTTCGGTTTATTAACAAAGTTATCCCCTTTATCCACAGGTTTGTGGATATTTCTGTGGATAAGTTCCGGATTGTATAAAGAAAATCACAGATTAATATTTCATTAATATTTTCGTAATATCTTGTTACAAGACATTAATAATTAACTGTTAAAGTATAGACGCTGGCTGGCGATGAAAGGAGGGAAAGACATGGGGGTACATGAAGGGCGCTTATATGTTTATCAACTACTCAAGCACTTATTTGAACAACCTTTAAACCGTGAAGGCCTAATAGAATTACAAGAGCAGCCTGGACTGAAGGAACTGGCTCAGATAAGTTCCGGAGCACAGAGCATTAACGATTTCTTAGTTGCGAACAAAGACGAGTATCCTGAAACACTTTGCCAAGCGCTTCAAGCTGAGTATCAGAGGCTTTTTGTCGGCCCCGGACAGGTACTTGTACCCATCTGGGAGTCCGTCTATTTTGACCCGGAGCATTTGATGTTCGGGGAACGCACCTTGGCAGTGAGAGAATTCTACCGTAAGTATCATCTCGAGTCGATTCACAAGAACCGGCAACCCGAAGATCACCTGGCAGTGGAATTGGAGTTTATGACTTATCTGATTGGCCAATATCTGGCAAGTGAGGATGACGTCCAGCAAACAAAGCTGCTCAGGGATCAAAAAGAGTTTATTCAGAAACATCTTGCCACCTGGAAGGATGAGTTCCTCCAATTTCTGGAGAAGTCAACCGGCTGCCTGCTGTATCGAGGCGGCGGACAATTGCTAAAGGAATTTTTGGATATGGAATGTGAGATGTTTGAACATCTAGAGGAGGTAAGCTAGTGATGAACTTATCAAGAAGAAGTTTCTTAAAGTGGTCTGCCACCCTGGGGGCCATGGGAACAGGACTTATGTCATTAACCGCCTGTAGTCAGAACGCTTCCTTAACCGGCAGCGAAGCAGCTTCTGCAGGAGAACAAATCATCCCCACCGCCAGCACCCAGGACTGCGGGGGGCGTTGCCTGATCAAAGCTCATGTGAAAGACGGCGTAATCACGAGGATCAGTACCCGGGGCGCTTATGAAGAGGATGAACCCGGTGCGAATATGAAAGCCTGCCTGAGGGGACGGAGCTATCGCAAACATCTCTATCACCCTGATCGCTTGAAGTACCCCATGAAACGGGTGGGCAAACGGGGAGAAGGAAAATTCGAACAGATCTCCTGGGAAGAAGCCATTGATACCATTGCCAAAGAAACCCGGCGCATCTTTGATCAATATGGACCTGAATCAAGATACTGCAACGTAGGCACTGGGGATACCGGCGGCGTAATTTACCGTATGGGCCTTGGCGGCCGTTTCCTAAGCGCCACCGGCGGTCATCTCCCGTTGTACAATTCGGTTAGTATGGGGAATACGGGCACTGCTACTCCTTATGTCTATGGGGTCGCCGCTACCGCCAGCAGTCTGGACAGCTTAAAAGACACCAAGCTGGTTATTCTTTGGGGACACAATACCACCGAGACTATTTTCGGCGCCTCCAATTATTATTTCCGTCAAATGAAGAACCGCGGCTGTAAATTTATCTGCGTCGATCCCCGCAACTCCAATACGGCTGTGGCTTTTGCCGACGAATGGATTCCCTTGCTGCCTACCACGGATAATGCCCTGATGGATGCCATGGCTTATGTGATCGTCAGCGAGAATCTGCACGATCAAGCTTTTCTGGATCAATACGTCCAGGGCTTTGATGAGGAGCATATGCCCGAAGGAGTACCCGCCCATGAATCCTTAGTATCCTATCTCTTCGGTAAAAAGGATGGGGTGGAGAAAACCCCGGAATGGGCGGAGGCTATCTGCAAAGTTCCTGCCGAAACCATTCGCCGTATTGCCCGGGAATACGCCACCACGAAACCGGCGGCCCTTATCCAGGGCTGGGGCCCCCAACGGCATTCCTGCGGAGAGAGAACAGCCCTCGGCGCTACCATGCTGGCTTCCATTACCGGCAATGTAGGCGTTCTTGGGGGCTGGGCCGGCGGCTATATCGGTCTGAGCCGCAAAGGTTGCGTTGGACTTCCTGACGTACCGAATCCTTATCCCGGAGCTATTCCAACCTTATCCTGGGTCGATGCCATTGAATGCCCCGAAAAAGTCACCCCGGCAGAAGGATTGCTGGGTGTAGACAAACTGAACAGCCCGATCAAAATGCTCTTGAACTTGGCCGGAGATTTCATAGCCAATCAAAACCCTGATATCAACCGCACGATCAGAGTTTTAGAAGATGAGAGCCTCGTGGAATTCATCGTGGTCAGCGACCTGTTCATGACTCCCAGTGCCCGCTATGCGGACATTCTCCTGCCCGGCAACACCTTCTTTGAGCGTTATAATATCGGCGCAACCTGGAATAATGGGGATTACTTCATCCTCTCCCAAAAGATTGTGGATAATTATTATGAAAGCCGTTCCGAATATGATTGGTTGGCTGAAGTAGCGGATAAGCTGGGAGCAAAGGATGTCTTCACCGGCGGCAAGACTGAGGAAGAATGGGTGCGCTGGATTGTCGACGAGACCCGGGCCAAGTATCCGGAGACCCTTTCCTGGGAGGAGCTGGAGAAAGTAGGCATCAGCAAATTCCATTATGACGGTCCCCGGGTAGCTTTCCAGGATCAGATCGAAGATCCGGTCAACAATCCTTTCCCCACCCCATCCGGCAAAATAGAGCTCTTCTCCAAGACCCTTTACGATATGCATAACCCCGAAATTCCTGCTATACCTGTTTACGTACCGGCCTGGGAAGGACCGGAAGATGAGTTAACCGAAAAATATCCCCTGCAGCTGATTGGCTGGAAAACGAAAGCAAGAGACAACTCCACCTTCTATAATAATCCCTGGCTACAGCAAGCCATGGTCCAGGAAGTATGGATCAACCCCATGGATGCCAAACCCAGAAACATTGTTACCGGCGACCGGGTCAAAGTATTTAACGATCGTGGCACGACCATGCTCCAAGCCCGGGTTACATCAAGGGTTATTCCCGGAGTTATCGCCGCCCCCACAGGATCCTGGTTTACTCCCGATGGCAAAGGCGGTTGCACTAACGGCAACCTTAACGTCCTGACTACCTTAAGAAAAACTGCTCTTTCTCATGGCAATACTCAACATACCAGCCTGGTGGAAATAAGCAAATTATAAAGACCAAGAATTTAAGTCCTTCGGTAATATGTCAAGACTCTAAGCGAGTCAAATTTTCAGTTAGCTA
>VSSQ01000063.1_pt4 | contig 100513 bp, 86 predicted proteins | sample 4763081 | NCBI WGS metagenome assembly VSSQ01 (sample SAMN12137344, study PRJNA551015) | bioreactor metagenome | isolation source: SDC9 anaerobic chlorinated ethene degrading culture | place: USA: Knoxville, Tennesee | collected 2015-01-01
GTTTTGGTTAAGTTTTATATTAATGGTGTGAATGTTGGAAATGGAACCACTAATGGATTGGGTGTTGCTTATTATACTTATAAGGTAGTTAGTGCTGGTAATTTTGATTATGTTGCTGTTTTTGATGGTAGTGCTGATTATAATGGTAATACTAGTAATTTGGCAGTTGCAAGTTTCAGTAAATTGGGTACTGTTTTGAATGTTACTAATGTTTCTGGTAAGAAAGGCGGTAATGTTAATTTATCTGCTAGTTTAAAGGATGAAAATGGTAATCTTTTGGCTGGTAAGTTTGTTAAGTTTTATGTGAATGGTGTTTATTATGGTAGTGGAACTACTGATGCTTCTGGTGTTGCTCGTGTGAGTTATAGTCTTGGTGTTGTTGGTTCTTTCACTTATTATGCTGTTTTTGATGGTGAAACTAATTATATGCAGGTTACTAGTTCTAATGCTAGTGTTAGTGTTGGTAAGGGTGATTTGAGTGTTGTGGTTGTGGATGTTTCTGGTAAGTTTAATATTAGTGTTGTTTTAAATGCTACTGTTAAAAATCAGGAAGGGGATCCGGTTTCTGGTGTTTTGGTTAAGTTTTATATTAATGGTGTGAATGTTGGAAATGGAACCACTAATGCTTTGGGTGTTGCTTATTATAATTATAAAATAGTTAATATTGGGAGTTTTAATTATTATGCTGTCGTGAACACTAATTATGATTATACTGGTAATATTAGTAATATTGCTAATTGTTTATTTATTAGATTAAATACTACGGTTATTATTAATATAGTAGCTAATACTTCTGTGATTTATAAAGGAGGCAAAGTTACTTTTATTATATCTGTAACTAATTTTGGCTTAAATAATGCGAGTAATGTTATTGTTCATAATATTTTAAATTCTAAATGGATTTTAAATGGATTTTATATTTCTAAAGGCCATTTCAACTTTAATAATGGTATTTGGAATGTTGGTAATCTAACAGTTAGAGAATCTGCTCTTTTATTTATTAATGTTTCTGTCAATAAGGGAGGATTGTTTTATGATTTTGCATATATTAGTATTTCTGAATTTAATAAAGGGTTAAATTATTCTTATTTCAAAGTTCTTGTTAAAAATTCAACCTCTAATAATAATTCAAATAAATCAATTGATTCTAAAGGAACTAATCATTATTTAAATATCAATATTTCAAAGATGAAAAATACTGGAGTACCATTTTTACCTATTTTTCTCCTACTTTTCTCCTGTTTCGCTATATTTAGGGGGACTAAAAGAAATTAAAATTTTCACATTTCATATTTTTATTATTCATATTTCTTTTTTTATTTTCTATACTTTCTAATTTCAGCAAATTTTAAGTACTTTACTATACCAATTATTTTATAGAATTTTATTCAATATTTTAAAAATAAATAGGTATAAATATTGGAATTAAATTATTGGCTATATGATTATATATTATATTAATATTATTAATAAAATTATTAATACTACTTGAAACCAATTTATATATTATAATAATTAACAATGGGTGTGAATATGGATATAGAGGGTTATACTCGAGTTAAATTGTCTGATATTAATCATAATGATAAAAAAAAAGAAATTAATGCTCAAAAAGAATTGGAATCTATCTTAACTCAAAGGATAATGGAATTTAAAGAAATTCCGTTTAATAATGCACTTTTAATGTCTAAAAGTGTTATTGAAGAAGTTCAAAATACTCTTAAAATTCAAGATTCGGATGATTCTTTTTTAAAATATATTATGGATGTTCCTAAAGCAAATATTGGGATGGGTGAAATGGGGGTTGGTTCTCGAGGAGCTGGTGATTTTTTTGTACATAGAAAAATAGCTGAAATAGTAGCAAGTACAAAATCTTCTTCACTTGTAAATCCAGAAGCTCAAGATGATGGTGGTGTTGTAAAATCTCCTATATCAGGATCTAAAGATGAAGATGTTTATATAACTACTGCTGTTGATGGAATTCACTCTCGTCTTAGTGAATATCCATTTCTTGGAGGTTTTCATGTTGCTAGGGCTTCTCTTAGGGATGTTTGTGTTATGGGTGCAGAACCTGTTGCTATTATAAGTGATATCCATTTAGCCGATGATGGGGATGTTGGTAAATTATTTGATTTTACTGCAGGGGTAGCTGCAGTTTCTGAACTAATAGATGTTCCAATTGTTGCAGGAAGTACTCTACGTGTAGGGGGCGATATGGTACTTGGAGATAGACTTGTTAGTGCAGTTGGATCTATTGGTGTTTCTAATTATCCTCCAACAGCTAGAAAAAGGGCAGAACCTGGAGATATAATACTTCTTACAGAAGGATCTGGTGGAGGAACTATAACAACAACTGCGATTTATAATGGATTTTTTGATGTTATTTGGGAGACTATGGATATTAGTTTTATTAAAGCTTCTAATGCATTAGTTCAGGATGATTTAGTTAAAGATATTCATGCAATGACTGATGTTACAAATGGTGGTCTTAGAGGGGATGCTCATGAGATTTCATCTACTACTGGATTAGGATTAGAGTTTTATCAAGAAGATATTAAGAAAATGATTACTCCAAAAGTTCTTAAAATGCTTGAAACATTAGATATAGATCCATTGGGAGTTTCTATTGATTCTTTGATGATTGTTGCGCCAGAAGATATGGTTAAAGATATAAAAAATTCCATTGAATCAGTAGGAGTTAAAATTTCTGAAATTGGCACTGTAGATAATACTGGTGTTCCAAGAATGATTAATTCTGAAGGTAATGAGGAAATTTTAGAACCATTATTTAGGGAAGCTGCATATACAAAAATTAAGAAATTAGTTGGTGAAACAACTCCTGAAGATTTTGAAATAATGAAGGAAAAAGTTCAAAAAGCAGCAAATAATTCCATAAAGAAGAAAAATAAAGCCATTGAATATATTAATGGTAAAAATTGATATTTTTTAAAATATCAATATTAATCTTTATATTACCTTATATTACCTTATATTTCTAATATTTGTTATATTTAATAAAATTTATTTTAAAATATATATTTAACAAATTCAACCGTTTAAACCACTTATTTAAAACAAAACTATATTATTGTGTAAAAATGATTTTAGATAAAAAAATTATAAATGATAAAGAGGGATATTTCATATTTTTGGAGGGAATATTTGCTATTTTAATGCTTTTTATAGTTTTAATGGCTTTTATTTCTTTTTCTGATTTTCAAAATCCAAATTATGATAGAAATATTCATGAATCTAAATTAGTAAATGATATAATGGAATTAATGATATCTGAAAGTGATAATTATTCTTTATTAACTTTTATTGTATTAATATTAGAAAAAAATAATAATAATTTAAATTATAATACTAAAACTTATATTTCTTCTATTGTAGAAAATTTCTTAAATAAACTTATTCCTCATAAAAATTACATTTTAGTTGAAAATAATATATTAAATGGGGAAATTATTGCAATTAAAGGAGATATAAATGATGCATCAAATTTATCTTCCTCTACTCGTAATATAGGTAAATATAGTTTTACATTATCTATTTTTTAGTTATTATTTTCTAATTTATTATTAAATTTAATAACTTTTATTTTAAAAAATTTTTCAATAATTTTTCAATAATTTTTAAAATTAATATTTTAAAATTAATATTTACTATTTAAAGAATCATGTTATTAGTTAATAGAATTATATAAATAGGCTAATTTCTGGATTTAATTAATCAATATGAACATATCTCTAATTTTATAATTAATAAAAGATTATATAATAATTATAAAAATTATTCAAAGAATTATTGTTATTTAATAGAGATATTTAATAGAAACTTTTTTAAGGTAGTTTATTCAAAAAACAATTATTAACATCATTTATAATTATTAAATTAAATATTAAATTAAAACTAATTTACATAATCTTTGATTTTTTTTAATTATAAGCCCTGATAGTGTAGTTGGATAACACGTAGGATTGCGGATCCTATTCCCCGGGTTCAAGTCCCGGTCAGGGCATTAAATTTATTTATATTTTTCATTCTTATAATATAAAAATGAGTTTTTTACTAATTATAAAATTTCTTTATTTTTATAAGTTTAAAATAAGCGCTATTTTATTAATTGTAAAATTTTTTGTTTTTGAATTTGTTTTTATAATATTAATAATGAATTTTTTATTAAATATAAATAAGAATCTAATTTGATTTATTAATACAGTATATATCTAAATTAAGGTAAAGATTATAATGCTTAATGCTGAAACCTATGTTACAAAAGAAAAAGGAATTGGTGGCACAATAAGAAATCGTTATGAAGATTTTTATGTTGAAGAAATTCCAATTGAAAGTCTTTTGCCTCTTGATGAAGGCCCAAATGTATGGATTTGGATTGAAAAAATTGGAAGAACAACTTTAGATGTTTTGATGGATATTTCAAGAGATCTTCACATAAGTAGAAAGAGAATGGGCTTTGCAGGGATGAAAGATAAAAAAGCTATCACTAGACAATGGATATGTATAAGTAATATGGATAGTGAAGAACAACTTGAAGAAGTTAAAGCATTAAATGGGGAAATATATAATACAAAATTTCTAAAAGTTGTAAGAGGGCAAAAAAAGCTTAGAATGGGGCAACTTGAAGGTAACAAATTTAAAATACTCATTAAAGATATTAATCCTGAATTTTCAACATATAAAGAAGCAGCTGATGCTGCAAACAACATTTTTAAAAAATTAGAAATTATAGGTGTTCCTAATTACTTTGGATGGCAACGTTTTGGAAAACCTAGAACAAATACTCATCTTGTAGGAAAAGCTTTAGTTGATAATAATATTAAAGAAGCTGTGAGATTATATATAGGGAACCCATATGAAGAAGAGCCATATGAAGTTAAATTAGCTAGAAAAGCTTATGATGAGGGTAATATCGAAAAATCTTTTGAATTAATGCCGAAAGGTATGCGTTATGAACGTATGATGTTAAAAGAGCTTGTAAAAGATGAAAATAAGCTGAAAAAATCCATTAGGGCTGATTTTAATGAAGATTCTCCTGATTATAACTCTGACAAATTGGATAATGTTGAACTTACAGATAAATCTTATAAAAAAGCTATTTTCACTCTTCCAAAACCTCTTCAGAGAATGTTTGTCCATGCTTATCAATCATTTTTATTTAATAAAACAGTTAGTAACAGGGTAGCTATGGGCATCAATAAATATATTGAGGGAGATATTATTATTGATACTGAAGAACATCTTATTCATGATGAATCTCCAGAAAAACTTCAAGAAATGATAAATAATTTTGAAGCAAATCCTACTTCTCCTTTGTATGGTACAAAAGTTCCTTTTGCTGAGGGAATCGTTGGAAAAATGGAAAAAGATGTTTTAAAAAATGAAAATTTGAAAAAAGAAGATTTTGAATGTCCTAAAACTCCTAAATTAGGGAGTCATGGCTTAAGAAGAGGGATGCGTTTTAAAGTTTGGGATGCAAGTGCCCAAGCTACTGAATATGGAGTTATGACAGAATTTTCAATAAATAAGGGTTCATATGCAACTGCAGTTTTAAGAGAAGTTATGAAAAATGAAGTTGTTTAATTTAAGAAATTTATAAATTAAGGTTGATTTTATGGTTATTAAATGCAGAACTATTTCAAAAGGAAAAGCTAAAGGTGAATTAATTGTAAGTAATGAATTGCTTAGCTTTTTAGGAGGAGTTAATCCTAAAACTGGGGAAGTGATTGATCCTAATCATGAATTAAAAGGTAAATTTATAAATGACAAAATACTTTTTATTCCTGGAGGAAAAGGTTCTACTGTTGGTTCCTATGTTATTTTCCAAATGAAAAAGAACAATGTTGCTCCTCTTGCTATTATTTGCTTAAATGCTGAACCTATAATAGCTACTGGGGCTATAATATCTGATATTCCAATGGTTGACTCTCCAGATTCTACTGATAAACTTCTTGATGGTATTGAAGTGGAAGTTGATAGTGATAATGGTGAAATAACATTAATATAATACTTTTTAGCTATTTTTTAATCTTAATTTTTGAATTATGATGTATTGATAGGATATATCATAACATTATATCAATAAATCAAAATTATTATTTTTTGATTAGATGTCTAACAATATTAATAATAAAAAATGATATGATAATATACTTTAAAAATTATATATATATATATAAAACGATTTTTGATTTTTTATAAAACAATAACAAATATTGTAGTAATATTATAGTTTAATAAATTGAGTTGTTTTTATGACTTCTACTTTAATTAAAAATGTCACGGTTATCGATCCTACATATTATGAACCATTGGAAAATATATCTGTCTTTATTAAAAATGGTAAGATAAGAGATATTGGTAAATCTACTTGCATTGATATTGATGAAGGAACTATAATTATAGATGGGGAGGATAATTTTATTCTTCCTGGTTTTATTGATATGCATGTCCATTTAATGGCAAATGGTTTTATAAAAGAAGATGATTTAACCAATCCATTAGCTAATTATTTTTATCAAGCTGTAAGAAATATGAATGATACTATTGATGCAGGTGTCACATATGTTCGTGATTGTGGATTAGCTGATATTGGGGTGAAAATGGCTGTAGAAAATAAAATATTTTCTGCTCCAAAAATGAAAATAAGTGTAATGCCTCTTTCTATAACTGGTGGTCATTTTGATTTTGCTCTAAATTCAGGGATTGACACTGTAATAAATTATCCAGGATTTCCTTTACCTGTTTGTGATGGTGTTGAAGGAGTAATATCTAAAACAAGGGAAATTTTCAGGGCTCAAGCTGATTTTATAAAAGTAATGTCTACAGGTGGGGTTATTAGTGATAATGATTCTCCCGAATTTGCCCAATTCAATGTAAAAGAGCTAAAAGCTATTGTTAAAGAAGCAAAGATGAGGGGAGGAGCAAAAGTATCTTCCCATGCTCATGGTTTACAGGGTATTAAAAACTCTTTAAAAGCAGGAATCCAATTTATTGATCATGGAACCTTTTTAGATCAAAAAACAGCTAAATTAATGGTTCAAAAAGGAACTTATCTTATACCAACTTGTACTGTGATGAAAGGTGTAGTGGAACAGGTTAATAACGGAATAATAAAAGGACGTAATGCTAAAAATGGCTTGGAAACTGAGAGAGTTCATAAAGATAATATGATAATAGCATATAAAGAAGGAGTTAAAATGCTTATGGGGACTGATTCTGGTGTTATTCCTCATGGAAATAATTTAAAGGAGTTAGAACTATTATGTAATATAGGTATGACTCCAAAGGAAGCTATTGCTGCTGGAACAATTGAAGCTGCTAAAGCATTAGAAATTGATAATGAAGTTGGTTCAATCGAAGTTGGAAAATCTGCCGACCTTATAATGGTATCTAAGAATCCTTTAGAAGATATAGGGCATTTATCCAACCCAAACAATATTTTAACAGTCATACAAGATGGGGATATTATTAAAAATTTGAGATAATTTAATTAATTAATATTTTCTAACCTTTTTTTTCTAACCTTTTATTTTTTATACTATTCCTACTTTTTAAAATTTTTATTCTATCAATATGTTAGAAATTTTAATTTTAGAAATTTTATGAGGTGCCTGATTTTAGGAACATTTATATATCTTTAAAAATAAATAGTGTATATACACGAATTGGAATATATTATGAAAAAAAATAGCAAAACTAAAGTAAAGTATTGTAATAACCCAACATGTTATTGCTTAGATATGAGAAAAGCCTCTCAAAAAGTTACTAATATATATACTAATGCTTTAAAACCGATTAATATTTCAGTAACTCAATTTGGACTACTTAAACATATACAAACACTTCAACCAATAAATGTTACAGATTTAGCTAATGAAATGGAATTGGATAGGACTACTGTAGTTAGAACTCTTAAAATCCTTGAAAATAGGGGATACATATTAGATATTTCAGAAGATAGGAAAAGAAACAGAAAATTAATTCTAACTAATAATGGAAAGTCTGCTGTTAATAATGGAACTATATTATGGAGTAAAGTTCAAGACAAATTTAAGGATTTTTTGGGCGAAGAAGATTTAAAAGAATTATTAAGGATAATTTCTAAATTGGAATTAATAAATTGACATTAATTAAAATTAATAAAAAGAAATAAAGGAAATTAAAGGAAATCAATGGGAATAAACCTTAATAAATAAAAAAATAATCTAAAATCATTAAAAAATTAAAGAAGAATAATGAATATATTAATTACAATTAAAAGTGGATTTTATGTCTAATAAAAAATCAGGTAAAAAAACAATTAAAAAGGTAGAAGTTCCTATTGAGGGAATGCATTGTGCCTCTTGTGCATTAAATGTTGAAGATTCTATTAATAAGTTAGATGGTGCTAAAGCCCATGTAGATATAAATAATAACAAAGCTAGGGTGGAATATGATCCTAAAAAGGTAAAAATGAAAGATATCGATAAAAGAGTAGAAGATGCAGGATTTAATGTCCGTAAATCAGAAGTCACTCTTAAAATCCGGGGCATGCATTGTGCTAATTGTGTTTTAAATATTGAAAAAGCATTAAATGGATTAGATGGCATTATTAATGCAACTGTAAATTTGAGTTCAGGAAAAGCATTGGTTATTTATGATAATAATATTGTTTCTATTGAGGATATGGGGAAAATTATTGAAGGCCTTGGGTTTGATTTTGTTGGTGTAGCTGATCAAATTGATGCAGATATGGATGATAAATTATATGAAAAAGATTTAAAAGATAAACGTAATAGGATCATCGTTGGTTTTATCTTTTCTGGAATATTAATGGGAATAATGTTTGCTCCACATATGATATTTCATGATATTGGAATTTCTATGTCTATGCTTTCACTTATAGTAGCTATAATTCCATTCATTTATGTTGCATATCCTATTATTCGGGCAGGTTTTAATTCTTTAATCCATAAAAATTTAGACATGGATGTAATGTATACTATGGGTATTTTAGTTGCTTTTATATCTAGTTTATTGGGTACTTTTAACATAATCCTTGATTCAAGTTTCATTTTTTATGAAACTGCTATTATGCTATCTTCATTTTTAATGTTGGGTCGGTTTTTAGAAGCAAGAGCTAAAAGAAAAACATCTAATTCTATTAAAGAGTTGATTGGATTACAACCAAAGACTGCTACATTGTTAGTGAAAAAAAATCCTGATAATCTCAATTTAAATCAAATGGAAGTTGATTCTGAATCCGGTGAAATTAAAGATTATAATGAAAAAGAAATATTAATTGAGGATATATCGATCAATGATTTACTTTTAGTTCGCCCTGGGGATAAAATTCCTGCAGATTCAGTTGTACATAGTGGAAATAGCCATGTTAATGAATCAATGATTACTGGTGAACCAATACCGAAACTTAAAACGAAAGGGGCTGATGTTTTCGCTGGAACTATTAATCAAGAGAGTATATTAAGGATTAATGCTAAAAAAATTGGAAAAGAGACTGTTTTATCTCAAATTATTGATTTAGTTGAAAAAGCTCAATCTTCTAAACCTCCTGTCCAGAAAATTGCTGATAGGGTTGTAAAATATTTTATTCCTACAATTTTAACCATTGCTATCATTTCGTTTATATCTTGGTATTTCATTTTTAATGCAGGCCTTTTATTTGCACTCACTACTCTTATATCTGTTCTAGTTGTTGCTTGTCCTTGTGCTTTAGGTTTGGCTACTCCTACTGCTGTTACTGTAGGGATTGGAAGGGCTGCTGAATATGGAATTTTAATTAAAAATGGGAATACTTTGGAAAATTCAGGAAATATTGATGTTGCTGCTTTTGATAAAACTGGAACTATTACTGAAGGAAAACCTGAAGTAGAAGATATTTTTATTATTGATGAATTAGAGCCATTAATAAAAAGGAATGAAGTAATAAAAAATACTGAAGGAAATTGGATAGTTGTAGAAGACCCATCAATTCCTGGAAAACAGGTTAATGTAGAACTTGAAAGTTTAGAAAAACTATCGAATGATTCAAAGAAAAAAAAGGAAATGGAAATTATTAAACTTATAGCAAGTTTAGAAAATAATTCAAATCACCCTATAGCTAAATCCATAGTTAAAAAAGCTGATGAATTAGGATTAAATCTTGATTCAGTTGATAATTTTGAAAATATAACTGGAAAAGGATTAAAAGGTGAAATTGGTGGTAAGAAAATTATTGTGGGTAATAATTTGCTCCTTGATGATGAAAACATTTCTAGTTCTGAAAATATTGTTATATATTCCAATGCTCAGCAAAAATATAATGAATTTATTAATCAGGGTAAAACTGCAATTTTTTTAGTTTATGATAATCATATTAAAGGAATAATAACTCTTGTAGATAAAATAAGGGATAACTCTAAGAAAACAATAAATGAACTTCATAAAATGAACATAGTTACCTATATGCTAACAGGGGATAATGAGAAAACAGCTAAAAATGTAGCAAAATCTGTTGGAATAGATAATGTAATGGCTAATGTTTTGCCTAACGAAAAACTAGATAAAATTGTTGAAATTCAAAATCATGAAATTTTGAATCGAAAAAATGAAGGAAAAGCTAAAAAAAAGATTGAGAATATTGAAGGAAAATTAGAAGGAATAAAAAAGAATTCTAAAGAAGTTATTTTTGTTGGGGATGGAATCAATGATGCTCCAGCTCTTTCACAAGCTGATGTTGGGGTGGCTTTGGGTAGTGGTACTGATATAGCTATGGAAAGTGGTGACATTGTTCTCATGGAAGGAGATTTGGAAAATGTAGTTGCTGCTATCCAATTTTCTAATAAAGTAATGAATCGTATTAAAGAGAATATATTTTGGGCATTTGCATATAATGTAATACTTATCCCAATAGCTGCAGGTTTATTGTATCCATTTTTTGGAATACTTTTCAGGCCAGAATTAGCTGGTTTAGCAATGGCATTAAGTTCAGTCACTGTGATTTCTCTTTCTTTAATGTTAAGAGGATATATACCCCCTATAAAAAAAACATCTCCTATTAAAAAATAAATATTTTAATATTAAAAATAAAAAAATTTGATAAAAAATCATAAATTTTTATTTAACTAATTATTTGATTATTTTATCTAATTTTTAATATTTTAGTTATTTTTTGTTAGTTTTTATAACCATTTTAGTTAATTTTTCAACTAATCTTTTAGTTCTATTTTTACAGGAGAAAATTTTTTACTAAAGAAATTGTATAAATAGGCACTTATAGATCCATATATAAATCCACCAATTAAACCTCCAACAGTTAAAAATATAATCAGTAATAAATTAGCTGGAAGGCTAACAGAGATAATACTAAAAATTACTCCATAAATTAAACCAAATACTAAACAAATAACTCCTGTAATTATGCCGGCACTCTTAGGACTAATAAAATCTATTGAAATCATGTTGTCTTCCTGAGTTAACAATACTTTTAAGCCACCAATTTTTGGACTTATTTTATTGAATATAAATGAGCCTATTGCTGTAAATACAAGGCCAATTATAAATGAGTATAAAATGAATGTTGGATCGAATGCAAGTCCAAATGGATAAACTAACCATGAAAATCCTTGTAGACTAATTGCTTGTAATAATGAATATAAAATAGTTACAAATGATATTGCTAAGAATATAATTGGATAAATTATAACTGAAACAATTAATGATATAACTGCGACCATTATAGATAAAGATACTACAGAAACACTTTTAATACTTTCCATATTATCAATACCTAATTTAACATCCTTCATTCTTTTTATAAGGAAATTATACAAAAATGAAACACCAAAATATTTAGATATACTCACTATCAATGTTCCAAATATAATGGCTATTCCAATAATCGCAAAACTAATATCAAATCTACCTATTATCATAGATAATATGGCCATTATGACTATTGAAAAGATAATGCTCCAAATAAAACTGATTGATGTGCCAATTATAGTAATTGATGACAAATCAATAGATTTTAGATTTTTTAACTTTGTCATTTAATGCCTCCGCTTTTAAAATAATTTTATTTTCATTAATTTCATTTAATATTTAAATATTCTAAAAATTATAAAATTCTAAACATTTTCAATATCCAAAAAATTTTAAATATCTAAATATTATCTAAATATTATTTTAAATATTATTTTAAATATTATTTTAATTATATTTTTAATTCTGTATTTTTTAATAATAATATTTTTCTAATAAAAAAATTTAATAAAGAATTAAATTCTTATTAAAATTTATAATTCAATAATGAAATTTTAAATTGATTATCCCTAAAAAATTTTAATTTTTATCACTAAAATATAATAATTTTTAACTAAAAAAATATCATAAATAAATAATATATTTATAATGAATTAACTAGAATATAATATTTGAGATAGTTTACTATTAAATTAATTAACATTTAAAATAATTTTAAATAAATAATTTACAAACTGATAAAATAAATTTTAATAAATTTTATAAATAAAATAAAGGAGAGTTAAAATGGCTATTCATCCTATTGAATTTAGATATGGGACTCCTGAAATGAAAAATATTTGGGAATCTGAAAATAAATTACAAAAAATGTTAGATGTTGAATCTGCATTGTCTCAAGCAGAAGCTGAACTTGAGATTATACCAAAAGAAGTAGCTGATGAAATAAAGATTAAAGCAAACACCAATTATGTAAAACTTCAAAGAGTAAATGAGATTGAGAGAGAAACAAATCATGATATAGCTGCTCTTGTTAAAGGTTTAGGTGAACAATGTGAAGGTGATGCCGGGGAATATGTTCATTTTGGTGCTACATCTAATGATATTGTTGATAGTTCACAATCACTTTTATTTAAAGAGTCTATAGATGTTCTTGAAGAAAAAATCAAAAGGTTAACCGATATTATATTAAAATTAGCTGATGAAAATAAGAAACTCGTTTGTATAGGCCGTACTCATGGACAACATGCACTTCCAACTACTTATGGAATGAAATTTGCTATATGGGCAGATGAACTCAAAAGACAATATGATAGACTTGAGCATTCAAAAAAAAATTTATGTGTAGCTATGATGGATGGTGCTGTTGGAACTACTGCTGCTCTTGGTGAAATTGGATGGGAAGTACATAAAAAAGTTGCAGAAATTCTAAATCTTCCTCCAGCTAAAATAACTAATCAAGTTCTTCAAAGGGATAATCATGCTGAGTTCATGATGGTAATGGCAAATATAGCTACTACTCTCGATAAAATAGCTCTTGAAATTAGAAATCTTCAACGTACTGAGATTATGGAACTTGGTGAATATTTCGATCCCGAAAAACAAGTAGGCAGTAGTACAATGCCTCATAAGATGAATCCAATCACTGCTGAGAGAATTTGTGGTGTTTCTCGTGTTATAAGATCTTATGTTGTTGCAGCTATGGAGAATAATCCTTTATGGCATGAAAGGGATTTAACTAATTCTTCTTGTGAGAGAATTATTTTCCCCGAAGCTTGTATTCTCACTGATTATATTTTAAATTTAACTATAAAACTAATGAGTAATCTAGTATTTTACAATGAAAATATTGAAAGAAACCTAAATCTAACCAATGGGTTAATAATGGCTGAACGTCTTATGGCTGACTTGACTAGAGGAGGTATGGGAAAACAAACTGCTTATGGAATTGTTAGGGAATGTGCTATAAAAGCTAATAAGGAAAATAAACCTCTTAAAGAGGTTATTCTAACAAAAGATGAGGTTAAACAATTCTTTTCTGAAGAAGATGTTGAAAAAATCATGGATCCTCATACCTATTTAGGGTCTTCTGAAAAAATTGTCGATGAAGTTTTAAAGTCATCTAAAAATTGGTTTTAATTGAGACTTGAGTTTTATAATTCTTTTATTTTTTAAAATTTTTATTTTACTTTTTTCTCTTATTATCTCTTTTTTCTATTTAATTTTTTTTATTTCCACTTTTATTATTATATATATTTTATCTATCTATCTTTTTGAGTTTTCTTACTGTTATTATTTAACCAAATTTTTTAATAATTTTTCATTTTTTTGTTCATTTTATTTTTTTTAGATTTTCATTTTTTTCACAATTTTCTCAACTTTATAATAAAATCCAAATTTTTATTATCTATTAAACACAAATATAATATTATAAATATAGGGGAAATTTTGCATGAAAACAAGAAATATTCTTAAAACAATAAAAGGCCGGTCGACAATTGATGGGGCAGGTGTTCACTTAATAAGGGTTCTTGGACCTAGTGATATACATGATATTGATCCTTTTTTAATGTTAGATGTTTTTGATAGTGAAAATCCTGAAGACTATGTTTTAGGATTTCCAATGCATCCTCATCGCGGTATTGAAACAATTACTTATCTTATAAATGGGAAAATTAATCATAAAGATAGTTTGGGAAATGTTGGAACGATTGAAGGAGGAGAATCCCAATGGATGACATCTGGAAGTGGAATCATCCATGAAGAAATGCCTAAACATTCTAATAGGCTTTTTGGGCTTCAGATATGGTTAAACATGCCAAAAAAATCTAAAATGAATGATCCTGCTTATTTTGATATTAATGGGGACATGATTAAGTCGGTAGTTATTCCTAATAATGGTGGGAAAATAAGGGTTATATCTGGGGAATATGGAAAGTTTAAAGGGGTTAAAACTAGAAATGTTCAGGTTGATATTTTTGATATTAGCTTAAACCCTGGAAATGAATTTGAAATTTCAGTTAAAGAAAAAAATAATCTATTTATTTATATATTTGAAGGTAATGGTCTTTTTGGTGAAAAAGAAGATATTATTGTTGATAATAAATCAGTAGCTATCTTTGATGAAGGAGATAATTTTAAAGCCAAAGCTGGTGCAAATGGCATTCGTTTCATGTTATTCTCTGGTAAACCCCTTAATGAACCAATTGCTTGGGGGGGACCAATTGTGATGAACACTGATGAAGAACTAGACGATGCTTTTAGGGAATTAAGGCTTGGAACATTTATTAAATAACTTATTATTGAATTTTTACATTATTTATTTTTTATATTAGATTATTTATTTTGCCCTATACTTTGTTTTAAGATAAATCTTTATATCTTATATTCATTTTGTTGATTTTATATTAGTTCCAATACTATTTTTCAATTTTCATGATTTTATAAATAAAATATGGGTTTATGATAACATTAGATATCTTTAATAATTTTATACTATTTGTAATTATTAAATTCAAATACATAAATAAATTAAATATATAAATTTAGATATATAAGTTCAAGTATACAAATTAAAATATTATAAATTTAAACATATAATTTAAATATATAAATTTAAATAACAATGGATATTATAAATATAAAATTTAAAATTGAATTGTGCTATTTTTATTAATTTAATTATTATAATGTTTTAAATAATTTAGCTATATAATGAATATTTTAAATATTTTCGTTATGGAAAATATTTTAATTAATTTTATATAATATTGTATATTTTCGATTATTGGGGAATAGTATGACAAATAAAAATATTAAAGGAAAAAATTTAGGAAATATAAATTATAAATGGTTTATTTCATTTGGGGCTATTGCAGCATGTATATTCACATTGTCGTGGATTATTCAAGAAATTTTTAAAGATTCTTATAATCCTTTGTCTATGTCAATAAGTTCATTGGCAGTTGGGTCTTTAGGTTGGATACAATCAATTACTTTTATTTTAACTGGATTACTTCTAATTTTATTTGCATATGGTATCTTTAATTTAAATAAGATAGAGTGCCAAACTATTTCTAAATGGTCTTATTATATACTAATTATTTGTGGTATTTCTTTAATTGGGGCTGGATTTTTTACTACAGGATATATTAATGGATATTCTGAGTTTAATATGTCTACTAATCAGTTGTTAAATAGTATTTTAAACCAAATTTTTCTAACAATTTTTTTCTTTGGGATACCAATCGCATGTTTTATTTTTGGAAATTATTTTACTTATAAAAGAAATCTAGTTTGGTTAATATATTCTTTTTTATCTGGAATAATAATTTTAATAATTTTCTTTGTAACTAATTTAGGTTTCTCTAATTTTATGGGAGTTGAGAATTATGCTGGACTTCTAGAAAAAATAACATTTACTATAAGCTTTTTTTGGGTCTTTATGATTTCTTTATATTTTTTAAGGCAGAGATAATCCATATCTTATATTAAAACTTAAATTATAATATTAAAGATTTTTTATTTATTCATAATTTTTCATATAATTATTATCTATTAAAGGTGTTTAAACTGAATAGCAATGAACTAATTAATATATTTGGAATTATAGAATCTAATGAAGTAGAAGATGGTTTAAATCCAACATTTACTCGAGATAATAATTCATTTTATTACAAATTTGAAAAAATTCATTTTTTATTTATTAATAATGTTACTATTGCATTTAACAAGTTACAATTTGACAAAAGCAATATCCGTTTTTATATAGGTAATGAAGCAGTTAGTGCAACATCTATCTTAAATATTGAAGATATAAATTTATAACCTTTATTATTTTATTTTCTCAAAATTAACCCAAAAAATTTATATAATAAAAAAATTAGATAATAATGTATTAATATAAACATTATAAATATTATTTTAACTTATTTTGAACTTTAATATTTCACATATTTTTATATTATTAGAAACTATAACCAAGAAATTTAAAATTAATAAAAAAATTTAAAACTAATATTAAAATTAAAATTTTTATATATAATTATAGGAATACGGAAAATTTAAGATGATTGATATTCAGATTTTACTCCTAGCTATAGGTTCTTTGCTTTTAACAGGAGTATTATTAAGTAAACTTTCTTCTTATATTGGTGTCCCAACTTTAATAGTTTTTTTGTTGCTTGGGCTTTTTTTTAATGGCAACACGTTATTTACTCCTTCTTTAAATAATTATGCATATATTCAATATATTAGTATATTTGCATTGATTATTATAATGTTTTCTGGTGGTTTAGACACCGATACTAAGAAAATGAAACCAATAGCTTCTAGGGGAGCTGTTTTAGCTACTCTTGGCGTTTTCATAACGGCTATTATAGTCGGATTGCTTATTCATTATTTATTGGGCATGAATATAGTGCTTTCTCTGCTTATTGGTTCAATTATTTCTTCAACCGATGCAGCAGCAGTATTTTCAATTTTCAAATCTGGAAAGATAAAGTTAAAGAACAATCTTGCTGAAACTCTTGAACTTGAAAGTGGGGCAAATGATCCAATGGCATATGTCCTTACAATTACCTTTTTGCAACTATTAACACATCCAACAACTTCTATTGAAGGAATTGTGTTTTTATTCTTAAAATCTTTAATACTTGGGGCAGTTTTTGGGCTTATTTCTGGTAAATTGTCTACAAAATTAATAGAAAATATTAATTTGGATGTAAAAGGACTTTATCCAGTTCTTCTAGTTTCTATTGCAGTTTTGACTTTTTCAATTTCAGAAATAACTGGTGCAAATGGATTTTTAGCAGTTTATATCGCAGGTATTATGGTAGGAAATGCAAAAATGATAAAAAATGCTAAAATATCTCATGAATCGAGTACGACATTTTTTGAAGGTTTGGCATGGCTTATGCAAGTTATAATGTTTTTAGTATTGGGGTTATTCATTTTTCCCAATCAACTGCTACAGACTGCAGGAATTAGTATAATTATAGCAATATTTTTAATATTGATTTCTAGACCTATTGCGGTTTTTGTATCTTTAGCCCCATTTAAGTCGAGTTTGAAAGAAAAAGTATTCTTATCTTGGACAGGAATTAAAGGTGCAGTCCCAATTGTATTTGCAACATATCCACTAGTTGCTGGAATACCTCAAGCTTACACAATATTCAATGTTGTATTTTTTATCACGATAATCTCAGTAATTTTACAGGGAGGAACAATAAAATTTGTTGCAAAAAAACTTGATTTACTTTCCAATTCATGAATTATTTAGTTCAAATTTTTAATTTTAAAAATTTATAATATATTTTTAATTTTAAAATATTTAGCATGAATTTGAGGGGTTATGTTAATCTTTAAAATAAGTTTTTAATTTTTATATTAATTAGAGATTATAATTGAAATTTTATTAATCAAAAATCGATAATATGGAAAAGTAATTTAGATAACTAATTATTAAATGATTAAAAATAAAAATAATGTATGTTTTGATAATTTAGTCTATTAATAATTATTTAAATTAATAGTTATAATTTTAATTTATTTGTAGAGTTGTATTAAGAATACTAAAATGAAAAATTATATTGGTACTTTTTTGAAAATTGAAAAATTTTAAATTGAATGTTTTAATTTGAGAAGTTAAGTATAAAACAGAAAATCCCTAAAATTATTGTTACAATAACAACACCTTCAGGAGAAATTTTAGGTCCAGTGCTCTCTTCATCAAAGTATCGTACTAATCCTGCTCCTGTTGGAGGAAGCATACTTCCTTGATCTTTTTTTGCCATTTTATCACCAGATAATTAAATATGATTCTATCGTTAATAAATATATTATATTATTTCTCATATTTATACTTATAGTCAGGATTTATAGTTACAAATTATTGTTTTTTCATAATCTAATTTAACATTTAGTAAATAATTTTTTATACAAAATATTTTATCCAATTGCATATTGTTTTATCTTATATTATCTTTATTTTATCTTATATTGCCTCTAATTTATTTATATTTGATTTAAATATTATTTAAATTTTTAATATTATTTTTATTAACTATTAATTGATATTTATAAAATTAAAAAATTTACCCTTAAGAATAAATACTAGTTTTAACAAAGAATTACACAAGAAAATAAACTTTGCACACCCATCTAAATATTATTTTTTCTAAATATTATTTTTTGTGCAATTTTTTAAGTGTATTATTTTTTTTATTTGAAGTCAATTGAAGGATGTATTATAAGATGGAAGACTCTGAAAACACTATAAAAATGGATTATTTTGAAAAATTAGAAAAAGAAACTAATTATCTTTACAAAATAGCTAATGAGGCTCGTTCCAAAGGATTTGATGTTGAAACAACCACTGAAATCCCATTAGCTAAGGATTTAGCTGAAAGAGTTGAGGGGCTTGTTGGTCCAGAGGGTGTAGCTAAGCGAATGAAAGAAATTGAAGAAAAAAATCCTAATTGGTCTCGTGAAGAAATTGCCTTTAAATTAGCTGCTGAAATTTCTTCTCAAAATATTGAAGAAGATAATGTTCCTAATACTAGGGGGAAGGAAAAAAAGGTATATGAATCTTTTGGGGAGATATTTGATTCAAAAAGAGAACAAGTCGCTGATCAGGCTTTAAGGACTGCTTTAGCTATTTTAACTGAAGGTGTTGTAGCAGCCCCTATAGAAGGCATAGCTAAAGTAAGAATTAAAAAAAACTTTGATGGAACTGAATATCTGGCTGTTTATTTTGCAGGCCCAATTAGAAGTGCTGGGGGAACTGCTGCAGCACTCGCAGTTTTAATTGGTGATTGTATTAAGGTAGCAACTAATCTCACTAATTATAAACCAATTGAGGCTGAAATTGAAAGATATGTGGAAGAAGTTGAACTTTATGAGTCTGAAGTTACTAACCTTCAATATTCTCCAAAACCAGAAGAAGTTCGTCTTGCAGCTAATAATCTTCCTGTTGAAGTTACTGGCGAACCAACTGATCAAGTTGAAGTTTCTCATAGGGATTTAGAGCGTGTTGAAACCAATAATATTCGTGGTGGAGCATTACTTGCGATGGTTGAAGGTATTATTCAAAAATCTGCAAAAATATTAAAATATTCTCATACTCTTAAACTTGATGGTTGGGATTGGTTAGAAGGTTATTCAAAGGAAAAAGATGAAAAAACCGAAAATGAAGAAAAAGATAATCAAAATAATATTCCAGGATCTGAATTAGAAAATCCTGCTAAAATAAATAATTCAAAAAAGCAAAATAAAGATGAAAAATCTAAACACGAAGCTGCTAAAGAGAATGCTAAATATATTCAGGATATTATTGGAGGACGTCCTGTATTAGGATACCCTTCAGAAAAAGGAGGATTTAGGTTACGTTATGGTAGGAGTAGAAATACTGGACTTGCAGCTATGGGGGTTAATCCTGCTACAATGCAACTTCTTGAATTTTTAGCTGTTGGAACTCAATTAAAAATTGAAAGGCCTGGTAAAGGCAATTGTGTTGTTCCTGTAGATTCAATTGAAGGGCCTTTAGTTAAGTTAAAAAATGGAGATGTAATTAAAATTAATTCTGTTAAAGAAGCAAAATCAGTTAAGGGCCAAGTAGCTGAAATTCTATTTTTAGGGGATATGTTAGTTGCTTTTGGAGAATTTTTAAGAAACAATCAAGCTCTTCTTCCTTCTGCATGGTGTGAAGAATGGTGGATTGAAACAATCAAAAACTCTGATGTTTTTGATTTTAATTCTCCTATTTTAGAATCAAATATTAATTTAACTATAGAAAATCTTGGAAAATTAGAAAATCCTCAATGTAGTTATATTTCTGCCGAAGAAGCTTTTGAAATATCAAAAAAATATGATGTGCCTTTACATCCATTATATACATATTGCTATAATGATATTTCCATCACTGAATTAAATTCTCTGATAAAATGGTTAAATAAGTTTAATAATGATTTTAACAATTTTAAAAACGAAAAAAACGATTTTATACTCGATTTATCTTTCGAAAAACGTATATTAGAAGTAATTGGTGTTCCTCATAGAGTTGAAGGTAGAATAGATAAAAATGAGGATGTTAAAATTATATTAAATTATGAAGATGCTTATGCTCTTATTAATACTTTATCTAAAGGAATTTCTGATGAAGATATGAATAATTCTGATATATCTACTCTTGAAGTAGTAAATAACATTTCTCCCATTAAAATAAAGGATAAAGCTCCGGTATATATTGGAACTAGGGTTGGAAGGCCTGAAAAATCTAAAGAGAGGTTAATGAGGCCAGCTCCTCATGTTTTATTCCCTATTGGGAATTTTGGAGGAAATAGAAGACTTGTAGCTGAAGCTGCTAAGAAGGGAAAGATTGCTGTTGAGTTATCTAGGAGGGTTTGTACAAATCCTCAGTGTCAATTGAGTTCATTTAACTCAATATGTCCCCATTGTGGGGCTACAACTGAAATAGGATCTGCAGGCCGTAAAAACATAAATTTGTCTGGCCTTTTAAGAAAAGCTTCTGACAATGTTTCATATAGGAGAGTTGATGAAATTAAGGGGGTTGTTGGAATGATTTCAGAATCAAAGATTCCAGAACCTCTTGAAAAAGGTGTTTTAAGGGCTAAAAATGGTGTTTTTACATTTAAAGATGCTACTATTAGGCATGATTCAACAGATCTTCCTTTAACTCATTTTATTCCTAAAGAAGTTGGAGTAACTGTAGAAAAATTGCTTGAAATGGGCTATGATAAAGATGCATATGGAAACACTATTAAAAATGAAGATCAGATAATTGAGTTAAAAGTTCAAGATGTAGTAATATCTAATAATTGTGGTGAATATTTAGTCAATGTAGCTAATTTCATAGATGATCTTCTTGATAAATTTTATTCTATGGATAGATTTTATAATGTAAAGAAAAAAGAAGATTTAATTGGGAATTTAATCGTGGGTTTAGCTCCACACACATCTGCTGGGGTATTAGGTCGTATTGTAGGTTTTACAAGGGCTTTAGCTTGTTATGCTCATCCTTACTTCCATTCTGCAAAAAGAAGGAATTGTGATAGTGATGAAGATTCTGTAATGCTACTTTTAGATGCATTGATTAATTTTTCAAAATCTTACCTTCCTAGTACTCGTGGAGGTAGTATGGATGCCCCTTTAGTTTTATCTTCCAGAATCGACCCTGAAGAAATAGATGATGAATCTCATAATATAGATGTTTTGCCTAATTTTTCAGAAAACTTTTTTGAAAAAACTTATGAGAAAGTTAAACCTTCAGAAGCTTTAGATTTGGTTGATAATGTTTCAATGCATCTTGGAACATCTAAACAATATGAAGATATAATGTTTTCTCATAATACTTCAAGTATTCATGCAGGTCCTAATATATGTTTATATAAAACATTACCTTCTATGAAAGAAAAAGTTGGATCTCAGATTGAATTGGCTGAAAAAATAAGAGCTGTGGATCAAAGGGGAGTTGTTGAAGGTGTTTTAAGTTCTCATTTCCTTCCAGATATTATGGGTAATGTAAGAGCGTTTTCAAAGCAAAAAGTTAGATGTACTTCTTGCGGTGCTAAATACAGAAGAATTCCTCTAACAGGAAAATGTAAATGTGGTTCGGATTTAGTTTTGAGTGTTTCAAAAGGTGGAGTAACAAAATATCTCGAAATATCAAGGGATTTGGCGTCTAAATATCCTATAAGTGAATATTTAATTCAAAGATTAGAAATACAAGAATTCGGGATAGAATCCCTTTTTGAAAGTGATAAATCTAAACAAAGTTCTCTTGATATTTTCTTATAGCAATTTTGGCTATATTTTATCTTTATTTTTTATTTTTTACCTATATTTTTTTAAATTATTTTTTATTATTCTATAAACTTCTTTTTAAAAATAACTTTTTAATTATTTTATTAAATTATTTTTTAATTTACATTTAATTATAATGTTACTTTTTATAGGCTTCTTGATTTGTTTAAAATTAAGATTTATTTTTATATTTTGTTTAACTAATTTACTTATTCTCTAATTTTTGATTATTATCATTTATTTGCAAGTTATAAGAATAATTCGATTTTAATAAAAATTTAGGAAGTTATATATGTAAGATTTTACAAATAAATTAACAATGAATTATTAATCTACTTGTTAATTCATAAGGTAGTATGTAAATTCTTCATTTGTTTAATCATATTATTTATTTTTTGTTTGATATGGTACGAATATTTATATATTTCTTTATCTAAATATATTAATAATTCCAAAGAATTCATATTTAAAAATTAAATTTAAAAATTGTTTAGTTATACTTAATTATTTAATATTTATATAGATAATAAGAAAATAATTTTTGATAAATAAGTTTAGCTATGTTATTTTAAAAATGTATTTTCAAATTAAATACATTTTTATTAATTGTATTTTTAAATTCAAAACGTTTTATTAAATATTTTAATTATATTTTTAAATATTAAATGTACTTTTTAAATATGTATTAACTTACGAATTAATTTATAAATAAAATTAAAAATCAATATTAAATTGAAAATTTAAATTATTTGATTTATTATCATTTATTCTAATCAATTTAATTAGATTTAATTTATCAAGGGTGTTGGCAATGCAAAACGAGACAAAGATGACAGACAATTTGTCAAACAAGGTTAAAATCTGTGTCAAAAAGAACAATGGGATAATGGAGCGTTTTAGTTATGAAAAACTTTTAAGATCATTAGTAATGGTTGAAGCTCCATATTTTGAGTCTGATAGGATTCTTTCTACTGTTGTTTCATCTATTTATGATGGAGTTTCAACAAAAGAAATAAAAAAAATAGTCTATGAATTATTATCTGAGGTTGATGAAGAAAGTGCTAATAAGTATTTGGCAGTTACTACTTTGAAAGTCAGGACTTCAAGGGATAAAATTGAGTCTTTTGATCTTGCTAAAATTGCTAATACTCTAATTGAAGAAACTGGCGCTTCACAAGAAACAGCTTTTGAAATTGCATCTCAAGTTTGGAAAGAACTTAAAAAACTAAATGTTGAATATTTAACTGCTCCAATGATAAGGGAAATAGTTAATACTAAACTTGTTGAACATGGATTAGAAGATTTAAGGAGTAGATACACTCGTTTAGGTATTCCTGTTTATAATATAACTTCTTTAATAGAAAATGGGTCTCGTGATAATGCTAATATGATTCACAATCCTGAAAGTGTTCATAAATATGTTGCTGATGAAGCTTTAAAACAATATGCTTTACTTCAGATGCTTCCATCAGACTTAGCGGATGCACATATGTCTGGAGATATACATATTCATGATTTGGAATTTTTTGCAGGAAGGCCATTAAATTGTATGCAACATGATATTCGTACCTTTATTAAATATGGACTTAAAGTGGATGGTACTGGTGATCATACTTCTGTAGCTGGGGCTCCTAATCATATTGAAACTTTAATGAATCATACTGGGGAAATAATGCTTGCAGCACAGCAAAACATGTCTGGAGGACAGGGTATGTCTCTTTGGAATGTCTTCGTAGCTCCTTTTGCAAGAGGACTTCCTTATGAAAAAGTTAAACAAGCTGTTGAAATGTTGATTTATAATCTTAACATGGCTTATGCAGCTAGAGGTTCTCAAGTTCCTTTTACTAGCATGAATCTAGAATTTAGTGTTCCTAAATTCCTTCAAGATGAAATTGCTTATGGTCCTAAAGGTAAAGAAGTTGGAACCTATGGTGATTTTGAAGAAGAAACTAGGATGCTCCAAAGGGCATTTACTGAAATATTGCTTGAAGGAGATGCAGATGGAAAACCTCATCTGTTCCCTAATACTATTTATACTCTTAGAAAAGAATCATTAAAAGATGAATATGCGGAAGATTTACTTAAAGTTCATGAACTTTCTGCTAAATATGGTTCTGCCTATTTTGCAAATATGTTGCCTGATTACAGGGGCAATATGGCTAATTATATGGGTTGTAGAACATGTCTTCAAGATAACTGGACTGGAGACTGGAGTCAAGATTGTTTAAGAACCGGTAATTTGGCATATATTACTTTAAATCTTCCAAGAATTGCTTATCAATCTAGGGATGAATCTGAAGTTTTCGAATACATAGATTCTTATATGGATTTGGGTATTCGAGCATTAAATATTAGGCGAGAACAAGGTCTTAATTGTTTAAATAACTTTAATCTTCTTCCTTTCCTTAATCAAGATGTTGAAGATGATGTTTATTATAGAATTGAAAATTCTACAATGTCTTTTGGTTTTGTAGGACTTAATGAGATGCTTGCCTCATTATTTGGTTCTGGAATTGATGATCCTTCTTCTAATAAATTTGGTGTTAAAATATTGGAATATATGAATAAAAGAGCACAGGAATTGAAGAAAGAAACAGGTCTTCGTTGGACTATTTTACAAACTCCTGCAGAATCTACTGCATATAGATTTGCAACTCTTGATAAAGAAAAATTTTCAGATAAGGTAATTACTCAAGGAGAATCTGGGGCTAATTATTACACTAACTCTTCTCATGTTCCAGTCAATTCAGATGTGTCATTGGTAGATAAAATTAAAATTGAAGAGAAATATCATCCTCTAACTGGTGGAGGTCATATTTTCCATGCATTTATGGGTGAATCTTATTCTGATCCTGAATCTCTTATGAGTTTAACAAATAAGATAGCTAGAAAATCTGACATTGGGTTTTGGGCTTACAGTTCAGCATTAAGTTTTTGTATTAAATGTAAAACTTTAATGAAAGGATTAAACGATCAATGTCCTACTTGTGGTGAGCGTGATGATGTTGAATGGTATGATAGGATAACAGGATATGTTCAACAAGTAGGTAGGGCTAAATCTTCCTCTGGAGGATGGAATGCCGGTAAAAAACAAGAACTTGCAGATAGGAAAAGGTTTGAAAATAGTTAATAAGTATATTTTTAAACCTAATTTTATATTTTTATCAATATCTTCTTTTATTTGATATTATCTTTTTATTTTTTACTAAATTTGTTATATATAAAATATTTTATTTTTTAATTATTTCCTTTATTTTACTTTATTTTTAACATATAATACTAATAATTTTTTATTTTAATATTATTTCGTACATTATTAATTATTTTTACTATCTTAACTATTATTATTATTATTATTATTATTATTATTTTAATATTATTGTTATCTCATTATTTTTATTATTTTAATTATTTTATCTATTTTATTTATTTTAGTAATTTTAATATATATTTACTAATAATTACAAATATTTTAATAGTACAATAATGTACTACAAAGGTTTAAATAGTACAGTATATAATCTATTTATACGATAAAGTTCTTAAAATTGAATTATTAACATTAAGTTTTTAATATTATAATCTAATTATTTGGGGTTAATATTTAAATTAAACCTATAAAAATCTTTAATTAGTATATATTTATCAAATTAATTCGTATTTTATTAATTATTTATATATAATTCTTAATTTATCAATTATTTATTAAATTAGGAGATATTAATCTAATTAACAGTTTATTTTGAAAAATAAAATTGAAGAAAAATAAAATTGAAGAAAAATAAAATTGAAATTTTAATAATCATTATTTAACAAAAGGAGTTATAGCATGTTTTTCCCACCAATAGATAAAGCAAAAGAGATAATTGATAATGGGGACTATAAAGTCCTCCCTATTAGTTGTGAAATATTATCAGATATAAAAACTCCAATTGAAGTACTCAAAATTTTAAAAAATAATAGTAAACATTGCTTCATATTGGAAAGTATGGAAGATTTGGAAAATTGGGGGAGATACACAATATTGGGATTTGATCCAACATTAGAAATTACTTGTGAGAATAATGTTCTAAACATAAAAGGTTATAAAAATATTAATAAAAAAACTAAAAATCCTAAAAAATACATCAATCAAATAATAAATGAAAATAAAAGTCCTAAAATATCCGAACTTCCTCCATTTACAGGGGGTCTTGTGGGTTATTTTGCCTACGATTACATTAAATATGTTGAACCATCTCTTGAGCTAATTGAAGATTCATCTAATGACTCTGAAAATGGAGAATCTTTTAAAGATGTTGATTTAATGTTATTTGATAAAGTAATCGTTTTTGATAATCTTAAACAGAAGATTTTTTTAATTGTCAATATAAAGGTAAATAATTTTGAAAAAGAATATGAGATTGCTAAATCTAAATTAATGAAATTGAAAGATATTATAACTAATGGAGTTCCAATAAGTGGAAAAGATAATAGGTTAAAACTTTTAGGTGATTTTAAACCTTTATTTTCTAAAGAAGAGTTTTCTAAAATAGTAAAAAAAGCTAAGTTTCATATAAAAGAAGGAGATATTTTTCAGGTTGTTTTATCTAACCCTTTGTCTTGTAAAATAGAGGGTAGTTTATTGGATACATATAGGATCCTTAGAACTTCTAATCCATCTCCTTATATGTTTTATTTTTCTAGTGATGACATTGAAATAGCAGGTGCTTCTCCAGAAACTCTTGTTAAACTTCAAGATGACAAATTATATACTTTTCCCTTAGCTGGAACAAGATCTAGGGGTAAAACTAAAAAAGAAGATGATAAATTAGAAAAAGATCTTCTTTCTGATGAAAAAGAACTTGCAGAACATAATATGTTAGTTGATCTTGGAAGAAATGATCTTGGAAAAGTTAGTGAATTTGGTTCTATAAATGTTGAAAAATATCTCACTATTGAGAGATTTTCTCATGTAATGCACATAGGATCAACTATTTCTGGTAAATTAAAAAAGGATAATAATGCTTTAGATGTTATAGACGCGATTTTACCTGCGGGTACTCTTTCAGGTGCACCCAAAATTAGGGCATGTGAAATAATAAATGAATTGGAAAATAACAAAAGAGGGATATATGGTGGAGCAATTGGGTATATTAGTTTATCCGGTAATATGGATACATGTATAGCTATCAGAATTGCTTTTACTAAAGGAAATAAAGTTTTCATCCGATCTGGTGCAGGTATTGTTGCTGATAGTATTCCTGAATTAGAATTTGAAGAGTCTATAAATAAAGCAAAAGCAGTATTAAATGCTTTAAAGTCGGCGGAAAATATTAATTTATGATTATTTTAATTTTTAAAGCATTCTTTAATTTACAAAATATATGGTGATAAAATGATTTTACTTATAGATAATTATGATAGTTTTTCTTATAATTTATATCAAATGATTGGAGAATTGAATCCTGATATTAATGTTATTCGAAATGATGAATTTACTATATCTGATATTAAAAAAATTTCTCCAGAATTTATTGTCATTTCTCCAGGGCCTGGGAGGCCGATTGATGCAGGAATATCAATAGATATTGTAAAGAAATTTTATAAAAAAATACCAATACTAGGGATTTGTTTAGGCCATCAGTCTATTTATGAAGCTTTTGGTGGAGAAGTTACATATTCAAAAAGGTTAGTTCACGGAAAATCCTCTAATGTCAAAATTGATACTAATAATATTTTATTTAAAAATTTAAAAAAAGAATTTTCTGTAGGTCGTTATCATTCACTTTCTGCAAATAAAGAAAAAATTCCAAAAGATCTTTCTATAATAGCTAAGTCCGATGATGATAATGAAATAATGGCAATTTCTCACAAAAAATATCCTGTTTATGGATTACAATTTCATCCAGAGTCAATATTGACTCCTAATGGTAATGCTATTATTAAAAATTTCTTGGAGGTTAATTCTTAGATTTAAATTTTAATATGCTGATTATTGAAAAATAGGAAATATTAATATATAATAAATATTTACTATTAACTTATTTGGCTAATTTGAGAGGTAAAATATGATAAAAGAAGCTATTTTAAAATTAACTAAAAATCAAGATATTTCTTATGAAATTGCCGAAGAATCAATGAATGAAATAATGATGGGTAAAGCTAGTAAAGTGCAGATGAGCTCTTATTTAACAGCTTTATCTATGAAAGGCGAAACTATAGATGAGATAACTGCATCTGCAGCTTCTTTGAGAAATCATTGTGTTAAATTATTAACTGACATGGATGTTTTAGAGATTGTAGGGACTGGTGGTGATGGATCAAATTCATTTAATATTTCTACAGTATCCTCAATTGTCATCTCTTCAGGAGGAGTTCCAGTAGCTAAACATGGAAACAGAGCTTTTTCAAGTAAATGTGGTGCTGCTGATGTTTTAGAAGCTTTAGGTGTAAATATAGATATTTCACCAGAGAAAAGCAAATTTTTACTTGAAAAAATAGGTATTTGCTTTTTATATGCTCAGAACTATCATTTAGCTATGAAATATGTTGCTCCTGTTAGAAAAGAGTTGGGAATCCCAACGATTTTTAATATTTTAGGTCCTTTATTAAATCCTGCTGGTGCTAACATGGAGGTAATTGGGGTATATGATGAATCTCTTGTTCTTCCAATTGCAATGGTTATTCATAATTTAGGTGTTAAAAATGCAATGGTTGTTTATGGTCAAGATAAATTAGATGAAATTTCTATTTCTGCTCCTACAACCGTTTGTGAGATAAAAGAGGGGAAATTTTCCCAGTATACTTTAAACCCTGAAGATTATGGCTTTAAATTTGCTTCAAAGTCTTCAATAACTGGAGGTTCTTCATCTTTAAATGCTCAAATTGCATTAAATATTCTAAATGGTGAAAAAAGTCCTAAAAGAGATGCTATCGTTCTTAATTCGGCAGCAGGACTTTATATTTCAGGTAAAGTAAGTAATTTAGAAAAAGGCATAAAAATGGCTGAAAAACTTATTGATAGTGGTAAAGCTAAGGAAAAATTAGATAATTTTGTTTATATGTCTAACAATATTTAAATTATAAAATAAATAGTAATTAAATAATTTTTAATTTATATTATTTAAGTAGTTTTTTAATTTAAATCACTTTTTAATTTAGACTAATTAAATAGTTTTTTAATTTAGATTAATTAAATAGTTTTTTAATTTATATAATTTGAATTTGGTTGAGTTTGGCATGATTCTAGAAGAAATTTTAATATCAACAGAAAAAAGATTAGCTGATAAAAAAGAGAATATTCCTCTTAAAGATTTAAAAAAAAGATTAAATAATAAATTTAAGAATATTAAATCTGAAAGTAATTATTTTGAGAAAGCTTTAAAAGAAGATAAAATATCTTTCATATGTGAAGTTAAAAAAGCTTCTCCTTCTAAGGGTATTATTTGCAATGATTTTGACCATGTGAAAATAGCTAAAGAGTATGAAAATGCAGGGGCATCTGCTATTTCAGTTTTAACAGAACCCAAATTTTTTAAAGGTAATGATAAATATCTTTCTGATATCATATCTAATGTGAATATTCCAGTTCTAAGAAAAGATTTTATAATTGATGAATACATGATTTATGAGTCAAAATTACTTGGGGCTTCTGCTTTACTTCTTATAGTTTCTATTTTAGAACCTAAAACATTAAAAAAATATATAGAACTTTCAAATAGTTTAAATATATTTCCATTAGTAGAAACTCATAATTTGGATGAGATTAACATAGCTATTGATGCAGGAGCAAATATCATCGGTATTAACAATAGGAATCTGAAGGATTTTACTGTGGATGTTAATAATACTATAAATCTACAAAAATACATCTCCGATGATTTGAAGAAATCTCTTATAATTGTTTCTGAGAGTGGTATAAAGAATTCTAAAGACATAAAAATTTTAAATGATAATAATATTGATTCTGTTTTGATTGGTGAGTTTTTCATGAAAAATAAGGATAAAAAGTTAGCTATGGATGATTTAACATCTTTGATATAGTTTTTTAATATATTGTATATTTATTTAATGAGTATGAAATAATGAAAAATGAAATAAAAGAAGATAAAGCTAAAAAAAATTCTAATATAAAAAGTATTAATATGGAAAACCTCGATTCAAATAAAAATATTAAGATTAAAATTTGTGGATTAAGGCGAATTGAAGATGCTAAAATTATAAATAAATATAATCCTGATTATATAGGATTTGTATTTGCAGATAGTAAAAGAAAAGTAAGTTTTGATGAAGCTCAAAATATAAAAAATGTTTTAAATGATAATATTATTAGTGTAGGAGTTTTTGTTGATTCAAATATTGAAGATATATTCCATCTTATAAAAAATAATATTATTGATGCTGTTCAACTTCATGGTGGCGAAGATGAAGATTATATAATTAAGTTAAAAGAATTTGATAATAATATTAAAGTTATAAAATCTATTGAAATTAAAAATAAAGATTCTAAAATTAGAATTAGGGATACTATTGAAAAGTGGGAAAATTCTGATGTTGATTATTTATTGCTGGATAGTGGAAAAGGATCAGGAAAAGTTTTTGATTGGGAAATAATAGGTAATATCAAAAAACCATTTTTTTTAGCTGGAGGCATAAATAGTGATAATATTCATGGTGTTTCAAAGATCAATCCTTTTGCAATAGATTTAAGCTCTAGTACTGAAGAAAATGGATTTAAAAGTTCTAAAAAGATAGATAAAATTATTAATAAATTAAATAATATAAATAAATCAAATAATAAAAGATGTGAAAATATGGAAAATGGAAGATATGGATTATATGGGGGACAATACGCTCCTGAAACATTAATGAATGAACTTATCCATCTTGAAAATCAATACAATTTTTATAAAAATAATCCTGATTTTATGGAGGAACTCAATACTTTACTAAATGAATATGCAGGTCGCCCTTCACTTTTATATTTTGCAGAGAATATGAGTAATGATTTGGGAGGAGCCAAAATATATCTAAAAAGGGAAGATCTTAATCACACGGGATCTCATAAGATTAATAATGTTCTTGGTCAGGTTTTGTTGGCTAAAAAAATGGGCAAAACAAGAGTTATAGCAGAGACAGGGGCGGGTCAGCATGGTGTAGCTACAGCAACAGCAGCAGCACTTTTAGACATGGAATGTGAAATTTTCATGGGTGAAGAGGATATTGAACGACAAGCATTAAATGTTTATCGTATGGAACTGTTAGGTGCTAAAGTTAATCCAGTATCTAGTGGAACAAAAACATTAAAAGATGCTGTAAATGAGGCAATGAGGGAATGGACTACACGAGTTCATGATACTCACTTTGTTTTTGGATCTGTTATGGGTCCCCACCCTTTTCCAATGATTGTTCGTGATTTTCAAAGTGTTATAAGTGAAGAAATAAAAGAAGAATTATATAAAATAGAATCAAGATTGCCTTCTGCTGTTGTGGCATGTGTTGGTGGTGGAAGTAATGCAATTGGATCTTTTTACAATTTTATAGATGATAAAGATGTAAAGTTAGTAGGATGTGAAGCTGGTGGGCAAGGGATTGATACTGAATATCATGCGGCATCTCTCACTAAAGGGGAAATCGGGATCTTTCATGGAATGAAATCTTATTTTTGTCAAGGTAATTATGGTCAGATTGCATCAGTTTATTCAATTTCTGCAGGTTTGGATTATCCTGGTATCGGCCCAGAACATGCTTATCTTCATGATATCAAAAGAGCAGAATATGTTCCAATTACTGACAGCGAAGCAGTAGAAGGTTTTGAATATTTAGCTAAACAAGAAGGAATTATATGTGCAATCGAAAGTGCTCATGCCATAGCTCAAACCATAAAGATGGCAAAAAAAATGGATAAAGATGATATTATTGTTGTTTGTCTCTCTGGTAGGGGAGATAAAGATGTAGAATCTATTCAAAAATATAAATTAGCTAAATTAAATCCTATCAACGAACATAATGAGGTTAGCTAAGTTAAATTTTATAATATTAATTATAATATGGAGAGATTAAATTGAGTAAGATTACAGAGGCTTTCAAGAATCAAAAAGCATTTATTGGGTTTTTAACTGCTGGAGACCCTTCAAAAGAAAAAACAATAGAATATATTTTAGCTATGGAAAAAGCAGGTGCAGATATTATAGAGATAGGTATTCCCTTTTCTGACCCTATAGCTGAAGGACCAGTTATTCAAAATGCTAATATAAGAGCTTTATCTAAAGGAATCAACACCGATGATATTTTCGATTTAGTTACTACTGTAAGAGAAAAATCAAATATTCCTTTAGTTTTCCTTACATATATAAATCCTGTTTTTTATTATGGGTATGAAAAATTCTTTAAAAAATGTAAAGATGTTGGAATAGATGGTATTGTTATTCCTGATTTACCTTATGAAGAGAAAGGCGAAATATCAGATATTGCAAAAAATTATGAAGTGGATATAATTTCTTTGATAGCTCCAACTTCAAAAGATAGAATAAGGATGATAGCTAAAGATGCTACAGGTTTTATTTACCTTGTTTCATCAATGGGAGTAACAGGGGTTAGAAGTGAAATTAAAACTGATTTAAATGAAATTATCTCTGAAATAAAAAGCGAGACTGACATTCCAGTAGCTGTTGGCTTTGGAATCAATACACCGGAACAATCTAAAAATATATCTAAAATTGCTGATGGTGTGATAGTTGGTAGTGCTATTGTTAAAATCATAGAAGAACATGGAGATAATGCAAGACCACATATAGAAAAATATGTAACAGCTATGAAGAATTCAACTATAATTTAATTAGTAATACTTATTTTTTATTAATTCTATCTTTTATTTTCTAATTTTTATATTTTTAATTTTATTTATTATTTTTATATTTTCTACTTTATTATTTTCTACTTTATTATTTTTTACTTTATTATTTTTTATTCATATATTTTTTTCATTCATTTTTTTTTTTTTTTTTTTAAATGATTTACTATATATATAAATAATATTAGTAATTATTTACATTATCAAAATAATATACAAAACAATAAATAAAATAATATATAAATTTTTAAATAGTTAAATATTATATGTAAGAACAATATATGGGATTAATCATCATCATTTGTATTGGGTGTTTTAATGGATGAAATAAATAAAGTCAATGATAATTATTTTATAAATGAAGCTATTAAGGAGGCTAAAAAGTCTTTTAATGATGGTGGAATACCTATTGGGGCTGTTTTAGTTAAAGATGGCGAAATTATAGGTAGGGGCCATAATAAACTCATTCAAAATAATTCAGCTATTTTGCATGGAGAATTAGATGCTATTGAAAATGCTAATAAAGAGGGTAGGTTGAATGGAGAAGATTATAAAAAATCTACTCTTTACACTACTTTATCTCCCTGTCCTATGTGTTCTGGAGCAGTAATTCTTTATAAAATTCCAAAAGTGGTTATTGGTGAAAATAAAACACTTCTTGGTGCAGAAAATCTACTTATGAGTAATGGCGTAAAGGTCGTTAGTTTAAATAATCCTGAATGTAAGGAACTTTTACAAACATATATAAATGAAAATTCAGAAGAATGGAAAAAAGAATTAGAAAAAGTAGATAATAACACTAGTACAAATTAAATTACCATTATATTTTTTATTTTGGGTTTTATCATGAAATTTAGTAATTTTTGCACCAATGAGAAAAACCAAGATTTTATCAATCTATCTAAAGAGCTTTGGGAGGAATATTATGAAAATGCGGGATGTAATGTAGATAAATATCAAAAAGTTAATAATCTCGAAGGAGAACATTTTGTAGTTCTTATTTTTGATGAGGATGATGATTGTAATACTCCAATAGCTTGTGGAAGTTTTAAAGAATTATCTAATGATACTGTAGAAATTAAGAGGGTTTTTGTCAAAAAAATATATAGAAATAATGGTTTAGCTACTTTCATAATGAATAAATTAGAAAAAGAAGCTAAAAAACAAAATCATGATTTTGCGGTATTAGTGACAGGAGTAAATAATATTTCTTCTCAATCATTATATAAAAAACTCAATTATGAATTAACTGAAGGTTTTGGGATTTATATAGGAGATCCTGATTCATTTTGTTTTAAAAAGAAGCTATAGTATTTTCACAGACTCTTTATAATTTAATTTTTATTTTTTATAATTTTAATTATTAATTATTTATTTAAATTCTTATTTTTGCATTATTATTTATTTAGATTATTATTATTATTATTATTTAAATTCTTATTTTTGCATTATTATTATTAATTTTTTATTTAGATTATTATTTTTCAGATATTATTAATTATTCAAATCCCAATTCTCTTTGCTAAGTTTTTCACCAAGTATTTTTAATTTTTCTTTTTGTTCTTTATAGTCTGGCATTATAGATTCTACTATGTTCCAAAATTTAGGCGAATGATTGTGTTGTTTTATATGTGCTAATTCATGAATTAAAACATAATCTATTGTGCTTTCATCAGCCATAATAAGTTTCCATGAAAAATTAACACTATTTTTTCCACTGCAACTTCCCCATCTTGTTTTAGCGCTTGTTATTCCTATTTTAGCTGGTTTCACATTCATTTGTTTTGAAAAAAACTTAATCCGCTGATTAATGTGTGATTTAGCTATTATTTTATATAATTCGATTATTATTTCTTTAATTTGTTTAGAATTAGCTATTTCTGGGATATAGAATATTTTTTCTTTTTTATCATAACTTGCAGTATTACCGTTAATGGGATTAATGCTTGCTTTTTCACCGTAAACAAAAACATAATCGTTAAAATTAAGATTAAAATCTCTTTTCAATCGATATTTTTCTGAAATTTCTTTTGTGTTTTTAGCTATCCATTCTTCTTTTGAATTAACGAAATCATTTATTTCTTTTTTAGATAAATAATAAGGGGCTTTAACTTCTAAGCTACTATCTTCGTTTATTTTAATTGAAATCGTTTTTCTTTTTGAATAAGTGACTTTATATTCTCTCATATTATCTTATGTATTATCAATGATTAGATAATTATTAAATAAAAGTTTATAATTATATATTAAATAAAAGTTTATAATTATATATTAAATAAAAGTTTATATTTCTATATTAAATAAAACTTGATATTTTTATAATTATATTAAGTTCTTTTATTCCATGAATTATTATCTTAAATCTATTATATCTAGTATATTATAATATATTTTATTATTAGATAAATTTTTAGAAGATTTATTCTTCTAATATTAGTTTTTATTCTTTTATTATTATATTAAATTTTTAATTATTATTTTATTTATATCCATTTCCATTTTTATATAATTATTAATTTTTTCATTATTTTTTCATTATTTTTTTAATTACTTTGCAAGTGCTTTCACTAATTATTTTAACACTTTATTCTAAAATAATTAATTACAATATTTTTAGTGGTCATATGGAACAAGTTTATAAAGAAGTTATTTGTAAAAGTGCATGTATAAAAACTAAACGTTCTATGCCTTATAAATGGGATTTAAATATTTATCGGGGTTGTGAACATAGATGTAAATATTGTTATGCTTTATATTCTCATAAATATATTGAACATAATTATAATGAGAATATAAGCTCAAAATCTAATAACTTCTTTGATAATATTTACATAAAGTCTAATATAAATGAACATCTTGAAAAACAATTTTCTAAAACAAGTTGGAAAAATGAGATGATAGCTATAGGAACTGTAACAGATACTTATCAACCTATTGAAAAGCAATATGAATTAATGCCCGATATATTAAGAACCTTAATAAAATATAAAAATCCTGCGGTAATTTCAACGAAGTCTGATTTAATATTTCGTGATTTAGATTTAATAAATGAATTATCTGAAGTTAATTTTTTAAATATAGCTGTATCAATAACTACTTTTGATGATAAAATTCAAAAATCAATTGAACCAAATGCAATTTCTCCAAAGAAGAGACTAAATATTTTAAAAAAGATAAGAAAGAATACCAATGCTTCATGTGGACTTCATTTCATGCCAATTATTCCATATTTAACTGATAACTATGAGAATATCAATTCAGTCTTTAAAAATGCAGAAAAAATAAATGTAAATTCTATTATTTCCGGACCTCTTAACTTATATGGCAAAACAAGAGGATATTTCTTTAATTTTATTAAAAAAGAGTTTCCTAATATTTATCATGATTTGTTTTCTTTGTATAAAAATGGTAAAGTTGATAAAGATTATAATAAAGATTTATTCATGAAAATTAAAAACTTTAAAAATAAATATTCTCTTGAAACTAATTATTCAAAGGCGATTAAAGAAAAAATGAAGTTTTATCACAAAAAATCAAGACAATCTTCGCTTTTTGACTATTAATTTATTTTAAGCAACAATTAAGAAGTTTTAATTAAGAAGTTCTAATTAAGATTTTTTAATTAAGATTTTTCATTATAATATTAATTTTTATAAAAATGGTGATAAATATATAATTAAAAAAAGTATATACAAAAATATAAATATTATAATAAAGAAAAATATATTATATACTTATAAATAATTGTAATTTAAATTTATCATTATTTTTTAATGAATTTTATTATATTTATTAATCTTTTATTATTAGATTAAGAATATTTATTATTAGATTAAGATGTTTATTATAGAATTAAGGTGATGAGGTTCCACCTATTTAACCGCCATTTTTTTAAATCTGGATGATGACTTCTACTATTTATAATATATTAGTTGATGATTATTATGGCAGATTTGTATTTAGTAATATTAGGTATACTAGTTTTTTTATCAAGTTTAATTTCAGTCCGTTTGGGATTATCTGTATCAGTTATAGAGATAGTTTTTGGCGTTATAGCGGGGAATTTAGGCATAATTCATTCTGAAACTTGGATGATTTTCATTGCAAGTTTTGGAGGAATATTACTAACTTTCTTGTCTGGAACTGAGATTGATGTTAAACTTATGCGGGAAAAATTTAAAGAAACCTTTTTAATAGGATTCTTATCTTTTTTAATTCCATTTATTTTAATTTTTTTAGTTGTTCATTTTTTAGTTGGATGGAACTTAATGGCATCATTATTAGCAGGAACAGCTTTATCTGAAACATCAATAGCTGTTGTTTATTCAACATTACTCCAACAAAACTTATTTCGCTATGATATTGGTAAAATATTAATGGGAGCAACATTTATAACAAATATATGTACTGCTATTGCATTGAGTATACTCTTTACTAGCCCTAATATCTATATTATTATATTTTATGCAGTATCTATCTTGTTATTAGTACTTGCTTTTAAATATTCTTATAAATTTTTAGATAACTCTAAATTTTTAAAAGAAAAAGTATTGGAGATAGAAATAAAATATATATTTCTATTACTTTTTATCTTAATGTTTTTTGCAGCATTAGGGGGTGGACAAGCTATTTTGCCTGTTTTTATTTTAGGTATGCTACTTTCAAATACTTTAAATGGAAAGTCTAATGGTCAAAAAGCAAAAGAAAGAATAAAAACTGTTGCATTTGCAGTTGTAACTCCTGTTTTTTTCATTGTGGGGGGGATGAAAGTATCTATACCATTAGTAATTTCTGGAATAGGAATTTTCATATTAATTTTTGCCTTTAGACAGGTAGCTAAATTTATTGGTGTTTACTTTGTAACAAAAAAGTATTTAGATTCTAATACTAATTATGTTACATTAATGATGAGTACAGGTTTGACTTTTGGTTTAATAGCTACTTTATTTGGTTTAAATATTGGTCTTATAGACACTTATTCTTATTCTATATTAACAGGAGTTTTAGTTTTAAGTGCTGTTTTACCAACAATTATTGCTCAAAAATGGTTCACTCCAAAACATTTAGAAGATTTAAACTGATATGGTAAGCAATAATCAAATAAAAATAATTACTAAATAGATAAAAATAGAAATAAGTATCCATTAAATAAAGATAAGAAAAAATAATAAAAAAAGTAATAAATAAAAAATGAATTAGAATAAAAATAAATCATAATAATAAAGAATCATAATAATAAAGAAGTGGAATAAAAATCAATTGGAATAATAAAGAATCATAATAATAATAATAATAATAATAAAGAAGTGGAATAAAAATAAATTGGAATAATAATAAATTAAAATAAGAGTAAATTAGAATAAGAATAAACTATAATAAAAGTAGTATATTAAATAGCTTTATATTCTTATAATTTTAATTACTCTTCCATTCTTAATCTTTTTATTACAAAGTCTTTATCTAATGATAATAGGAATGAAGCTGCTTTAGGGCCTTGTTTTTGTCCAAGAATCATTTTATATATGGCTTGAAATGCTTTTTGTGGTTTTAATCCATAGCTATTTAATATTTCATACATTTCATCGTGTAGTGATTCGGCTGATTTAAAGTCTTTCTCATCAATTAAATTGGCTAAATCTTTAAGAAATGCTTCCTGTTCATCGGATAACTCTAATCTAGGGATTTTTTTCATAACTTGGAATTTAACAAATTTAGGTCCATATTTATCTAACCAATTCTTTACTTGTCCAATCCTTTCCTCAAATTGAATAATTTCTTTTTCTTTCAAATCTTCAAATTTTTTATTTTCAAAAGTTTTTGTCAACTGGGAATTATTTTTTAAAATTTCAAATATTTTTTCAGGATTATTTCCAGCTATTTGATAAGCTACTGTTAAAAATCTATAAGGGGGCCTAAATGGGAGAGACTCTCCTTCTTTTATTTGAGCTATTTCATAAATCTTTTTGAATTTTTTACCTTCTTTTTCTGATGGTGCTTCTTCTTCATCAAAGAAAACTTTTTCAACTTTATCAAATTGATCTATGAAGTCAAGAAAAGCCATATTTGGTGAAAAATCTTTATGTTTCATTGGTTTACTTCTAAATATAAAATAATTTAGACTTTCTGCAGGCCCAATTTCTAACCATTGTTTTGGAGTAAAAAATACTCCTTTGGATTTACTCATTGCATCTCCATTTAGTGTAATCCATTCATAAGGAACTGGATATGGTGCTCTATAATTAAAAATCTCTTCAGATATTATTTTACTTACATCATAAGATCCACCACTAGCAGCATGATCTTTACCAAATGGTTCACAAGTAACTCCAAATATTTTCCATCTAGCTGCCCATTCTACTCTCCAAGTTAGTTTACCATTTCCAGATTTTATATCCATTTTCCCATCGTGCCCACATTCACATTTATAGGAAATTATATCATTTTCTTCATCAAAACCATAACTTGTAGTAGTATTTACTCTTCCACACTCATCACATATAGGATTATATGGCAACCAATTTTCTGCTAATGGATGTTCTCTATACTTATTGAATATTTTTCTAATATCTGCTGCTTTTTTCAATGAAATTCTTATATATTCATCATAAGTTCCGTCTTTGTACATTTTAAAACCAGATTTAGGAGTTAATTCAATTCCAAAATCATCTAAAACATCTAAAAGTGGTTTTTCAAAATGTTCTACAAAACTATCGCAACATCCATCAGGACATGGAATATTTGAGTAAGGCATACCAAGATATTTATCATAACTCTCTGGTAATGGGTGTGGAACTTTTCTAAGGGGGTCATGATCATCAGCTATCCATATAGTTTCTGATTTTTCACCCATTTCTCTTAATTTCTTTCCCACAGCATTTGCTATAAATACATCACATGAATTTCCAATATGTATTGACCCTGATATTGATGTACCACTTGCAATAACATGTTTTTCCACATTCCATTCTTTTAAATCGTCAGCTATTCTCTCTATCCAATGTTTCATCATTTCACCAGTAAAATAATAATTTGTAATTTTATTTAAAATATAGTAATGAATTATTTTGATTATATTTTTTATTTTTAAATTCTTTATTAAATTTAAAATCAGTATTAAATAATAAGCATTATATAAATTTATTTTCAATTCTTATAAATATTATTATTAATAATTTTTAAACTATTCAATAGATAATATTTAATATTTTTATATAATACTAATTATTATATAATTATCTATTTATTAAGTATAAAATAAATTAAATGTGACAAGTATGTTAAAAAATAAAAATTAATAGAATAAATTAGAGTATATGGGTATAATACATTTATAATTACATATTGGTAATTGTAATTTTATAATAATTAAAAAATAAAATAAATAATTATTATATTTATTTTTAATAATAATTGATTATTATTTAATTAAAAGAAATAAATTCACTAAAAATAATAAATTTAAAATAAATAATACTAAATTTAATTAAAAATTATAGTATTAAATTTTAATATATTATTAAACTTCATCAAAGAAATCAGGTTCAGCTTGATCTAACCATTCATTAACTATTTTAACTGCACAATAGTTTCCACACATTGTACAGGTTTCTGGATCTTCTGGAGGTCTGTTTTCTCTTATAGCTCTTGCATCAGCTGGACAAATAGCTAAATTATATTGTGATTCCCAATCAAGTTTCTTTCTTGCATTTGCCATAGCTAAATCTCTTTCTCCATTGTGAACTCCTTTTGCCATATCTCCAACATAAGTACCAATTCTTGTTGATATGACTCCTGCTTTAACATCTTCTGGTCCTGGTAATGCTAAATGTTCTGCCGGTGTAACATAACAAATAAAGTTAGCTCCTGCTTTAGCTGAAGCAGCAGCACCAATTGAAGAAACAATGTGGTCATAACCAGGTGCAATATCACATACAATAGGTCCTAACATGTAAAATGGAGCTCCTCTACACATTTTCTTTTGTATTGTCACATTAGCAGGAATTTCATTAATAGGGATATGTCCAGGTCCTTCAATCATAGATTGAACACCAAAATCACGACATCTATCAACTAATTCTCCAAGTATAATCAATTCTTGCACTTGAGCTCTATCTGTAGAGTCTGCTATTGCTCCTGCTCTCATAGCATTAGCTAATGATAGTACGACATCGTGCTCTTTTGCTATTTCGAGAATGTAATCAAAATTTTCAAATAAAGGATTTTCTCTTTCATTTTCTACAATCCATGCAGAAATAAATGCTCCACCACGGCTTACAAGCCCTCCTTCTCTTCCTTGACGTTTAAGGCGAGCTAAAGTTTCAATATTAACACTTGAATGAATAGCCATAAAATCTATACCGTCTTTGGCTTGTTTTTCAATTGTTTTGAACATTATTTCTTCATCCATATCAATAGCGGATCCAGTTTTACGAATTGTTTCAATAGCTGCTTGATAAATTGGTACACTTCCAACAGGAATATCAGACATTTTTAAAATTCTTCTTCTAATTTCATCAAGGTCTCCACCAATACTTAGTTCCATTAGGCTGTCTGCTTGGTTATCTATAGCTATTTGGGCTTTTAGTTCTTCTTCATCAAAATCAACAATATCTGTTGATGTTCCAATTGTTGCATTTACTTTTGTTCTAAGCCCTTCTCCAATACCGCATGGAGTTATATTTCTATTGACATTTGAGGGAATTACAATGGTACCATTAGCAACGGAGCTTCTTATAAATTCTTCGGAAACTCCTTCATTTTTAGCTACTATTTTCATTTCTTCTGTAATTATACCATTTTTTGCATCTTCTATTTGTGTCATAATTAATCACATTTTAAATTAGATAATATTAAAATTTTCACTTTTTTTCAAAGTTTTTGCAATAATTTCAAATTTTCTATGTTTTTTTAAATTTTCAGAGGGACTAATAAAAACATTTTAAAAATGAAATTTATCTCAACCAAAATTAGTTCAAATAGTATTTAATTTTATAAATTTAATTTGAATTTAAATACATTTAGATTGAATATATCTTATTATAAGCTCATAGTTTATAAACTAATCTATTTTATATTCATAATTGAATAATAAGCTTAAATTACACTTGAAAAATTTAAATTATATTTGATCTTTTTATTAAATATTATTTTTTTATTAAAAATATAAAATAATATAAATAAGTTATTAATTAGCTATTAATAAATTATTAATTATATTTTCATTAAATTTTTTTTATATATTTATTTCAATTTTTATTTTTTATTCTATTATTCTTTATATAAATTAGATTAATAATTTTCTCTAATCTTATTGAAATAGCTTAAAATAATACTTTAAAATAATAGCTCAAAATAATAATTTAGAATAATAGTTTAAAATAATAATTTAAATCAATAATTTAAAATAATTGTTCAATATTGATTATTATAAAAATTATTCATTCTATCAATTACTTGATCAAAAATAGGAATATTTGTTTGACATCCTTTTTTTTCTACAATAAATGAAGAAACTGCAGATGCAAACTTAGCACACTTTTCAAGACTTTCTCCATTAATATATTCATATAAAAAACCAGCTCTATATGAATCCCCTGCTCCCGTAGGATCAACAGCAGGTCGGTATATGGAATCAACTTTTATCTTTTCTTTTTGAGTATAAACAATACTGCCTTCTTTTCCACAAGTTTTAACAATAATACTTGGGCCTAATTCTCTTAATCCAGCTATGTCGCAATTTAAAGAATTTTGAATTCTTTCTATTTCATGATGATTTCCAAATAGTATTGTACTATTCTTTATAACTTCTTTAAGTTTTTTTGAATCATACATGTTTAAATCTTGACCAGGGTCAAATGAAACTGTTTTTTCATTATTTTTACCTATTATACTACTTTTTCGGTTATATGTTGGATCTCCAGTAGCTAAATGAATGGCTTCACTAGATTGGATTACTTTTTCGGGAGGATCAGCTTTTAAAAATTCTTTTCCTGCCCCCCAATAAAAATAAAATACTTGGTCTTCTTTATTATTTGTCATACCAAAAGCAGTTGGAGTATCTTCAGTTTTAGACATGATCATTGATTCGGTGTTAATATTTAAATCATGCATTTTATCTAAATATTCTGATTTTAAAAATTTATTTCCTACTGCGGATATAAGTGATGTTTTAAGACCTAATTTTGATCCAACCATAGCTACATTAGCTCCTGCTCCTCCATGGAATATTTTCATTGTTTTTATAGGTGTAGATGAGTTTGGGTTTGGAAATTCTTCAACGGTCATTATATAATCTATTGCTGTATGGCCTATAACAAGTAAATCCTTTTTTTTAGTCAATTAAAAACCTCTCTTTCTTTGATTTTTATAAGATTTTAATAATGAATTAGGTTATAATATTGAAAATTAAATTGACAATATTATGATATTTTATTTGTTTTATTATTTATTTTTATTATTTATTATTATAATCTTTTTTTATTAAAAATTCTATTATATCTTTATATATTAATAAAAATAATTTTTTCCTATTGGTTTTCAATATTTTCTATTATTTTTATTTAGTTAGTTATTTAATATTTATTTAAAGATTAAATAATTATTTTAGCATTTTTCATTCATTTATAATTATGTTATATATCTATATACAGAAAATATCTTTAAAAATAGAAAAATATAAGTATTATAATGTAAATATATTTAAGCCTTGATGAGATAATAAATTCTTACATAATTTATTGTCTAATGCATGAAAAGACGAACCCATACATGAGCTTATTCTTATTAGTTTCATGAAACATTAGATGATGGATATGTAGGACATATTATTTTATTTATTTTTAATTTTTGGGCTTTTTATATATTCAAACAGTTTTTAAATCTAAAACAATTACTTAATTTGATTAAATATTATTCTTAAATTATTGTATTTTAAGTGAATTATCAAATTTAATACTATTATAATTAAAGTGATATAAATTATAAAAGATTATTAAACTCCTTTTAAAAAATACTAAGTTCTTTTTCAAACATATAAATTCTTTTTCAAATGTTTTTTAATTTTTTAAATATTTTAAATCTTTTTAAAAGATTTTTGGAATTTTTCATTTTATTTTGAATTTTTTTTAAATATTTTAAATTGATAATTTTATTTTTCTTTTCTTTGTTTTCCAAGGTCTTATCGGTACAAAACCTTCTTGAGATATTAATTCTTGGCCTTCATTAGAAAAATACTCTATAAATTCCTGGACTTCTTTTTTTTCAGGATTAATTGCAATTAAACTAATTGCATGTTTTGTTTCCTTTTCTAATACTTTATTTCCTTTAAAATAACTAGCATTTAAAAATGTGTATAATTTATTAGAATTTTGAACAATTTTAAATGCATCAAATTCTGATTTAACTATCTTAATAATTTTATAAGGTATTTTATTTTTATCAAAAGTATTCCAAGCTAATCTCTGAGCATTACCTTCTATTGATACAAAATTAAGATTTTCCATATCCTTCATTTTTTTAATTTTCATATATTCATTTTGATCATTTGAAACTAGAACTAAACTATCATATCCAATCACTGTAAAATCTAAATCCTTTTCAAATGCTATTTGTGGATCATCAAGAGCTAAAATATCAATAAATCCTTTTTCTGCTAATTTATATGCAGTAATGTCATCACTACTATAAATATCGGCTTCAAATGGGATCTCGGTAGATATAGAATCTAAAAAATTAGTTACTATATGTCCTCCTGCAATTGTTATTTTTTCATTTTCGGATACTCGGGAATTATATTTTTCATAAATATTAACTAAATTTTTAGACTTTTTAGTTAAATATGTTCGAGAACCAGATATTTTAACTATTTTAAAACCAAGTCTATCTTCAGCATTTTTTATTCTTCTATTTAAAACTGAGTGAGATATTTGAAGTTCTTTGGCAACAGCTCTCTGAGAATTCATTTCATTCAATAGTTTTAACGATTCAAATAGTTTATGGCTATAAGCTTCACCATTAATCTCAATTTCAATTTTTGGTTCAATCTTATATTTCATACAATTACTCACATTTTTATTTATTGATGATAATTATTAATTATCATCTAGATTAAGTCTCTAGCTATTATTTAAAATTATTTTTTTAGATTTCAAATTTTTATTAAATTTTAATTTTTAATAAATTATCATATTTCATTAATTAAATTTTATTAATTAAATAAATAATTTTAAATAAATTAAAATTTAATAAAAATTATATTGTACTATACTATAGAAAAATTATATATTGCACATAGTATATTAATGCAATTTCCTTTTGTGTGTTATATGAAAAATATAAAATATTATATTATTTTAATTAAAATTCATAATTTATAATTAAAAGTATAATATATAATTAAATCTATAGTTAAATATATCCTAATGGATAATATTATAATATTGGTGCAATTATGATATTAAATTGAAGATATTAGCTCATGATTAAGTCATGATATAATATAGTAATATTATTCTATGAATATTATTTCTTTATAATTTCAATTTTTAAAGCTTTGCTCATTGTGAGCATATAAATTTATTATTAATCTCTATTAAAATCAATATAATATTAAGGTTGAAGTATGAATCTAATGAAAACAGCTATTGAAGAAATTTTAAGCAATATAAGCTCTGCTACTGAACTTTTAGATGAAAATACAATAGAAGAGTTTATGAAAATATTGACAGAATCTAAAAATGTATTTGTCATGGGCGCAGGACGTTCTGGACTTGTAGCTAAAGCTTTTGCAATGAGATTAGTCCATTTAGGTCTTAGTGCATATGTTGTTGGGGAAACCATTTCTCCTGCTATATATGATGATGATTGCATATTGGCTATTTCTGGTTCTGGTGAAACTAAGACTATTGTTTCAGCAGTAAGTATTGCTAAAAATAGGGGTTCAAAAGCTTTGGCTCTCACTTCTTATCCTGAGTCTTCATTGGGAAAACTTGCTGACTGTGTTATGAAGGTTAAAGGAAGAACAAAAATTGATATAGATGATGAAGATTATATTAAAAGACAAATTGATGGAAATTATGTTTCTTTAACTCCTCTTGGTACAGCATTTGAACTAACTTCTCTCATTTTTTTAGATGGACTTATAGCCGAATTAATGCAAAAAATGGGTAAAACAGAAGATGATTTAAAATATCGTCACACAGTTTTAGAATAGATTTCTATTTTTATATATCTTTTAATTATTTTTTATTTCCCTATATTTTTTATTTATTTACTTTTTTAATTTTTATTTTACTTTTTATCAAAATCTCATTCTTTATTTGTTATTATTTTTTATTTTCTTTTTTATTTTCTTTTTTATTTTCTTTTTTTTATTATTTATTATACAATCATCATTAAATTAATAATTTATTCGTCATTATTTAACATCACATCTTCTGCCCACGAAATTGCTGCTGCTACGGTTGGAAAACCAATGGTACTTGTAATTGAGATCAATGCATGGTAAATTTCATCTTTTGTTGCTCCAGCTTCTAAAGCACGTCTTGTATGGCTATGCACAGATCCTTCTGATCTAATTGATGCACTTGCAACTAACTGTATTAACTGAACTGTTTTTTCATCAATTGGTCCTTCTCTACTTGCTTTTCCAAGTTCTTCCAATGCATTTCCATATCTTTCAAATTTTTCTCTTATTGTTTTATATTGTTTTGGTAAACTAATTTTAAAATCTCCTTTTTTGTCAATATTATATAATTATTTTATAATATTATATCATTTTATTAACATTTAAAAATTTATTAACATTTGAAATATTAAATATCGATTTATTGAAACTTATTAAATATCGGTTTATTGAAACTTATTAAATATAGATTTATTGAAACTAAAAAATTATCCTATTAAAATGAGTGTAAACATTAAATCTATCTCCTCTTATAAATCCAACTAATGTAACATTTCCTTTTTTCGCAACACTATATCCTGAATATGATGGTGCTGCATTTGAAGCAAGTAATGGTATTCCCGATCTAACTATTTTTATAACCATGTCTGCAGGCATTCTCCCACTATATATTATATATGAATTTGAAAAATCAAGATTCTTTCTTTTTGCAGCACCTATTACTTTATCAACTGCAACATGACGACTAACATCTTCTCTAACAATAAATTCGTCTTTTTCATTGTTTACAAATGCTGCTACATGTGTTCCTCCAGTTTTTTGCCAGATAATGGCATTTTTCTTGAGTTTTTCTATATTTAATATTAATTCGTCTTTTTCAACTTTTAAATGGGATGTTATAGGCTTTATTGAATTTATCTTCGATCTCCAACCACCAGCACTATCTGAAGGTAGAATTAAATCTTTTTTTTCATTATAATTATTTATTTCAACATCTATATTTGTTTCATCAATTTCAATTTTTTTTATTTCTTTTATGCTATCTATTATACCTTCTCCTACCATATATCCTATTGCAAAGTCTTTAAGAGAATTATTTATGCTTGAAAAGGTATATATGTCTTTATTATTAATCGTTAGGTTAGTTGTTTCATCGTACACAATTTCTTCAAATTTTTTAATATTTTTCCCATTTTTATAGCTAATGGCATTTATATTTCTTGTTAATTTCATTTTATCGTTTTTAATATTTTTAATAATTTTTAATAATTTTAATATTTTTAATAATTTTTAATAATTTTAATATTTTCAATATTTTTTATATTATTACTATTTATTATTCATATGATATATTTTCTAGCTAATTATTATCTGATTAAATTATTTTTGGTTAGGTTTATATAGAAAGAAATTTATACAATAGTTTGACATGTATTTAAATTCACATCGGAGAGTATAATATTAAATTCTTCTATAGGACTTAAAATCCATATATCAATCTCTAATATAATTATAATATAATTGTAATGGCATAAATTGTAAAATAATCTACTATTTTTATCTCATTAATGTTGATTTATAATTTTTTTCAAAAAATTTTTTATTTAATCTGTTATTTTGAAATAAAAATTTGTTAAATGTTTATCTATAATAAAATAATTTCATTTCGATAGCGATAAATCTTTCAAAAAATATAAAAAACTGAATTATTGGACGATATAATGAATTTTCGTAAAAAATATTTTGCATTAGCTATTTTAGTATTTTTACCAATTTTTCTATTTTTTATCTCTTTTTTAGTAGGAAGATTTCCAATTTCTCCCACTGATGTAATATTAACATTATTGAGTTTAATAAATCCTAATTTATCAGTTTCTCCTGCAATAACTTCTATAGTATTTAATATCAGATTACCTAGAATAGTAGCTGCTATGTTGGTTGGAGCTTCTCTTGCTATAGCTGGTGCGGCATTTCAAGGAATTTTTAAAAATCCACTTGTATCTCCTGATATTTTGGGTGTATCTGCGGGCTCTGGTTTCGGTGCATGTATTGCAATTTTATTTGCTGCTGGGAACTGGATGATTCAAATTTTTGCATTTATATTTGGCCTAATTTCTGTTTCAATAACCTATTTAATTTCTAAAAGTTACAAAGCTGGAGGAATATTAGTCTTGGTTTTGTGTGGTGTAGCCATATCTGCTTTCTTCAATGCTTTAATTTCAGGAGCAAAGTTTGTTGCAGATCCTACAGATAAACTGCCTCAAATAGTTTATTGGTTAATGGGAAGTTTAGCAGATGTTACTATAGAAAGATTATATGTTATAATAATTCCTATTTTAATTGGGGTAACAATACTTTTAATGCTAAGATGGAAGTTAAATATTTTAGCTATGGGGGATGAAGAAGCCCAATCTCTTGGTGTGAATCCTGGAAGATTACGGTTGATTATAATTGTTGCAGCTACATTAGTAACTGCTGCTGCAGTTTCTATTAGTGGCATAATTGGATGGGTTGGCCTTTTAATACCTCATATATCTCGTATGATTGTTGGGCCTAATCATAAACTTTTATTGCCTGCTAGTTTAAGCATTGGGGCTAGTTTTCTTTTGCTTATTGATACAATTTCAAGAACTTTTGTTTCTATTGAAATTCCAATTGGAATATTAACTGCAATTATAGGTGTCCCAATATTTTTATATTTGCTCAGAAAAGGTTATTCGGAGTGGTCTTAAGTTATTTGTAGTTTTAATCCAATTTTTTATATAAAACAACATGATAAATTTGAAGAATTAAATTTTATAATAATTAGAAAAAAATACTTTGAGTAAATATTTTAATAATTAAAGTTTTTAGTAATTAAAGTGATTTTATGGATAAAATACTTGAAATTAAAAATGCTTCATTTTCGTATGATGATGAAAAAAATGTTTTTGAGGATATAAATTTTAGCATATCTAAAGGTGATGTTTTATGTATTTTAGGTCCTAATGGTACTGGAAAAACTACTTTACTAAAATCTTTAAATGGTCTAAACCATCTTAAAGAAGGAGAAGTATTTTTGAAAGGAAAATCATTGAAATCACTTAGTTTCAAAGAAATAGCTAAAATAATAGGATATATTCCTCAGGGTCATATTCCAACTTTTCCATTTTCAGTTCTTGATGTAATTTTAATGGGTAGGTCACCATATCTCGGTTTAACAGAATCTCCTGGAGAAAAAGACATTAAAATTGCAATGAATGTCCTTAAAAATCTTAATATATCTCACATGGCTAATAGGGAGTATACTAATTTAAGTGGTGGTGAAAAACAATTAGTTTTTTTAGCTAGAGTTTTAGCACAAGAACCTGATTTACTTATCTTGGATGAACCAACGTCTCATTTAGATTTTGGGAATCAAATTAGATTTTTAGAAATTATTGATGCTCTTTCAAAAAAAGGTTTGACTATTATCATGTCCTCTCATTTTCCGGATCATGCATTTATATCTTCTAATAAAGTAGCTATAATGAAAGATAAACATTTAATTGATTTTGGAACTCCAAAAAATGTAATAACTGAGAAAAGTTTAAAATTTCTTTATAATATCGATTTGGAGTTGTTGGAAATCTCTGAAAATAGAAAAATTTGCGTTCCTATTAAAAGTAACTCTTCTTTTAATTTCAATATTTTTTCAGAATAATTTTTTTTAATTATTTTTGGTGTTAGAATGGATATTATTGATAATAAAAAGATTTTTGATGAACAATTAGAAAAAGCAGGTAAATTTCACGGAGATATTTGTGGAGGAATTGTAATAGGGACAAAATTAGCTATTTATGCTATTGGAAAATTAGGGATGGAATTAAATAATAAAAATAAAGATTTAATTGTCTTTTTAGAAATTGATCGTTGCATGTCTGATGCTGTTCAGGCTGTAACGGGTTGTTCTATGGGAAAAAGGTCTTTAAAACAAATGAATTATGGCAAATTTGCAGCTTCTTTTTATAATATTTCTACAGGCGAAGCTTTTAGAATTACTGATATAGATGCAAATTCCAAAGAAAAAATAGATGAAACTACTGAAGAAATGATTGAAAGATTTAAGAAAACCCCAAGTGAAAAATTATTCCATTTACAACCTATAGAGATCTTATTAGATAAGAATGAATTTCCAGGAAGTCCTAGAAATAAAGTTTTTTGCACATCTTGTAATGAAAAAATAATGGATGGTAAACAGGTCTTAATAGGTGGAAAAACTTTTTGTAAATCTTGTGCTGAAGGCTCATATTATAGAATTATTTAATTTTCAAATCTTATATTCTCTTTATTACTAAATATTTTTTATTAATTACAATTTTTTAAATTAAAATATTTTAATTTGTTAATTTTAAATTTAGGGCCATATTTTTTAATTATTTTTAATATATCTTCCTTAAAACTTTTTTTATTCATAATAAGTAATATTATTTCCCCTATTTTTAATTTTTATTTGCATGAATTTTATTTAATAAAATATATATATTATGAAATTTATACTGATAGTTAATATTATTTTATTACTAATAGGTGATTGTATGGGTAACATTGATAAAGAAATTCAAGAACAAATTAAAGGAAAAATTAAATCAGAAATTCAAGCTGAAATTGATGATCAGATCAAAGGTAAAGTTGAAGTTGAAGTTGAAAAACAGATACAAGAACAGATTAAAGGAAAAGTAAATGAAAAAATTGAAAAAGAAATCGAAGCTCAAATTAAGGGTGAAACAAAAGATAAAATAAATAAAAAAATTCAGGAACAAATTGTTGGCAAAGATTAATTTTTTAAGTATAATATTTTACTTACTAATATGTTAATTATTAATATTTTAATTATTAATATTTTAATTTTTTATTTTAATTTTTTATTTTACTTTTTTATTTCTATCTTAATAATTTCCTATTTTTTTATTTTTTGTTATTTATCATTTTTCTACTTTTTTGTATTTATTTGATTTTTACTATTTTATTTATATATTTTAATTAAATTTTTAATTTTTATTATTATGTTAATATAAATAAGTATTATATTATTATTATAATAATAATTATTTTAATATTTTATTACTTTTATATACAATAAAATATATTTTGTAATATAAAATTATTATATCAAAATTAATAGTTAGTAATTTGCAATTAGATACTATATATAATTGAATTAATTTTCAAATTATTCGTATATACAAAAATCAAAAAAATAAAATATTTAAAATTTTAATTTGTTTAAAATTATTATCTTTATTAAATATTTTTTAAAAATTAGTTATATTTTAATTAAAAGCTTTATATTTATTATTATTTCTTTTTGTTTGTTTTAATTAAATAATTAATGATTTTTTATAATATTATTAATTATTTACTAGGAGATTATTATTTTTGTATTATTTTATATATAAATTTTGTCTTTTGTTTTTAAAAGATAATTATTTTTATACTATCTCACAAATCATATGTTAATAATACTATGATAAGTTTTTAAAAATTCGTAACATCAGAGTATTATTGAATTTTTTAATTATATTAAAAAATATATTAAAAAATATAGAAATTGTATTACAAAAGTATTACAATAAATTTACTTAATATTAAATTAAGTATAAAATAAAATTGCATATTAGTACATTTTTATGTATTAATATGATCTAAACACAATATTTAAGAGGTTGAGATTATGGGTTCGTCTTTTAAAAGTCCTGTTGATACTGCTAAAGCTATTGCTGGTATTGCAGAACTTAAAGAGAAAGCACCATTTGGAAATGTTGTTATTTTAAGTTTCCTTGCTGGTGCATATATCGCATTTGGAGGTCTATTGGCTGAGGTTGTTACTGGTGGTATGGCTGCTGCTGGATTCCCGCCTGGACTCGTGAAACTATTTTTCGCAGGTGTGTTTCCAGTTGGTTTGATGCTAGTTGTTATAGCAGGATCAGAACTTTTCACTGGAAATAACATGTATATGGCTGTTGGTGTTTTAACTGGTAAGTCAAGTTTAAAAGGTTTAAGTAAGAATTGGATTGTTAGTTGGATTTTCAATTTTGTAGGTGCTATTTTTGTTGCTTATGTTTTTGCATATCTAGCAGGTATTCTAACTGTAGAGCCTTTTATGGGTAATGCTCTTACAATTGCTCAGACTAAAGCTTTAGGTGGTGCTGAATTTATGGCAGCAGGTAAGTCTGTTGTTTCTTTAACATGGGATAAGGCATTTATCAGGGCTATTGGTTGTAACTGGCTTGTTTGTTTAGCTGTTTATTTGGCTATTGCATCTGATGATATTATTGGAAAAATTATGGGTATTTGGTTCCCAATTATGGCTTTTGTAGCTTTAGGGTTTGAGCACAGTGTTGCTAACATGTTTTTTATACCTGTGGGAATTTTCCTTGGAAAAGTAACTTGGTATCAACTATTTGTTAATAATTTAATCCCTGTTACTTTAGGTAATATTATTGGTGGGGCTATTTTTGTAGGATTCTTGTATTGGTATACTTATTTAAGAGGACAGGATCTGAGTACTTAGCTAAAAATTAAGACTATGAAGTTAAAATAAAACAGGATATATAATAAATGGAATAATTTAAGATAGCTAATAAAATTAGTTTATGATAATTTTAACGATTTAACGTTGCGATTTGACAAAATTTATTGATAATATTAATTTAAAAATAAATATTGGTTACAATATTTTAATTACTTGATTTAATTACTTAAATTAGTTTAAATTGTATTATTAAATTTTTTGTTAATAAGAATTTTATTAATAATTATTTATCAATAAATCATTCAAATTTTATTAGCTTTCATTTTTTAAAATAGGAATCCAAATTGTTAGTAATAAATTATTAAGTTTAATGTATTTGTAGTATTAATGAGTAATACTAATATAAATATTTATAATAATTAATATTATTTTTATTTATTTGGATATTATTATAGTATTCCATTAGATATTGCTTATATTACTTTATATTTAGATATTTAGTTTTTAAATTGATAATATGTTGATTTAATTAGGCTTATGATAGAATAATAGAATAATATATTAACTAAGACTAATATACTAAATATTATAGTATTTAGATAATTAATTTAGCATTAGGCATTATACTATAAATTTTTTTAATTTGCTTTATATGCAAATGTTTTCAATTATCTATACAACTTTTCTTTAATATAAGGTACTTTCAATTATATTGATTCATTATAATTGATTATTTCTTAAATTGTCCTGTTAAATTTATATTGAAAAATAATTTTATTAGAATAATAATTATATTATTATATAAGTCATTTAAGACTTATATAAATCATTTAAGGAGAGTATTGAATGATTGAAATGAAATATGTTCCTACAATATGTCCATATTGTGGAACTGGGTGTGGACTTAACCTTGTTGTTGTTGATGAAAAGGTCGTTGGTGTAGAACCATGGAAAAGACATCCAGTAAATGAAGGAAAATTATGTCCAAAAGGGATGTTTTCTCATGAATTTATTCATAGGGAAGATAGGTTGACTAAACCACTTATAAAACAACCAAATGGTGAATTTAAAGAGTCTAGCTGGAATGAAGCTACAGATCTTATTGCAAATAAGTTAGGTGAAATTAAAAGTGAAAATCCTGATAATATTGGCTTTTTAGCTTGTGCAAGGTCACCAAATGAAAACATATATGTCACCCAGAAATTTGCACGAAAAGTTATTGGTACTCATAATGTAGACCATTGTGCACGTATTTGTCATGGGCCTACTGTAGCAGGGCTCGCAAGAACTTTTGGGTCTGGGGCCATGACCAATGACTTTAAAAGCATTGAAGAAGCAGATGTAATTTTTATTATTGGTTCCAATAATATGGAAGCTCATCCTTTATTTGGTAGAAGGGTCATAAGAGCTAAAAAAAATGGTGCAAAAATTATTGTTGCTGACCCAAGATTTACTCCAACAGCAAAGCTTGCAGATATTTATATGGAATTTAGGTCTGGTGGAGATGTACCACTTTTAAATGCTATGATGAAAATTATCATCGATGAAGGATTACAAGATGATGAATTTATTAAAAATAGAACTAAAAATTATCAAAGGTTAAAAGAAGTTGTTAGTAAATATGACCTTAAAAAAGTTTCTGAAATAGCTGAAGTAAATGTTGAGAAATTAGTTGAAGCTACAATGTTGTATGCAAAAGCAGATAAAGCAGCAATTGTTTATTCATTAGGTATCACTGAACATAGGCATGGTGCTGATAATGTAATGTCAACAGCTAATTTAGCAATGTTAACTGGGAATATTGGAAGGGATGGAACTGGTGTAAATCCTCTAAGAGGACAGAATAATGTTCAAGGTGCTTGTGATATGGGTGCACTTCCAACAGATTATCCGGGATATCAAAAAGTAGTTGATGTAGATGCTAAAAGGAGAGTAGAACAGAATTGGACTTGTACTTTAGATGATTGTGCACCTGGACTTACCGTTGTTGAAATGATTCATGCTGCAGCTGCAGGTAATATTAAAGCAATGTATATAACTGGTGAAGATCCTGTACTTTCAGATCCCGATACTAATCATGTTATTGAAGCAATGGAAAATCTAGATTTCTTAGTTGTTCAAGACATTTTCATGTCTGAAACTGGTAGATATGCTGATGTGGTCCTTCCTGCTGCAGGTTGGGGTGAACAAGAAGGAACATTTACTAATGGTGAACGAAGAGTTCAACTTGTAAGAAAAGCTGTTAACCCACCAGGTGAAGCTAAAGTTGACTGGGAAATTATGAAAGAAATTGCTGTTAAAATGGGGGCAGAACCAGAACAATTTACATATGAAAATGCAGAAGAAATTTTTGATGAAATGAGAGAAATTACTCCTCAATATAAAGGTATGAATAGAGAACGTTTAGAACGTCCTGAAGCATTACATTGGCCTTGTCCTGATGAAAATCACCCCGGTACTGGTTTAATGCATGTAGATACATTTGCTCATCCTGATGGAATGGGAGTATTTGAACCTGCAGAATATATTGGGCCATCTGAACTTCCAGATAAAGATTACCCTTTAATATTAACTACAACAAGAACATTATTCCATTATCATGCTAGTATGACTAGAAGATGTAAAACTCTTGACAATGAGTTGCCGATGGGCTATGTTGAAATTCATACAAATGATGCTAAAAAGTTAGGTATATTAAACAGGGAATTTGTAAAAGTTAAATCTCGAAGAGGAGAAATTGAAATTTCTGCAAGAGTAACTGATGATATAAAAGAAGGAGAAATTAACATACCAATGCATTTTGCAGAAGCTTCAGCGAATAGGTTAACTACTTCTAAAGAACTTGACCCTAAGTCAAAAATGGCAGAGCTAAAAGTTTGTGCTGCAGTTGTTGAAAAAATTGAATAATGGGTAACTGGTTAAGGAAGTGATTTGAAATGTCAGTAAAAGTTAATGATATGTGTTATATGTGGTCTGCTGATGATGATTTAGCTAAAAAAGGTGAATATGGTGGTGCTGTAACTACATTAATGAAATATATGCTTGAAAATGGGATAGTTGATGCAGTTTTGGCTGTTGAAAAAGGAGCTGACCTTTATGATGCTGTTCCTACTTTGATAAATGATCCTAAAGATATTGAAAAATCTGCGGGCTCTCTTCATTGTGGTACTCTAAATATTGCTAAAGTTGTGGAAAAATATCTTGATGGGTTACATGATATTAAAGTAGCAGTTACATGTAAACCATGTGATGCAATGACTATACGGGAGCTTATCAAAAAAGGAAGAGTTTTAGAAGATAATTTGATCATGGTTGGTGTTAACTGTGGCGGAACAATGCCTCCTGTCAAAACAAGACAAATGATTGAAGAAGTCTATGAAATGGATCCAGATAAGGTAGTTAAAGAAGAAATAGCTAAGGGAAAATTAATAATTGAAACAGAAAATGATGAAAAATCATTTGGTATTGATGAACTTGAAGAAGAGGGGTTAGGTAGAAGATCTAACTGTCAAAGATGTGAAGTCAACATACCTCAAATGGCTGACATGGCTTTAGGTAACTGGGGAGTCATTGGTCCATTAGCTGGAAAAGCAACATTTGTTGAAGTTTTCTCAGATAAAGGTGCAGAAGTTTTAGATAAAGCTATAGGTGCTGGAGTAGTGAATATTGAAGAAGCTAATCCTAAAGGAATCGAAATCAGAGGTAAAATTAATCAATCAATGGTTAATTTGGCTAATAAATCTAAAAATTTTGCTTATGGGGATATTAAAGGAGATATCCTTCAAGTATTTGCAGAATATCAAGATGAATTCTCTAGATGTATGAAATGTTATGGTTGTCGTGAAGCTTGCCCTATATGTTACTGTTCAGAATGTTCTTTAGAATCTAATGGTCCTGAATGGCTTACAAAGGCTTTAATTCCTGCAGCTCCAATGTTCCATTTAGAAAGAATGATTCATATGGTAGATTCTTGTACTAATTGTGGACAATGTGAAGAAGTATGCCCTTCTGAAATTCCCGTAGCTAAAGTATGGGATACTATTAATGCTAAAATACAAGAAGTCTTTGACTATTATCGTGGTGTAGAAGATGAATTTGGTGGAGTTGTTTCTCCATTAACCTACTATCAGGATAAAGGATTGAAAGATTGAGTTTATTAATAATATTAAATTAGAAAATATTTTTAATATATTGTATTGGTAGATGTTACTCTAATAGGAATTATGTAATTTATATTAAGATATTTCTATATTAGAATCTGATAGATTTTTCCTATTAGATTATTTTTCTACTATTTTAATTAAAAAAATTATTAATTTTTAGTTGTAAAATTGGATATAACTAAAATTCATAATTTCAATGACTAAAATTTGGATTTCTATAAATTTAAAATGGCGAGAAAATTTATATTATTTTAAATTTGGTAATAAAATTATTTATAGTAGAAAAATTTTTTTCAGAAGAAAATAAGAATTAGATATTGGAAATAGGTACCCTCTTTAATAATATCAGAACCGCTCATCTGATTAATTAAGATTTCATCATTTAAATTTATCAATGTCTTTATTTTATTTTTCTTCTTTTTTTATTTAGATTTCAAAAATATTAAGTTATCATTGTCTTTGTTTATTAATTTAAAATGTTTTTATTCATTATTTTCATTATTATTTTTAACTATAATATTGGGTATGATAAATTTAATATTAAATAAAATATAAACTATATATATTATAAACTAAAAAATTATCTAATCAAAAAATTTTATAAATAATGTATTATGTATAATTAAAATAAAAATTATTATCATAATAATTATTATAATTATATAAATTTACATTAATTATAATGTTTGAATTCATTATCTTTATATATATCAATAGATTTAAATTAGATTTAAATTAGATTTTTCATGTATTAAATAGTTTTCATTAGATTTGGAGAAGATATTAAATAAGTTTTATTAGATTGGGAGAGTGTTAAGATTAAAGTAATTTCTGTTGTGGGTAAGAAAAACACTGGTAAAACTTCTTTAACTGTTAAAATAATAGAAGAACTAAAAAATAGGGGTTTAAAGGTTGCCAGTATTAAACATTCTCATCATATGCTTGAAATGGATAGAGAAAACACTGATACTTGGAAACATAAAGAAGCCGGTTCTGAAACAGTAGTTGGGATAGGTAGTCGTACTTTTTTTAACATAGCTAAAGATTTACCTTTAGAAAGATTGCTATTTTTAATAAAAATAATTGATGAACCAGATTTTGTTGTAATTGAGGGGTTCAAAAATTATAATTATGCTAAAATTTCCACATCAGAAGAGATTACTGATGACTTTACTTTAAAAAATGTAGATGCATTGAATATTAAAGATTCTGAAATACCTGATCTTGTTGATTTAATTGAGAATAATAGTTATGATATAGTTGACACATTGTATACTGATATTTGTGGACTTAATGATGGTGAATCTATTGCAAAAGCTATTATAAATCAAAAAAATCAAATTAAAACTGATGATGTTGAGGTACTTCTTTCTATAAATGAAAAAGTCATTGGAGTAAACTCATTTGTAAGTAGTTTCATGAAAAATAGTATTTTAGGGATGTTAGATTCTCTTAAAACTGAAGAATATGGGATAAAAAAATTTGATAAAGTGGAACTTGTGATTGATAATGGAAACAAAGAATAATATAAAAGAGAAACTATCTCCTTTTTTAGAGGATACTCTGGATAATAATTCCTCAAAAAAAGTTCAAGATAGATATAATCGTCCCATAATTTCTCTTAGACTTTCTATAACTAATAGATGTAATATAAACTGTTTATATTGTCATCATGATGGTATGATGCCTTCCAATAATGAGATGACTCCAAATGAAATATTTCAAATTTTAAAAATTGCCAAATCAATAGGTGTTGAAAAAATAAGATTTTCTGGCGGAGAACCTCTTATTAGGAAAGACATAGTTGAAATAATTGAAAAAACTTCTTCTTTAGGATTTAAAGATATTTCAATAACTACCAATGGGATTTTTTTAGCTAAATATGCTCAGGATCTTGTTAATGCTGGTTTAAATAGGGTTAATATTAGTTTTGACACATTAAATGCTGAAACTTATAAAAAGATTACTACAAAAGATTATCTTAAAGAAGCGAAAAAGGGGGTTTTAAAGGCAGTTAAAGTTGGTTTAAATCCAGTTAAGCTCAATATGGTTGTCATGAAAAATATTAATAATGATGAAGTTATGGAAATGTTTAAATTTGCAAAAAATAATGGTATTGTTCTTCAACTAATTGAATTAATGACATCTGAAAATTGTGATGATAATGCTTTTAGTGAAGAATATCATTTTGATATTAGTTCAATAGAAAAAAATTTGGAAAAGATAGCAAAAAAAGTTAGAACTCGTAAGTTTATGCAAGATAGGAAAAAGTACTTCATTGATGATGGTGAAATTGAAATTGTTCGCCCAATGGATAATACCAAATTTTGTGAAAATTGTACTAGGCTTAGAATAACTCCAGAAGGAAAAATTAAACCTTGTTTGCTTAGAAATGATAATCTCATTGATATAATTACTCCTTTAAGAGAAGGTGCTTCTGATAAAACTCTTCAAAAAATATTCTTAGATGGAATTAACAATCGAAAACCTTTTTATACTAATGAAAGCCAATAAATATTCTATTGCTTTTTTATTTATTTTCTAATAGGTTTTATATTATAATTTTTCTACTAATTAACAATTTTTCAGTAACTAGTAATTTTTTAATAATTAGTAATTTTTTTGTTTTAATGTTATATTATTATGGTGTATAAATTGAGTGAGGATAATTTTAATCAGGGCAATAAATTTAGAGAATATATATTTTATAGTATAATTACTGGCGTCATTTCTGGTTTTATTCTTTTTTTCTTTAGATATTCCTCTAACTTTTTAATGGAACTTTCTAAAGATTTATATAATTTTTTCTCTTTAAATATTAATTATGCTCCTCTATTTTTTATATTATTATTTGTATTAAGCATATTAATGTATTTTAATATTAAAAATGTTAGAGAATCTTCTGGTGGTGGTATATCAAGAAGTATGGCATTAATTGGAGGATCTATAAATTTTCATGATAATTTAAAAATAATTATTGCAACAACTTTGGGTAGTTTTTTAAGTTTTTTTGGAGGTTTATCTTTAGGTGCTGAAGGACCTTCTGTTTTTTTAGGAACTCTTATTGGAAATGAGATATTTAATAAGTTAAATATTTTTAATTCTCATCTTAAAAAAGTAATTCTAACAGTTGGGTCAGCTGGAGGGTTTGTTTCTGCATTGGGTACTCCATTATCTGCAATATTATTTTCCATTGAAGAAAACCACACAATTTCTATAATTGATTTAAAAAACAAGCATACATTTTATTTAATTATCTCTATTATTATTGGTGGATTGTCTGCCGCTTGTATAGTTTATTTATTATGCTATTTGTTTAATATTAATTTCATACTTTTAGATGTATCTGGAAATATTAATCTAAATTTAAATTATATTTATATTCCCATTATAATTGGTGTTTTTATAGGTTTTTTATCCTTAATTTATAATTTAATTATTAAAAACTTCCTAATATTCTTTCTTAAACTCAAATCTAATAATTATCTGTCTTTTTTGTTAATAACTTTAGCTTTCACGCTATCTGGATTTATTGGGTTATTATTTATAGATACATCTGGAAGTGGAATAGATATCATATTCCATATTTTTGAATTTAAATATTTTTTATATGCTTTAATTTTTATTCTAATTATTAAAATATTCCTTATAGGATTTTCAACCGCTACTGGATCTACTGGGGGCTTATTTTTACCTATGCTTGTAGTTGGAGCATTAATTGGTGGAATAATTGCAGAATTTTTGATAATTGGAGGTTTAAATAATTCTTATTATGGTACAATAGTTATAATTTCAATGATAACATTTATGGCTTCTAGTGTAAAAACTCCTATTACTGCATTTATTTTTTGTTTTGAGATAAGTGGTAGCTTTTCAACTTCTTTATTTTCTATTCTAGCTATTGTTATATCTCTAATTATTTCTAACTATTTCAATGGAGAATCTCTAAATGAAAGTATTTTAGATATAAGTCTAGAAAGACATAACTTAAATAAAGAATCAATTTCTAATCAAAAATATATTTGACTTATTATATTCTATCATTATTCAACTAAAATTTTTAAATATTATTTTTCATATATTGATATCATAAATTTATAATAAATTAATTTTTTAAATAAATTGATTTTAAAAATTATATTTAAATTTATTTTATCTATTTAATTTTTATTTATCTATAATTTTTTATTTAATTTTCTTTATATTTTTATCATTTAGATATATTAATAAAATATTTTTGGAACTCCTAATTTTTGTTTCATTTTTTGAAATTTTCTATTTTTTCAAAATCTTTATATTTCTGAAATATCTTATATTTAAACTTATATTATTTGAATATAATTTTAAATCATTTTTTTCAATTTAATACAGCTATTAATCGTCTTATTCATTATTTGCTTTATTTTAATCATTTTTAATAAATGTCCACTGTGTACTAATTACACTTTATTATATAAATCTTTCTACATATGTCTAGTAGATATCTTTATATTAATAGGAATTAAATGTGTATATAATACACATGGTGAGAGAGCATGCCAAATCATATTGCTTCTGGTCTTAAATACTTAGCTGCAATTGAGCTGAAAAAACAAGGTTTTAATCAGCAAATGATTGCAGATGAACTTGATATCGATCGTTCAACTGTTTCTCATTATCTTAATGGTCGAAATTTATCTTGGAATTCTATCGAAGTAGCTAAGGCTATAACAAATATGTGTCCCAAAGATTTTTTAATTATGACACAAACTTTGTTTAAAGATGAGCAAAAAACTCGTAAAATTACTCTAATTTGTAAAAATGGAGATTACTGTGCAGAAGTTTCAGATTCATGTATTGGCTGTGGATTGTGTGTAGATTTGTGCTTAATGAAGGCTGTCACTTTAGACTCCTTGAAAGCTCATATAGACTCCATTTACTGTTGTGGTTGTCTCCTTTGTGAAGAAGGTTGCCCAACAAATTCTATAAAAATTTTGGAGGTAAAAAATGATCGCGAATACGAAAGAAGTTAAAGATGAAGGCTTTGACATTAAAAGATCAGCAGAAGAAGTAAGAAATTTATCTTTCAAAGATCATGTTTGTATTGGTTGTGGGATATGTGAGTCTACTTGTCCTGTAGAGGCCATATCTGTTTCTGATATGGGACCTATTGTAAGAGAAGAAGTAGATGTTTCTAAAATCGATATTAATGAAGATAAATGCGTTCTTTGTGGTATGTGTAGTGGTTTATGTCCAGTAAATGCTTTGGACTTCACTATAGATAATGAACCTATTTCTGCTATTGCTTCATATCCTCATTATGTAGCATCTGCTGAAATTGATGATGATGCTTGTATTTATTGTCAAAGATGTGAAATCGCATGTCCAAGAGATGCTATAACTATAGCTAGATCTTTACCAGAAAGACCAAACTTAGTTACAGGTGAAATAGAAGTTGATGAGGATACTTGTATTCATTGTGGAATATGTGATGAGATGTGCCCAGCTGATGCTATAGATGTTGATAGGACTCCTGGTGCAGAAAATATTGATATCGACAAAGATAAATGTGTATATTGTCTAATCTGTAAGAAATCATGTCCTGTGGATGCAATTAAAGCAGCTTGTCGGATTTGTTCTTATGGAGAATATGATATAAATCCTGCGGATGCTGTAACAACTGGAAGTTCATTTATTGATGACGAACTTTGTGTTAAATGTGGTTGGTGTGAAGAAATTTGTCCAGTAGATGCAGCTAAAGTTAAAAAACAATATGAAGGAACTTTAGATGTTGATGAAGATAAATGTACTGTCTGTGGAACTTGTATTGATGTATGTCCTTGTGATGTTTTATCATTCCCTGAGTCTCCTGGACCAGCTACTATGGTTGATAAAATCAACAAAGATGAACAATATTGTATACACTGTGGTGCATGTGAGAGAGCATGTCCTGTTGATGCTATAGATGTTAAAATTACTAATGTTGATCACACTCCAACTAAATCTAAATCCTGGATAGAGAAATTTGAGGCTTTAAAAAACTAATAGCTATAATATAGCTATTTTATTATTTATTTGGTGATTATATGGAACTTAAAGTAAATCAAGATAACTGCCTTGGATGTGGGGTATGTGTAGTTGCATGCCCAGTAAATGTTTCAATCAGTAATGAAGTTGCTGGTGGGCATGGATCTAGAACAGAAGAAGTAATAATGATGGTTGAAAATGGTGTTATTAAACTTTTTAGTGAGGACAAATGTACTAAGTGTGGAACTTGTCAAATGTTTTGTCCTGTTGATGCCATATTTTTAGAATAGAGGTGCTAATTATGACATATATTGAAAAACCACCTGTTCCAAATGTTGTTAAATATGATGAACCTATGGCAACTAAGAGAAATAAACTTGAAGTTATGCTAAACACTGGGTCGGATATTTATCAAGGAGCATGTAAAAAGAGAGGTTCTACTTTAAAAGATGAATATAGACATGCTTCTGGTACTGCTTATATGGATCCTAGAGATATGGCAAGATTAGGTGTTAAAAATTGGGATACTGCTTTAGTGAAGACTGCTTGGGGAGAAGTTGTAGTTTTTACAGCTCATTCCAGGGATGCTCCTCATGAAGGCCAAATTTTTATTTGTAAAGGGCCATGGGCAAATGTTGTTGTAAGTCCTGAGACTTACTGTTGTTGTGACCCTACATATAAAGGGGTAGAAGCAACCATTGAAAAAACTGATAAAGAACCATTACTTATGGCTGATTTAATGGCAGAAGTTTATATGAAGTATGATAAAGATGCTGAAAAATCTACTAATTGCCTAACTGACAAAAGAATTAATGTAGGTATAACCAAGCCAGAAGAATAAATAGGAGATGTAAATATGGCATATGAAGAACCAATTACGGACTATGATGAAATAGTCGAAAATTGTACTTGTGCTTTCTGTGGTTGTAATTGTGATGATTTGACCTATTTGATTAAAAATGGGCATGTTGTTGGAGTAAGACATGCTTGTCGTTTAGGTGCAAGTAAAGTTATGGAAGATATGGATCAAAGATTATTGGTTCCTATGATCCGTAATGAAGAAGGAGATCTTGTTGAAACCGACTGGGATACTGCATTGGATAAAGCTGCAGAACTTATTGCTGGTGCTGTAAGGCCGGTATTCTATGGATGGAGTGAAACTTCTATTGAAACCATGAAACATGGTATTAAATTAGGAGAACTTGTAGGTGCAGTTTTAGATAATCAAGCTACTATTTGTCACGGACCTTCTCTTCAGGCTGTTCAAAATGCAGGATATCCTGTTAACACTTTGGGAGAAGTTAAAAATAGGGCGGATATGATTGTATTTTCTGGAAACAATGCAATGAATTCTCACCCAAGACATTTGGGAAGATATTCTGCTTTCCCTAGAGGATATTTCAGAAAAAGAGGAAGATTTGACAAGACTGTTGTTACTATGGATCCAAGATATACAGATACTGCAAAGATGTCTGATATATGGGTAGGATTCGAACAAAATGGGGATTATGAATTTTACAATGCTATGAGGGCTGTTTTAAGAGGTAAAAAACTTAAAAAAGATGTAATTTCTGGAATTCCTAAAGAAGATATTGAAGAGCTTGTTGAAGCTATGAAAACTACTCAATATGGTTCTCTTTTCTTTGGTTTAGGATTAACTCATACTTTATCTAAACAAAGAAATATTGATATTGCGATTAATTTAATCCAAGATTTAAACAAGTTTACCAAATGGAATCTAGTTCCTATGAGAGGACACTTTAATGTTAATGGATTTAATATTTTCATGGCATTTGAAATGGGATTCCCATATGGTGTTGACTTTTCAAGAGGTTATCCAAGATATATGAATGGTGAAACTAACACTATTGATTTATTGACAAGACAAGAACCTGATGTTTTTATGGTAATAGCTGCTGATCCTGGAGCTCATTTCCCTGGAGGCGCTAACAGACATTTAGCTAATATCCCTGTTATACAAATTGATATTCATTGGGGACCATCTACAGAACTTGCTGATATTGTTCTACCAGGTTCTTTCATTGGTGTAGAAGCTGCTGGAACTAGTTATAGGATGGATGGTGTTCCAATTTATATGAAAAAGGCTATCGATAAACCTGAAACTTGTAGGGATGACGAATGGATTGTTAGAGAACTCCACGAAAGAGTTCAAAAAATTAAAGGCTCACAGATGGCTGCTAAATAAATAGGTGATCTAATGGAATACATAATTAAAAATGGTATCGTTTATGATCCTACTAATAAAGTAGAAGGGGAAAAGAAAGACGTAATGTTTAAGGATGGTAAAATTGTAGACAGCGTTTCTTCTGATGCTAAAGTGCTTGATGCAACAGATAAAGTTGTTATGGCTGCTGGTGTTGATCCTCATTCTCATATTGCTGGGCCAAAATTAGTTGTTGGAAGATTATACAGGCCTGAAGATTCAAGAAGAGGTGTTAAACCTAAAACCGCTACTACTCGTGCAGAAACTGGATTTTCTATTCCGAGTTGTCCTGCAACTGGTTACAGATATTCAAGAATGGGGTATGGAACTGTTGTGGAAGCAGCTATGCCTCCTTTAGAAGCAAAACATACTCATGAAGAAATTTTAGCAATTCCTAATCTTGATATTCCAGCATTACCTTTGTTTGGTAATAACTGGTTTGTATTGGAATATGCGAAAGAAAATAATATTGATGATTTAGCTACTTTTATATCTAAATGGTTGAAAATTACAAGAGGTTATGGTGTTAAAATAGTAAACCCTGGTGGTAGTGAAGCTTGGGGTTGGGGTATGAATGTCCATGGGTTAGATGATCCAGTTCCATACTGGGATGTCACTTCTCGTGAAGTTATTCATGCATTAGCAGAAGCTAATGAGAAATTAGGACTTCCTCACTCTATACACCTTCATCCTAATGATTTAGGACATCCAGGTAACTATAATACTACAGTAGACACTATGGATCTTATTAAAGACATATCTAAAAATTCTCCTGTAAGAGATCAAACTGTTCATATGACTCATATTCAATATCACTCTTATGCTGGAAACAACTGGAGAGACTTTGAATCTGGTGCTGAAGAAGTAGCAAAATTCATTAATAAAAATGATTATGTTACTTGTGATGTTGGTCAAATTACATTGGATGAGACAACTACTATGACAGCAGATGCTCCTATGGAATTCGATCTTCACCAATTAAATGGTCTTAAATGGGCTAATAAAGATATTGAACTCGAAACAGCTGCTGGTATTGTACCATTTATTTACTCTGGAAGAAATAGTGTCCACTCTGTTCAATGGGCTATTGGACTTGAAATGTTCTTAATGGTAGATAACCCATGGCAAATCATGTTAACTACTGATAGTCCTAATGCAGGTCCTTTCATAAGATATCCTAGAGTAATATCTTGGTTAATGAGTAATAAACGTAGAACAGAAATGATCGAAAATGGAGAAGTTCATAAAGCTGTTGGAAGAAAATCTTCTCTTGCAACATTGGATAGGGAATATGATTTCAATGAAATTGCTACTATTTCAAGAGCTGCACCTGCTAAAGCTTATGGGTTCACTGATAGAGGCCATTTAGGTGCTGGAGCTAGAGCTGATATAGCAGTATATGATATTAATCCTAATGATATTGATCCTTCAAATGAATATGAAACTATTGAACATGCATTTGGTAATGCTAATTTAACTATTAAAGATGGTCAAATTATTGTTCAAAATGGAGATATCGTTTCTACTAAAGAAAGTCAAACTATTTGGACAAATGTTAAAGGATTAGAAGAAAAAGAAGATGCACTTATGGAAAAAATCATGCCAACATTTAATAAATATTACACAATTAAATTTGAAAATTATGTGGTACATGATCATTATGTGCACAACCCAATTGAAGTCAATATCCAAGCAGGTAAATAGGAATTAGAGGTGTTTAATTTGAAAACTATAACTTTTAATCAAAAGAAAACTTCTCCAATAGCACTTGAATTTGATGAATTAATCCCTGACAAAATTTATGGTTGGGAAAAATCCGATTTTGAAAAATATATGGTGCCTATTGGAAATTCCAAGTTTCCACTTTCTGACTACTTTGATGTAGAAGTGGAAGGAGAAGCTGAATCTCCTGCACAAGTTAAAATGATTCTTAATGGGGATTTAGGTAGAGTTAAATATATCGGTACTAAAATGACTGATGGTCAAATTATTGCAAACAGTAGCGTAGATCTTCATTGTGGTGCTGAAATGGCTGGAGGTAGTATCCTTGTTAATGGTGATGCTGAAAGTTATGCTGGCAGAGAAATGACTGGTGGGGAATTAGAGATTATTGGTAATGTAAAAGAATTCTGTGGTGCTTCTTATATTGGTGATTGGAGAGGTATGACTGGAGGAATCATTACTATTCATGGGAATGCTGGAAAACAACTGGGTGAATGTTTGACTGGTGGAGAAATACATGTTAAAGGTAACTGTGATATTCTCGCTGGTATTCACATGAACAAAGGCCTCATTCAAATTGATGGTGATGTAACCAGATGGCCAGGTGGTCAGATGCAAAATGGTGACATTGTTATCAATGGATCTCTTTCCAGGTTCCTTGAAGGTTTCGAACAAGAAGATTTTGTTAAAAATCCAACCATCTCTGGAAAATCTTTCTCAGGAAACTATATAAAGTTTACAGGAGATATTGCTAGAAATGGTAAGGGAAGTCTTTGGTTAGCTGCAGAGAAAAATAGACATTTACTCTACTAATCAATTTTCCTTTTTTTATTTTTTTTATATTTTTTATTTATTTTAACATGATATTTTTAAAATTTTGAATATTATTTAACTTTTTGATTTAGAAAATTTTATTAAATTTTCATATTTTGTAAAATTAGGGATATAAAATTTTATAATCAATTAATGGATTTAGTTGTATAATTTAAAAAATATGATATTAAAATTAGTAATGAATTCAATTTATTAATAGAATATTAATTAGATATTTATTTAATAAAAACTAATAATTTTAAAATTTTGAATATTATATTAAATATTATTTTTAAATAATATTTGATATATTGTGTTTAACTACTCTAAATATTAAGTGATGTTTATGAAAGAAGAGATTGTTTTAAAGCCTGATGAAGCTTTAGAATATGTTAAATTAAATGTAAAGGAAGAAGATGTATTAGAATTGTCTTATAATCGAGTTTACGCTCCAGGGGATGTTTTAAGCATACAAACTGAAGAAGAATTTGGGGAAGAAAATATTATTGTTTCTTTACATTTAAATGGTGAACTTGTTAGTGATGTTGTTAGGGTTAATTTGAATGATATTAAAGATGATTTGTTAGAAATAGGACATATTACTGATGAAAAAGAAACTATCATTGTTATAAAAGATTAATCAAACTATTTATAATTACTGGGTGAGATTATGAGTATAAATGAGCTTGAAATGGATTGTGATAAGGCTATTGAATATATTAAAGAAAATGTTCGGGTTTATGATATATTAGAACTTTCTTATAATAGAGTTTTCACTCCAGGTGAAGTCTTAAATATTGATACTTCTGAATATAATGGTAAAAATGGTTTAAAAGTTGTTATTCACGTTTCTGAGGAAACTTTCACTTCTACTGTTGAAGTAGATCTGGAAGAGGTTAAGGAAGAATTAATTGAAGTTATTCATATTCCAAAAAATAATAATGAAAAAACCATAATCTTAATTGATAAATGTGATATTTAAATGAAATTTTTAAGTAATTTAATAAGCATTTTTTAGAATATTTTAATATTTAATTTCTTCATGCTATAATTATGGACAATAAATAATTTCATTTACTATATAAATTCTAATTTTTTTATTTTTATTCTTTAATTCTTTATTTTTGATATGATTTAGATATCATTCTACAATTTATAATTTTCTTTTTTATAATTTTCTTTTTGACAGATTCTTAATTTTCAGTATTATTATTATTATTATTATTATATTTATATTTGTCAAGTATTGTAACATTTAATGATTTAAAACTCATATAAATTTCCTTATCATTTTTAATTTCAAGAACCTCTGCAGAACTTTTTGTTAAAAGCCCTCTAAATATATCTCCTCCAACATCCACACTAACTAAAACAGTTGGGCCTGTTTCTCTTATATTAATAATTTTTCCTTTCAATTGATTTTTAGCAGATGATTCAAATGATTCATTAGAAAATATTATGTTTTCTGGACGAATAGCAATTAAAATCTTTTTAATTCCTTTTTTATTTATTTTATCAACAAATTCTGTGTCTGAACTAGTGATCGTTGATCCACTGTCAAGTTTCACAATTACTTTTTCAAAGTCTGCTTCAATAACTGTTCCTTCAAAGATGTTACGAACTCCTACAAAGTCAGCAACAAAATTATTCTCTGGTTTAGAAAATACTTCATGAACCGAAGATAATTGGTGAAGTTTTCCATCTTTCATAACACCTACTCTATCTGCTAAATTCCAAACTTCATTAAAGTTATGAGTTATATGTATTACAGTTGTTTTATAATCATTCACGATTTGTTTAATCATTGAAGTTAGTTTACTTTGTGTTGTAATATCTAGTGCACTAAAAGGTTCATCCATCAATATTATTTTTGGCTCTACAATAAGCGCTCTTGCAAGTGATGTTCTTTGAGCTTCTCCTCCACTTAATGTAGATATATCTCGATGAAGAATATGTGAAATTTTCATCTTTTCAGCTATGTCTTTTATTTTTTCATCGATTTCTTCATCAGAATACTTTTTTTTAGCTCCATAAGCAATATTTTCATAAACATCCATATTTGGAAATAAAATGTTGTCTTGATATACTATTCCCATTCCCCTTTCTTCTGGATGCAAGTTGTTAATTGCTCTTCCATTTAATATGATTTCTCCTTTATTTGCTGTATAAAATCCAATTATTGTTTCTAATAGTACAGACTTTCCGCTTCCTGTAGGTCCAATGAGTACTATATATTCCCCCTCATGTATACTTAAGCTTATGTCTTTTAGACAGAAATTCCCTAAATCTACAGTTAAATTTTTTATTTCTAAATACATAAAATCACAAAATAAATAATATATTTATAAATTGCTATAAGTTGCTTTCTTTTGCATATCTTTCCATTACTGCTATGGTTATAAATGATATAATGACTAATAGTATTCCTGCTGTTATAGCCATATCAATATCTCCGGTTGACAAATTAAGATACATTGAAACAGCAAGTGTTTCTGTTTTCATTAATATGCCTCCTCCGACAAATAGTACTGAAGCAAAAGTTCCAATACATCTAGCAACTGTTATAATACTACTTGCAAAAAGTCCATTTTTCGACATTGGCAGTGTTACATTAATAAAAGTGGCAACTTCACTATATCCAAGACTCCTTGAAACAAATTCGTATCGAGGATCAATATAATTGAATGTAGAGTATAATGTTCTAACAGCATAAGGAAGCGCGACAAAAAATTGTGCTATTATTATTCCAGTACTATTGAATACTAGACTAATTCCCATACTATCAAGATAAGAACCAATACCATTTGATCCTAAAAACATTAAAAGGGCTATTCCTATGACAATTTCTGGAAATGCCATTGGTAAATCAATGATGATATTAAAAAAACCTTTTAAAGGGAATTGGTATCTGCTTAAAGTATATGCCATTGGAATACAGCATAACATAACTAATATTGCTGATACAATAGAAGTGGTTAAAGTTAGAGAAATTGCAAAAACCATTTCTTCTGAAAATAATGCGTTTATAAATCCTTTAAATGTAGGTATTAGGAACATACTCCCAATAACTACAAAAAATAGGATAGTTACAAATATAGTTAATCCTATAAATGATAATTCAAACTTTGAGCGCATTTTTTACCATCTTTTTATAATTAACTAATAAAACTATTTTTCATGATTATTTATTTATGGCTATGTATTGTAAAAAAATTTGAAGTTTAATCGTATTATCTATACTTCAAATCCCCATTCCTTCCATATTTTTTTACCTTCTTCAGATGTTACGAATTCTTCAAATTTTGAAGCAGCTTCTTTATCTTTTACAAAAGAGGTAATTCCAATAGGGACAGTACTTTCTATATTTTCATCATCTGGTATTTCAACAACTTGTATTTTTCCATCACCTTCTTTCCATACAGTCATATCTTCCCAGATTATTGTGGCATCAACTTGTCCAGTTACAATGTAAGTAAGAAGTTGATTAACAGTAGTGGTCGTAACTACTACATTGTCTCCTACTGAATCAGTTAGATTATTTTTTTCAAGAAGTTTTTGTGTAGTTTTACCAATTGCTGGACCATCTGGCTCACCAACAGCTACTTTAACTCCAGGCTTTGCTAAATCTTCAAGTGAAGTTATATTTTTTGGATTTCCTTTTTGAACAACAATCACTGGAACATTTTTTGTTACATTTTTAACAGTATTATTTTCCATATATCCATTATTCATTGCATCTTCCATATATTTGTAATCTGCAGGTAAAAATACATCTCCACTTTTTTGTGTTTCAAGTGTAGCGAATAACTCTCCACTACCTCCATATTTAGCATTTACTTTTATATTAGGATATTTTTTATTAAATTCACTAATAAGATCTGCGCCAACTTTACTAAAACCAGCACCGACTAATACATCAACACTTCCTTCCTCATTTGAGCCACTATTTGTAAGTGTACCGCTTAAATATACTCCTGCAACAGCGATTGCTGCAATTATGACGATAATTAAAACTATTATTTTACTGTTCTTATTCATATTATCCTTCCTAATTTTTTTAAATATTTCATTCATGAAATATTTTTCATATCGTCTGTATTTTTGTATTACCTTTTATATAAGTTTTTTTAATTAATTCTTGGTTATGCAATAATTTAACAATGTATTTTACCTAATAAAGTTAGAATAGTAAAAATAAGAACATTTTTTTGAATTTATTGTGAAGTTGTCTATGATCTTATATTATAAATTATAAAAAAATATATTTATATTATATCTATTTATTCTTATGAATATTAATATTATTAATTACAATATCATTAAGCTTATTATAATTATCTTAATTCTAAAAAAAGAGTTTTTAAATATATAATATTAATAAAATACTAAAAATAATATTTTACTTTATATAATATGGTCATAAATAATGTAATTATAAAAAATTTAATTATAAAATTAATTAATTTGGATTTTTATTATTAGTAACTTCTATTATTTATAATAAAATTTATTATTTATAATAGTTCCATTTCATCAATTTCAATTGTTCCTTGAACTGCTTTAATGTCAACATCGATTCCACTTTCTTTAATAGCGGCTATTTGGTTTAATCCACTACCTGTGACGAATCCAAAATTGTAACTATCTACTTTTGCATTATAAATAAGTTCTCTAGGTTTACCTATTTTAAAAATAGGTAATTTTATTTTTGCCATTCCATCAAGTATTTCTTTACTTTTTTCTCTTGCAATAAATGGAACTTCTTTTATTGATGCTAATATTCTTTTTGAATCATTAATATCTAAATTATAATCATCACTGCTTAAATGATTCTCATTATAATTTGATTTGTTAAGAACATAGGTCATATTTTTAAAAATGAATATTTCATGGGGGTCTATTGAAGAACCATCATATGAAATTAATTCTGTAAAGAAAGGACTTTTTCCTATTTCTAATACTCCTCCATATTTGGGGGTTGACATTATGCCTTTATTAATAAGTATTCCATCAGTTGACAAACTACAAACTGTTGCTATCCCTATTTTATTATCTTCATAATATTTTGTTCCTTTTTCAGGTTCAACTATCTTATAATAAGGACTTAGATACCTTTTGGATAATTTATAACTTTTACGCATTATTTCTATAGACTCATCTAGGTCTGATTTATTTACATATGATAAATTACTTATTAAAGTACCTTGGCGTGTTTCAACATCAAAATTAACATTTTGAATAAGATTCCATGCTTTTGAAAGTAAAAAGGAAACTTTCAATTCTTTTTCTTTAGCTGAAGGTTTTAAAATGCAATTTTGGAATTGATTTTCAGTATTCTTTTTAGATTTTTTTCTTTTTCTGCTAAGAACATTATTTACTGGATTTAATTTCTCAAAACTAGCCATTTCATCGCTTATTTTCATTTCAACTGGATATTCTAATTCTTTTAATGCGCAGAGAGGAGTTATTCCTGCAATAATTGCAATACCTGCCATACTCTCGTTTACATTGATTCCTAAAACTTTCTCTCCACCTTCACCCATTGAAATAATTCCATTTATTCCAATTTTGTTTAATTTACTTAGAATTGATTTAGTTTTTTCAAGAGAATCTTTTGGTATAACTCTAAAATTAGCAGGTATAATTCCATTTCCTGTTTCAATAACATCTAAAACTGAAGTCATTCCATCTGCTATAAAAGCATTTATGGGGGTAATAGATGTCTTTTTATAGGATATTAATTCAGTAAACCTTTGAGGAACATAATCTTTAACTTTTATAAGTCCTCCATAAATAGGTAAACTAGGAATTCCTTTTTTCAAAAGCATTCCATCAATTGTAGTTCCACATATTGTCCTTATTAAATATTCTATTTTATCGGTGCCTTCAATATTTTTTTTCTGCAGACCTATGCATGGACTTATGCTTAATCCAGATGAAAAAACATTTTTCATTATTTCCATAGGATTATTTTCTTTTTTATCTAATTCAGAGTCTTCTAATGTCAAACTTGAAACATTTACTACTAAATCTCCTTTTTTTGTCTCATAGTCAAAATTAGTTTGATATATCATTTCTTCAAACTTTGAAAACACAAAATCCACATGATCATATATAAGTCCATTTTTCAGCTGTAATTTTCCATATGGGGTTAATTTTCTTCCAGAATATCCAACTTTTTTTGTAAATCCTTTTTCATCAAGAATCTGCATATGATAACGAATAGTCCTTTCTCCTAAGTCGTAACCTCTGTTTATTAACTCTTTTGAAACAACTCTAGCACCAACAGGTTTTTCATATTCATTTATAATTCTCAATATTTCAATGATTTTTTCTTGTGATTCTGACATAAAAAACTCCTAAGAATCAGGGTTATGCATTATAGATAATAATAATTAAATAATATTATAAAATTATAATAATTAAATAATAATATAAAATTATGCCATATATTATGATTTAATTATTAACTAATGATATTATTTAATTATTATCTAACTATATTATTTAACTATTTAAATTATCTAATAAAAAACAATTATTTATAATTAGAAATATTAACTAATATTTTAAATTATATTATTAATAATAATTTTAAAATAAATAAAAAATTAATAGTAGCTATTTAAAGAATATTGATATATAATATTTCTTTAAACTTCTACTATATCTAATTTATTAGATATAAAATATTATATCTATTTGTTATATTTGGCTTTAAATTTTAAATCTAAAGGCTCATATATCTTTTTTGTTCATAACCGAATACTTGTATTCTATATTCGTCCCATTCTGCATATTTTGAAGCTAAGAATTTTTCACTTATGTGGGATCCAAGTCCTTTTTTAAGAACTTCATCTTCCTCGAATGCATGATATGCTTCCCATAAGCTTGCAGGTAGTGTGTTAATACCTTTTTCTTTAAGTTCTTCATCTGTTAATTTATAGATATTAAATTCTGCAGGTTCTCCTGGGTCTATTTTATTGTTAAGTCCATCTAAACCAGCTTCTAACATTGCTGCAAATGCAAGGTATGGATTACATGATGGATCAGGACATCTATATTCAATTCTTGTTCCTTTTCCACGTGCAGCTGGGATACGAATAAGTGCAGATCTATTTTTAAGTCCATAAGCAACATAAACAGGTGCTTCATATCCTGGAACTAAACGTTTATATGAATTCACAGTAGGTGCAACAACTGCAGATAAACCTGCTGAATGTTTGAGTAATCCTCCCATGAAATATAATGCTTCTTGTGATAATCCATTTTCGCTGTTTTCATCAGAGAAAAGATTTTCTCCATTTTTGAATAAACTTTGGTGACAATGCATTCCACTACCATTTACTCCAAAGAATGGTTTTGGCATGAATGTTACCATATATCCCATATTATCTACAATAGCTTTGATAGCTTGTTTAAAAGTAATTACAGCATCTGCTGTTTTTAAAGCATCGTTAAATTTAAATGCAATTTCGTTTTGTCCTGGAGCAACTTCGTGATGGCTTCCTTCTACTTCAAAACCAAGTTCTTCAAGGTCAAAAACTAGCTTTCTTCTGAAGTTAGGTCCTTTGTCCATTGGTTCAACATCAAAATAACTTGCATCATCATGTGGGATATAATTTCCTTCTTCATCTTTATCAATTATGAAAAATTCTGGTTCTGGTCCAATATTGTAATTATATCCTTTATCACTAATTTTTTCCAGTGATCTTTTGAGGGTTCCTCTTGGATCTCCTTCAAATGGGGTATTATCAGTATTGTATATGTCACATATGAATCTACATACTCCAGTTTCTTCTGGCCTCCAAGGTAAAAGTGAAACTGTGCTTGGGTCTGGTTTCATTATTAAATCACTATCATTTATCTCAACAAAACCATCTACAGAGGATCCATCAAATAATATTCCATCATTAAACATATCTTCTAAGTCTTCATCGCTTCCAAAAGGAATAGACATGTTTTTTGGGATTCCATTAATATCCACAAATTGCAATCTTATAAATTTAATTCCTTTTTCATTCATTATTTCAATTGCGTTTCCTATAGCATCCATTAAATCTTCTCCAATATGAAATTAGCCAACTCATAATTTTTTGCTTATTAATAGTTTTTATTTTGTTTAAAAATTCTTAAACAAGCACTAATATAATCAATAATATATTCAAAGTAATATTTTAACCAATTAATTGGACTACATAAATTTTACAATTTTCATGATAATGGTTTATTGTATTTTTATGAGATGATTGATTATATTATCATTTTGACTTTTTTGTTTTTATGTTATACAATAAATAAATTAAACTATATAATTGTAATAATTAGTAGTCGGAAATAAATTTCCTACTCATGACATATAAATATTTCTAATTTATTACTATCTTATCTATAAGTATTATAAATATTCTATTTCTATTTATTTATAATATTTGTTTTGTTCATAATCCTTATAAAATTTATCTACCAAAAAGTTTTTTTACTTTTTCTAGCTCATTAGGAATATTTATCATTTGAGGGCACATATGTACGCATTCTCCACATTTTGTACAGGAAGAAGCATAATTTTCCTCATCAATAAGTGAAAAGTATTGCATTGAGCTCGCTTCAGGATTATTCAACATTTTAGCTATATTATACTCTTTAAAACATGTAGGAATATCTACTTTTTGAGGACAAGGCATGCAATAATTGCATTGTGTACAAGGAACATCTTTTTTATCTCTATATGCTCTACTGACTTCTTTTATTACATTCTTTTCTTCAATAGTAAGTGTATTTGGGTATGAATTGTTTGCAATAGATACATTTTCTTTCACTTGCTCTAAAGTGCTCATCCCACTAAAAACAGTACTTATTCCCGGCATATCCCATAAATATTTAAATGCCCACTCAACAGGGCTACGTTTTATTGGAGCACTATTCCAAATTTTTTCGACTTCTGGAGGAATATTATCAACAAGTTTTCCTCCTCTCAAAGGTTCCATTATCATGTTTCCCATATTTATACTACTCAAATATTGGACTCCATTTATTCCACTTTGGTAACCTTCATCTAGATAGTTCATTTGAGTAAGAACAACTTCCCATTCGTATGAATCTAAAATTTCTAGTAAGAGATCTAATTCATCATGAAAAGAAAATCCAATGTGTTTAATTTTTCCATCAGACAATGCATTGTCCATAAATTCAAAAATGTTCAAGTTAGTTAAGTTTTTCCAGTAATCTTCTTTTAAAGAATGAATTAAGTATATATCAATACTTTCTGTTTTTAATCTATCAAGTTGTTGATCTAGAAAAATATCCATATCTTCTTTCTTTTCAACTATCCAACTTGGAAGTTTTGTTGATATTAATACTTTTTCTCGATATCCCGTTGATAAAAAATCTCCTAAAAATGGCTCACTTTTTCCAGGTTCATTAAAATCAAGTGTGTGATAAGAGTAAGCAGTATCAATAATATTTATTCCATTATCAATTCCATATTTTAACATTTTGGAAGCTTCTTTTTCATCAATCCTATTTGGTTGATTATTTATAGTTGGAAAACGCATGCCTCCAAATCCTAAAATCGATACTTTTTCACCAGTTTTTCCTAAGTCCCTATAAAGCATCTTTACACCTAATATTCTTATTTTTAATAATTTTCAACATTTTTTTAAAAATTTCGTAAATTAGTTTACTTATTTATTTTTTCTTTAATTATTAAAGTTATTATTAATTGATATTATTTTTATTAATTTTTTACCATTAATTTTTATTAAATAAATTTTATTAACTTTTTTTATTAACTATTTTATTAAATTTTTTATTAATCGTTTTATTTATTATTTCAACTAATTCTCTATTTTTCATTTTTTTATTATTAAATTAAAGGATTTGTTAATTTTTTTTAAATAGTTATCTTTATTATCATATTTTCCTTATTTAATTGGAATTTTAAAATTTAATAATATTATTTTGGGAGGTATTAATTGAATATTAATAGAATTAATTAATATTATAATTTCTAATTTTTGTATAATTTATTTTAATAAGTAATAACTAATTTTATTTTGCTAATTTATTAAAATTTTTCATTTTATTATTAGTTATTATATTATTTTTCGTGATTAAAATTATTATCTTAGTGATAATTATTATCTTAGTATAATTATCATCTTATTATAATTATTATTAGTATAATTATCTTATTATAATTATATTGATTATCTAATTTATAGATAGATATTATCTTATTATACTTTTATTTGATATTTTTTATAATAAGTAGTAATTTCTAAATTATTCGGGATTATATATAGATATAATGATTATAAAAAATTTTATAAACTATTTTTAAAAAAAGAATCAATTCAATAATGGCTTAATTTAAACAAAAATAAAAATGTATTATTTCCTGGGATATAGAAGATGCCGGGAGCGGGATTCGAACCCGCGGCCTCACGGTATCCCAGGAATTAGTCAGAGCACTGCTTAAAACCCTATGAGCCGTGCGCTCTAACCAGCTGAGCCACCCCGGCATCTGACTATCATCTATCAGATTATTATCACATTTATACTTTTCGATTATTTTCTTAGATATGTCCTTATTTTAAATATATTTCAATAATAAGTCATCCTATTTAATTACATTTCACTAACTATGATATATTTATCTATTATTATATTAACTATTTTGAATGAATATTAAGATATAATGAAAAATATTATAAATAGGGAATATAAATATTATAATTGAAGTTATTGCTATATATTTCAACTTTTTATATTTAAATGGAAAATTATTTTGTAAATTATAATTGGTAAATACATAAAATAAATTAATAACTTAATTTAATTGATTTGATAGAATATAGTTCTGAATAATTATATTTTATCTTAAATTTAAATAACTATTGTATGGAGAAATGTGATGAGTAAAAATTATCAAGTATTATTTTTTATTATTATTGTTCTTCTTATTATTGCTTCAGCAGCTGCTACTAATATTTTATTTTTTGATAAAAATTCTATTAGTATTGATTATATAAATTCTGAAAATGGTGCTAATGTTAAGGAAAATATCATTTTAAAGGATAATATTATTAAATATACTAATAATTCGAATTTTACTAATTCTATAATTGAATCAGCTAAGCATGGAACTCCCGTAATTAGATTTGGAAATGGTGAAGCTCCAGTAACATTTATTGTTGCAGGGGTTCATGGAAACCAAATTCCTCCTCAATTAGCCACTTTGAGACTTATTGATTATTTAGAAAATAATAAAATACATGGAACTGTTTATATTGTTCCTTTTGCAGCTCCTAGTTTAACTGCTAGTAATGAAAAACTTTTAAATGGGGAAAATTTAAATACTGTTGCTGATGATATAGGAACTCCTACAAATGACATTGTAACATATGCAATTAGTAAAAATTCTAATGTTGTAGGGGATTTTCATTCAACTGCTCCTGGTGCTGTACCAGGTCATAATGTAATAATGTGTTCTCAATATCCTACATATGAAAGTTATATTTATGCACTTGAAATGACTAAATTTTTAAATGAAGGTTTTGAACTTCATAAAATTGCCGGAGTTGATTATGAAGGGGCAGTTGAAGATGTTTTAAATATTGAGGGAACACCTTCTGTTACAGGATTATCCACATCCCCACATGGTGAAGTTGCTTCGGGTAGTGTTGAAAATTCTTTTAATCAGATGTTAGCTTTATTAAAATCTAATGGCAATATTTAAATTTTTATCTTTTTAGAATAATAAATTTCTCCATATTTTTAATTTTTTATAATTTATTTTATTATTATTATTTTTATCAAATTATTATTATTTTTATCAAATTATTATTATTTTTATCAAATTTTTACCTTAATTTTTATTTTAATTAAATTATTTAATTATTATTTATATAAAATGAAATCTAAATATAAACTTAAATTTAAGATTATAATATGTGATTTTTATGAGTAAAGTAAAAAATATGAATTTAGCTGATGATGGTATCAAGAAAATTAAATGGGTTCAAAAACACATGCCAGTTCTTGAACACATTAAAAAAGAATTTGAGCGCACAAAACCTTTTGAAGGAATAACTATTGGGTCTTGTCTTCATCTTGAACCTAAAACAATTAATCTTGGATTAACTCTTCAGGCAGGAGGTGCAGAAGTTGCAATGACTGGCTGTAATCCATTATCTACTCATGATGATGCAACAGCTGGGGGGGCAGCTCTTGGTCTTAATATGTATGGTTGGAGAGAAGAAACAGAAAAAGAATATTATGAAACTATAAATGATGTACTTGACCATAAACCAGATATAATAATAGATGATGGTGCAGATATGATTCTAGTTCTCCATCAAGAGAGAAGAGAATTACTTTCTAAAGTTAAAGGGGCTTGTGAAGAAACCACTACTGGGGTTCATCGATTGGAAGCTATGCATGCTGATAATGCTCTTAAAATTCCTCTTATAGCTGTAAATGATGCTTATACTAAATATTTATTTGATAATAGATATGGAACTGGTCAATCAACATTCGATGCTATTATGGGAACTACTAATATGTTGATTGCTGGGAAAACTGTTGTTGTTTGTGGATATGGATGGTGTGGTCGTGGTGTGGCTACTAGGGCAAATGGATTAGGTGCTAATGTAATTGTAACTGAAGTTGATGCAATAAGGGCACTTGAGGCAAGAATGGATGGATATAGGGTAATGCCAACAAAAGAAGCAGTAAAACATGCTGACTTATTAATCACTGTCACTGGAAATATAAATGTGGTTAGTGGAGATGATTTTAAAAATATGAAAGATGGTTGTATGTTGGCGAATTCTGGACATTTTAATGTGGAGATTAATAGGACTGATCTTGAAAACCAATCAATATCTATTGAAAATGTAAGAGAAAGTGTTGAAGAATTCACTATGAAAGATGGAAGAAAAATTTATCTTTTAGCTGATGGTCGTCTTGTTAATTTAGCTGCTGAAAGAGGTCAAGGACATCCTGCAGAAATCATGGATTTAAGTTTCGCTGCTCAAGCACTTTCAGCTAAATATATAATTGAAAATGATCTTGATATAGGTGTAATGAAGTCTCCTGATGAACTTGATTATCAAATAGCTAGTTTAAAACTTAATGCAATGGGAATTGAAATTGATAATTTATCTGAACGTCAAACAGAATACTTAAGTAACTGGCAAGAAGGGACTTGATTATTTGGTATTATAAATTAAACTTTTATAATAGATTTTTTACATCTTATCTTTAATATATTTAATATCTTAGGTCTTATCTTTAATATATTTAATATCTTAGGGTTTATCTTTAATATATTTAATATTTTAGGTTTTATCTTTATATATTTCATATTTTAAGGCTTATCTGACATATTTAATCTTTTTATTATTTTTGAATTGATTTAACATTTTAGATTTTATTTATATAAGTTTAAAAAAATTTATTCTTTATTTATTCCTTTAATATGTCATATTATAGATTTATCGATAAAGGGGATGGCCCTACAAAACTTTTTTTAGGGGGTGTTCATGGCCGTGAAGGCGAAACTACTATTGATTTTTTTAAATCACTTTCTTATTCTGATTTTTCGATAGGTAAAACTTTTATTTATAATTTTGATAATACTAAATATATATCTACTATAAAAGAAGAATATTATGAATCAAAATTAGGTAAAAAAATTATAAATCTTATTAATAAGCATAAACCTGATTTTTATATTGAACTTCATTGTTATAATATTAAAAATCATGAAAAATTAATTTCTCCTAATAGGAGAAAATCTCAAGGTGTTCCTCCGCTTATTGATCTTGAGAATAATGTTCTTATTAGTTCTGTTTCTCCACTTATTAGGAAAAAATACTTTAAAATGGAAACAGTTTGTAAAACTTTAGAAATCCCTTGTTTTAATAAAAAATTCTATAATGAATCATATAAAAAACAGTATAATGGCAATGAAATATTGTATTTGAATAACCTTGATAAAAAGAGTAAATTATCAGTTAATACATATTTAGATATTATTAAGATATTGGCTAAAGTAAAAAATAGGGAAGAATTTCAAGAGATAATGATTAATAAATATCCAAAACAGGTGGAACTAGCTGTAAAATATGCAAAAGAAATTTTTGGTGGAGAATTTCCTCCTTTTTAGAGGTATTTTAATGAGAAATCCATGGGAATCATTAGATTTGAATATTTATGAAAAACATATGAATTTAAAAAATGTTGCACAAATTCCTCTTCTTAATAATATAATGAAATCTCAATTTTCTTATATAGATATTGATTCTGTAGCTATTTTTGGAGTAGCTGGTGGAAATGGATTAGAACATGTAAATAATAATCTTAACAAGATTTATTGTATTGATATTAACATTGAATATTTAGATGCAATAAAAAAAAGATATTCTCATTTAAATAACTTAATTTTTGAGAATTTAGATTTAAATGATAGTTCTATAGATTTAAAAGAAGCAGATTTAGTTATAGCTAATTTAATAATTGAATATATTGGATTAAATAGTTTTTTAACTCAAATAAAAAAAATTCGTCCTATTTATGTTTCATGTGTGATTCAAAATAATACTAAAAATATTAAAAATAGTTTTGTTTCCGATTCTATATATTCTGATTCTTTAAAAGAAATTTCAAAATTAGGGTTTTTCATTAATAAGGCAGAATTAATAAATAAAATGAATAAAATAGATTATAAATGCATATTAAATGAAAAATATGATTTACCATACAATAAAGCATTCATTCGTTTTGATTTTAAAAAAGTCATATAACTTTCTTATAGTTTTTTATTTTCCAAACCAATCTTCTAAACTTTTTTGGGTAGTATTAAGATTTTCCATTTTTTTTACAGCACTAAGAACTCTTTCTTGTGAAAAGTCATGTTTTCCACACAAAAATTCAATTATTTTGGTTTTATCAACTTTTTTCCATTTTATTGAATAATTTTTATTAATTTCTGGCTCTAAAAAAATATTTTTGATATCATCAATATCCATATCAAATTTAATTCCTTTCTCATTCATATAACTTTCAATATTGGAGTTTTTAACTATTTTAAGTCCAGTTTTTGCACCAATCCCTTTTATCCCTGAATTAAAATCAGTACCCACCATTAATGCAATATCGACTAATTGTTCTCTATTTATATTTAAGTCATTTAAAACTTTTTCAAGTTCTAAATATTCTAAATCAGATAAATTACCACTTATTGTAAGATTTCTAATAATTTTTTCAGCACCAAACAATAGACAATCATAATCTTGTGAAGCAACAGCCCATGCATCTCCATTTAGGACCATGTATGAAGCTTGGGCTTCACCTTCTCCAAATGATTGAACATAAGGAATCCCCATAATCTGAAGAAGCTCTTTTGAAGACTCAAGAATATATGGTGACATTCTAGATGATCTTTTTGCAAACTTCATTGCAGTTTCATCATCTCCTTCTTTAAGGGCATCTTTCCATTTTTTTTCAGCATCCTGTCTAATTTTTCGCCTTTCTTTTATTGTGTTTTCTTTATGCTCTGAAGGCTCTCCATCAAAAACATAAATAGGTTTAATTCCTTTTTCAACTATATTTGAGGTTCTGTAAAGTAGCCCACTTAAATGAGAAGTTACATTTCCTTGACTGTCCATTAATGGAGTTCCATCAACTTGGCGTATACTTGATAGAAATTGATATATGGAGTTAGCCGCATCTATTGCTATTATTTTACCATCTAAATCTTTAAAATTTATAATTTCTGGATTTACTATGTCTTTGAATTTAACTCCCATATAAACACCTTAGGAAAGCAATAATCTTACTTTTAAAATTTTTATATAAATTTTCATTCTTCGATTTATATTATTTAATTATTAGATTAAAATATATTCTATTAATTTAATAGAAAGTCTATTATATATTGTTAATCCTTATAATTTTTCAAAAAAGAGTCAATAGGAAATTTTTCTTCAATCCAAATTAATATCTCATCATTATGGATAATATTATAATCCCTACTCAAAAAATTAACATTAGTTTTAAAAATATTTTTCAATTCTTCGTTCGGATTATCTTCAATTTGAACTGATTGTATTTCTCTTCTAGATTCGATGTTGTATTTTCTTAAAATTCTTCCAATAGGAATATCTGCACTTATTAAGTCTTTTTTAAATTCTGAAGTTAATCTTTTAATAGGAATATAGGATGTTGCATAAATTAAAGGTTTAGATTCATTAAACATAACAACAACCCGATAGTTCACTTTTTCTCCTTTTTTAATATTAAGAAGCTTTGCTATATTTTCATCTGCATCTTGAAATTCTTGTTTTAATGTCTTAATTTTAATTTCACCAACTAAAACATCAAGTATTGTTGTAACAGAACCATCAGTTGCTAATAGTATTTTTTGTGTGTTTGATAATTTAAATCCTTTTTTCTCAAGTTTTCCGATCTTATCAATAATCCTAAGCTCTTTGTTATTCATAAACCTTTCCTCTTTTATTTGAATAAATAGATATCTTAAAATTTGTTTTTAATTTTTCCATATTTCTTTTTTTCTATAAAATATTTCCTATTTAATTTTAAAAGAATTATTGATCTATTTTAAAGATTATATATTAATAAAAATTCATATATTAATAAAACACTCATATAAATAAAAAGTCATATTAATTGTAAAAATTATATATTCTCTGGACTTTCAATATATCCTTTTATAACTGAGCTAGCAACTACTCCTGCATTGGATAGATAAACTTCAGACTTAGGATCTCCCATTCTTCCTTTGAAGTTTCTGTTTGTTGTGGAAATACTAACTTCTCCTTCACTTAAAACACCCATATGTCCACCTAAACAAGGACCGCACCCAGGGTTACAAATAATTGCTCCTGCATCCATAAATGTCTTTATAATTCCTTTGTCCATTGCTATTTCATATATCTCTTTTGATGCTGGAGAAACAATTAATCTTGCATCTGAATGAATTTTTTTACCCTTTAAGACTCTTGCGGCCTGTTCAAGATCTTCTAATCTTCCATTAGTACAAGAACCAATAAAGCCTTGATCAATGTGTGTTCCAATCACATTTGATATTTTTTTAACGTTATCAACATCATTTGGGCATGCAATTTGTGGTTCCATTTCGCTTATATCAAATGAGAATTCTTTTTCATAAACAGAATCATCATCTGATTTTATAATGTCTAATTGATTAATAGATTTATTAGTTCTTTTTGTAATATATTCTAATGTATTTTTATTAGGTTCCATTATGCCGTTTTTTGCACCCATTTCAATAGCCATATTTGTGATTGTCATTCTAGAACTAACATCTAAGTTTTCAACGGTCTCACCAAAAAACTCTGTAGATTTATATGTAGCTCCATCAGAACCTATATCTCCTATTATATTTAAAATAATATCTTTTGAAGTCGTATTATCTGGCAATTTCCCATTAATTTCAATTTTATAAGATTCTGGGACCATAAACCAAGTTTTTCCAGTTGCATAAACCATAGCTATGTCTGTTGCACCCATTCCAGTTGAAAATGCTCCAAATGCCCCATAAGTACAAGTATGAGAATCAGCACCAACAATAATCATTCCTGGTTCTACTAATCCTTTTTCAGGCAAAACTTGGTGACATATTCCTTCTCCATTAGTATAAAGATTTTTGATTTTTTGTTCTTTTCCAAAATTTCTAGCTACTTTATGAAATTCTGCAGAGCCTATGGTATTTGGAGGTACAGTATGATCAAATACTATTGCAATTTTTTCTGGATTCCACACTTTTTTGGCTATTTTTTCAAAGGTTTTAATTGCTGGTGGTGAAGTCCCATCGTGAGACATAGCTAAATCTACATCAACTTCGATTATTTCGCCAGGAATTACATCATGCCCAACTTTTTTTGAGAGAATTTTTTCAGTAATATTCAATTTTAACACTCTTTAGTATTTATTAAGTCTATTTAATCATATTTAAATGTCAAATGGGCCGCGCACTGTTTTCACAATATGATTAAAAACCCCATCATCAATATATGTTCCTTCTTCTCTGTTCTTTTTAACTTCTTCAACAATTTTACAGAGTTCATCTTTTGTTACTTCAACACCGCACTGATCAAGCTTTGCTTTCACTGCTCTACAACCAGAATGTTTTCCAAGAACTAATTGTCTTTTTTGTCCAACTAATTCTGGTAAAAATGGTTCATATGTTAATGGTTCTTCAATAACGGCATCTACATGTATTCCTGATTCATGTCTAAATATGTTTCTTCCAACAATTGGTTTAGTACTATGTACTGGAACTTTAGTATATTTTTCAACAAGTTTTGATAATTCTTGGATATGTTTTATTTTAAACCCTAAATCTACTCCATAAATAAGTTTTAATGCCATTATTAACTCTTCAAGAGAAGTATTTCCTGCTCGTTCTCCAATACCATTCACTGTAGTTGATACGGCACTTCCTCCTGCAAGAAGGCCAGATATGGAATTTGAAAGAGCCATACCAAAATCATTGTGGCAATGTAAAGCTATTTGGATATTTAAAGTCTTTTTAAGTTCTTTTACAAGAAAATCCATTCCTTGTGGACTTATTGAACCTACGGTATCTGCAATATGAATTCTATCTGCTCCAAAATCTTCTGCTTTTTTATAAATTCTTTTTAAAAAATCTAAATCTGTTCGTGTAGCATCTTCTGCAGAGAAAGCAACAAATAAACCGTGTTCTTTAGCATATTCTATAGAATTCATACATACATTTAGTGCTTGTTCTCTACTTAGATGTAATTTATGTTCAAGATGAAGATCTGAAGTTGACATAAATGTTATAATTCCATCAACATCACAATCAATTGCTTTATCGATGTCTTCTTTTTTTGTTCTAGCTAATGATATTATTTGAGCATTTAAACCTTCATTGGCTATAGATTTGACCGCATTTCTTTCTTGATTAGATACTATGGGGAAACCGGCCTCAATTTGATGAATTTTTAGTTCATCAAGCTTTTTAGCTATTTCTAATTTTTCTTCGGGATTTAAACACACATCAGGTGTTTGTTCACCATCACGAAGTGTAGTATCATAAATTGTAATTTTCTTTGGAAACTTTAATTTTGCTTCTTTATTAAAGGGGCTTACATAATATTGCAATTGGTTCACCTAAAATTCAAAATGAATATTTAAAGAATCTTTTATTAAATTTAATCTCATATTAAATATTTATTAAAATAAATTATTTATACTTATTAAAATAAATTATCTATATTTATTAAAATAAATTATTTAAAAATTATTTTTGAAAGATATAAATTATTTTTATAGAATATGTTAATTATCATTAATATAATTAATTTATAACATTATACTGATTAATAATTATATGGAATATACTTAATTTATTGTAGATTAACATATTGATTTTTTATTGTAGATATACATAATTGATTTATAAAATATACTTAATAATCTATTTATAAATATATTTAAAAAAAATTCAAATAATTAATTTGTTTTCTATGATTTATATTTGTTTTTCTTTTTTTTAAAATATCTAATATCCTTTTTAATATTGCTGAAATAGCTATTATAATTAAAAAAATTTTATTAATGGATTTTTAATATTTTTTAGCTTTTCATTTTATTAAAAGAATCAAATCTATATTTCATATCCACAAATATTACATTTGAATATTGTTTTCCCTTTCATTGTCCTTGATTTTTTCATTTCTCCACCACAAAGAGGACATTTAACATCTTTATCAACAACAAAATCTTTTATTTCATTATTCATAAATAGATTTATGTTTTTGTTTATATTAATTTTTTTCTAATCTTTAATCTATCTCATATTATCATATTTTAATATCTCAAAATATTGATGATATGGTTTAAATATCAAAAATAAGAATGAAATAGGAAGTAAAAAAATAATAAAAAAATAATAAAATAAAAATAAAATAAAAATAGAAGTAGAAATAGAAGTAGAAATAGAAGTAGAAATAAAAGTAGAAATAAAATTAGAAATAAAAAGATAAAATAAGACTAGAAGAGAAATAATAATAAAGTATTTTAGAATTATATTTTTTTTATTATTATTTTCATTTTGTTAACTTTTGATAAATTGCTGCTTGTAATCCATGGTATTTAATCATACCTTCTACTTCTTTTTGATCATTTTCTTTATCTTCAAAGCTTATTTGCTCAATATCATGTAAACTATAATCTGATTCACGTGATAATGGGAGAATTGATCCTTTAAATAATTTGAGAACTACTTTTCCAGTTACTCTTAATTGCATATTATCTATGGCTTGGTCCATATCTTCTCTGAGAGGTTCTTGCCAAAGAGCATTATATATTAGATCTGCATATTTAGTACTCATATATTCTGAGAATAATATTTCATCTTTTGTAAGAACTAATTCTTCTAAGGCTTTATGTCCATAGATTAAAAGGTTTGCCCCTGGCACTTCATAGATTTCCCTACTTTTAAGGCCAATCATACGGTTTTCTATTGTGTCAATTCTTCCAATTCCATTTTCTCCCGCAATTTTGTTGGCTGTTTCTATAATTTCAAAAAGAGGCATAATTTTTCCATCAATAGCTATTGGTACTCCTTCTTCAAATTCAATAGCTACTTTTGTTGGCCTGTTTTTAGCATCTTCAGCAGAGGATGTCCAAGCATATATTTCTTCAGGTGGCTCATTAGCAGGATCTTCAAGAATATCTCCCTCAATTGATCTGCCCCAAATGTTTTCATCTATACTATATATTTTATCAGAAGATATGGGGATTCCATGTTTTTTTGCATATTCTTGTTCTTCTGTTCTTGTTAAATTTAAATCTCTAATTGGGGCAATTATATCAAAATTAGACATGGATCTAATAATTGCCTCAAATCTAAATTGATCATTACCTTTACCTGTACAACCATGAGCTATTGCTTTAGCCTCTTCTTTTTCAGCTATTTCAATAATCTTCATAGCTATTAGGGGTCTTGCAAGAGCTGTACTTAATGGGTATCCTTCATATACAGCATTTGATTTTATTCCTTTAGCTATATATTCATTTGCAAATTCATCTTTAGCATCGATGGTGTAATGCTTTTCAACTCCAAGGTTTCTGGCCCCTTCTTCTGCCTTCTCTACTTCTTCTTTTGGTTGACCAACATCTACACATGCAGTTATTACTTCTAGATTATATTTCTCTTCTAATAATTTAACACACACGGTGGTATCTAATCCACCACTAAATGCAAGAACTACTTTTTCCATTTATTTCACCATGATTTTTTGAAATTTAATTAAAATTAAATGATAATTATTAATAATTTATTGTTATAATGATTAATATTATCAATATTAAATAAATAATTTGATTTTTTCTTTTAATACTATTTTAATTCTAATTGATAAATTAATAATAGTATAATAATATATTCAAAATATAGTATTTTTATATTCTTTGTATTTTACAATTCTATATATTATAATATTTAAAGATAATTAAATATGCTTTGTTATAATTTAGCTGATTTAATAGTTTTTAAATATAATTATCAGATTCAAATTATTTTTATTAAATAAAAATTCTTTATTAATTATTTATTATAATATAATTTGTTAAATATAATATAATATTTTAGATTAATAAAATAGGTTATATAATTAATTATTTTAAAATTAATTACATTAAAATTATTTTTTAAATAAAATAAGTATTTATTTGTAAATTAGATATTATTTATTAAAAAATTTTTAGTTTAAACAGAAGAAAAGCCCTTAATTGGCATTTAATTAGAATAAAAGCTGAGATGACACATTATGAAAAAATTTCTGCCAATTAAGGAATGAGACCTTTTTCCAAATATTTCTCTTTTGGATGTTTTAGATTTCACATTTAATAGTTGTATTTCTTAATATATAAATGTTTAGGTATACCTAAATTATTTATATTTTATTTATCATTTTTCATATTACATAATCAGATTCAATAAATATAGATTCTATATTAAATTAGGATTGTTATAATTAATTCAATAAATTAAATAGTTCTTTAAATTTAAGTATTTCTATAATTTGAATACATATTATATTTAAATACAATGATTTCTATAATATTAATAATAATATATAAATAAACTTTAGTGGAATAATTATTATAAATAAATATCTATAAAAATTATTTTTTATTGTTTTTACTATTTAATAATTGGATAATAGTAAATTCATTATTAATTTTTTTTGTTAATTCACTAGATATTCTTTAATAATAGATTATCTTAATATTTTTTAATAATAATATTATTTTAATATAATATTATTTTAATAATTTTTAATAATATAATTTAATAATATAATATCTATATAATAAATTTTATATCTATAATTTTATATCTTAAAATATATTGTGGGAGTGTATAATTTAATAGCTTTTGAATAAACTATTCTAATAATCTGTAAATTGGGTTTTAATATACTAACTTGCTATTTTTAGTAGTTCTTAATTTATTAATTCTTAATTTTATATTTTTAATAATATTTAATAGTATTAATATGATATTTGATTAAATGTATATATGATTAAATTATCCATATTCCTATTTATTTATCACTTTATTAAAAATTTTGAAGGGGGATTTCTATTAAAGGTTATATAGGTTTTAAAAGAGGAAAAAAACAGGATTCAGTATCTTCTATTGATATAGAATCTAATCTGAAAAATTCTGGAATATTTAATAAATCTAAATCAGATACCTACTTAAAAATAGATCAGATTTCCAATGATTCTGGAGGATATGTAGCAGCTAATAGTCAAATTTTTAATAATATTCCTAATACTCCCCTTTCGATAGAAATATTAAATGAATCTATTAGAGGCACCCCTATAATTAAATTTGGATCTTCTTCTCCAAAAGTTATGATAATTTCAGGGATACATGGAAACGAATTGCCTCCTCAGATTGCAGCTATTAATCTGATTCATAAATTATATGAATTAGATAAAGAAGATAAAATTTTCGGCACTGTTTATATTATCCCTTTCTCCTCTCCTAAATCAACGATGGTTAATTCGAGATGGTTTGATGGTGTTGATTTAAATAGGGCAACATGTGTCGATGGGTCAATAACAAATAATATTCTTTCTAAGATAAAAAAATTAAATTTGAATTCAGTAGGAGATTTCCATTCTACTTCTATAAATAGTATGCCTGGAAAAGAAGGGATATTTTGCACAATGGAGCCCTCTCCAGAGAGTTTTCAGATTGCAAAATATATAGCTGATTCAACAAATTCAGAAGTTCTGTTTTATAAAAATGCAGGTAATGTATATCAAGGAGCTCTTGAAGATGAATGTAACATCGCTTTGATACCAGCTGTTACCTGTGAAGTTTTATCTCCTAATGGATTAGCTGAAAAAGAAGCTTTTGAACACTCAATCGATCAAATGGAACATTATTTATCCTATTTTGGAATAATTTCATTAGATTGAATTAACTAAATTTGTTCATTGCCTAAATTTACAATTTGAAAGGTTAAACTTATTATATTTTATAAATTTATTTTTTAAAGGCATTTTCTAAATTGCATTTTTTATTTTTTATTCATCTGCTTCTTTTTTAAGTTTATATATTATCGTTATTAATTTCTAACTTTTTTATTATCATATTCTATTTTTCTCTATTTTTATTATTAATTTAGAATAAAATTCTTCTATTACTTTTCAAATGCTAACAAAATAACTATTTATATATAAGTATCAATTATTATTAAATATTTATTTATAAATAATTTGGTGATTTTATTTCTTCTTATAAGGGACATTTATTATTCGCATTTTTCATTTCATTAATATTCTTTCAAGGTCCAATATTTATTGCGCTAACTGTTATAGGTGCTAGTTTACCCGATTTTGATCATGATGTTAAAAAGTCAAATGTATATAAAATGATTATAATAGGACTCATCATGTTTATAATTCTTTACATAACTAATCAACCTTATTTATTTGGTTTGATATTTTTGACACTCCCTATTATTTTTTATTTTTCAAAGCATAGGGGATTTACTCATTCTATTTTAGGAATATTTTCATTGTCATTAATTTTATCATTAGTCATAATAATGGGAATTTTTTTAATTTATCCTTTTTTAAATTATTTAAACATATCAAATAACATTTATGAATATTATTTACTTTCATCTATTATAATGATAGTTGGATTAGGAATATTAATTCTAAATAAAAACATAATTCCTATCTTTTTAGTTTTGTTTTTATTAGGTGTTTTATTTTTACAAAACGAATCTTATTCAATTTTTAATATTTATCAAATCTCTCATTTTTTTATTAAACCATTATTTAATTCTATTATTATTATAAAAAATTATTTTATTTATGAAGTGATTTTATATTTCTTTATACCAATATTTTTGGGTCTTTTTAGCCATGTTATTTTAGATTCATTCTCTCCAGCAGGTGTTAAAGTATTAAATCCGTTTTCATCAAAAAAAGTACATAAAAAATTTTCATTTATCTCTATGTTTTTTATTTTTTCATTGGCGTGTTTTAATTTGATATTTATTATTTAATCATCAATTTTCACTGATTTTTTTACAATTAGGGATATTTTTAATATTTATTTTTATTTCTTCAGGACTTTTCATTGGATTCATAAAAGAAAATTTTTATATACTTTAAAATTTAATTATTAATCATGACTAATTAAAAATTGTCATCAATTGAAACAAAATATAAATATATAAAATAAAACTTTTTAATAAAATATTTTTTCATTAAAAAGAAAATTAAAATTGAGTATAATATTAAAATTAGTTTATTTCAAATTTACATGTGGAGATTCTTTAAAATGTTTTTAAACAGGATTTATTATGGAATTGCTTATATAATAGTTCTTATATTAGAAATAATCAAAGCAACATTCGACACAGCTACTAGGGCTGTTAAAGGAAGTAAAACAATTGAGCCAGTCGTTATTGATATAAAAACTGATTTGACTAGGCCTATTTCTCAGACATTATTGGCTAATAGTATAACTTTAACTCCTGGGACATTAACTATTGATTTGGATTCCGAAAAACAACTTCTTAAAGTTGCTATTATTGCTCCAAGAGATCAAAAAGATGTTATTCCTTTTGAACCATATATTAAAAGGATGTTAGAATAATAGATTATCACTCAAAAGTTTTTTTCAAATGCTTTTGTTATTAATTTTAGATTAATCTTCATGAAATTTAAAATATAATCTGAATAGGAGTCAAATTATTAGGCATATATTTTCTATCAGGTTTAATATATAATAAAATTACATCTATAATATTAATGCTAATTTAATCAACGTTTCGGTTGAATTTTAATAGGGTCTTTATGATTATCAAATTTATATATTAACTTTTATTACTGTATAAATAACTTTATTACTGTATAAATAATGGTTAATTTTTATTAATCTGCTTGAATGTGATAAAAATGAGTATATTGCTAATTTCAGAATATATCTTAATAGTTGCTCTAGTAATATTTATGTTTGCAGCTGTTAGAATACTTACACACAAAACAATAGCCATGGGGCTTATTGGTTGTGCCACATTTTCTTTAGCTATATCTGTACTCCTTTTAACTGTAGGAAATATTTATGGAATTAATTTCTATAAAGATATTGCTTTGGCATTACTTCTACTTGGGGTTGTAGGTACAGTAGCTTTCGCTGTGGCATTAAGGAGGTCTAATGATGGTTGAATTTTTAATAGAAATTATTCAATCGATCTGTCTTATTATTGCGGCTATTATAATTCTAATCACTGCAATTGGAATTCTTCGTCTTAATGATGATATTGATAAAGTTATATATGTAAGAATACACATGTTGGGAATGGTTGATATTGCATGTGTATTAGCTATGATAGGCTTAGGTCAATTCCTTCTTGCAGGTATTTATTTTGTTTTGGCCCCATTTGTAGCCCATGCATTAGCTAACGCATATTATTATGGTGAAGATGACCGTAAATATGAATCTGATGATGATTTAACTGGTAGAATAAATGATAATGATTATAATAGATTAGCTATTGAGAAAAATACAAAGTTTGGTGCCGATTTTAAAGATAATTTCGAAAATAAACACTCAAATAACTCAATTAATAGTTCTGTCGACTTAAAATATGAGTCTAATGAATCAAAAAATTTCAAATCAGATACTAAAAATTCAAAATCAATTAATAATGTAACTATTAAAGAAGTTAGCACTGATGATATAGAAAATAGTAATTTAGATGGAAATAGGGGAGAAGATCATGATTGAGATAGTAGTGATGATCATTGCTGTATTGGGATGTATCCTAGCAATTATGCAAAGAGATCTACTTAAAGCTGCTATCCTTACTGGAATTAATGGTGCATGTGTAGCTTTTCTTTTCCAATTTTTATTGGCTCCTGATGTAGCTTTAACTCAGGCTATTGTTGGTGCAGCTATTGTTCCAGTATTTTTAGCAATGGCAATATATAAAACTCAAAGGATGGATGATAAATGACTGACATTCTATTGATTTTAAGTGATACTCAGCTGATGGCATTGTTTACCTCAGCGGCATTTATAGTAATTGGGCTTTTCGCTGCAATATTTTTAGATAATATAATAAAGAAAATTATTGGAATTGCTTTTATTGAAGAGGGGGCTAATTTATTCATTGTTGCACTTGGATATAAGGCTGGAGGGATTGTTCCAATATTTTTACCTGGAATGAATGCAGATTGGTTTGCTGCAAATTCTGCTTATCCTTTACCACATGCACTTGTTCTCACAAGTATTGTTATCGGTGCAAGTACTTTAGCAGTAATGTTAGCTATATCTATGGTTTTGTATAATAAATATGGTACTTTGAGTGCTTCTGAAATTTTAGGTGATAAAAAAGCTCAAACTATCGCTGAAAAAAGGGCAGGTGATTCTGATGAATGATTTAATTCCTTTAATGGTTATTATTCCCATAACTTGTGCTTTATTACTAAATCTTTTCCATAAAAAAGATAAAACTGTTATAATATTAGCTCTTATTGTGGCAATTGTTTTACCATTAATTCCGATTTTTGCGAATTATGGTTTATATTATTTTGGAGGTCATGCACCTTTAATTACTAATCCTACATTACTGTCATCTCTTCCAAGTTCTATTGCAAACTCAACTTTAGCAATTTTCCATCCTGCTGTAACATATTCTTATGGGGCTTTACAAAAGTTATTTATATTTATACTTGGAATTGTTGCATTTTTTGCAATTTTCACTTCATTAAATCAAAACAAAAAAATTTCTGGCCCTTTTATGTTTTTAATGTTTATGGGCACTGCAGCAGTTACGGCGATTATGCTTTCAGATGATATTTTCCATATATACATATTTTTTGAAATAGCTGCTTTAGCACAAACAGGAATTATATTGACTTCTGCTACTGAAAACAATTATGAAACAGCTCTTAAATATTTAATATTGGGTTCTATTGGTGGTCCGTTACTTCTTTTAGGTATTGGATTTATTTTAGGAGCAGTTGGAAGTGTAAATATAACGGATATTGTTTATGCAATTTCTCATAATTTAGTAGACCCTCTTTCACCAACCTTCTTATTTGCATTTGCACTAATATTTTTTGGTTGGCTATATGCATCAGGTTTACCTCCTTTCCACACTATAAAATCGTCTATTTATAGTAAGGCTCTTCCAAACTCTACTGCATTGATTCAAGTTTTCACTGTTATCACATTCATTTCTATTGGAATAGTTATATTTAGGATATTCCATTATTTGCCATTCTTTGAAACTTTAATAGTATTATTTTCACTTGTTGCAATGGTTTTAGGAGTTACTATGGCGATTATGCAAACAGATTTCAGAAGAATGCTTGGTTTTTTAGCAGTGGGTGAACTTGGATATATTGGCCTTGGTTTTGGTCTTGCTACTCAGCTTTCTTTAACTGCAGGTCTTTTTCAAGCTCTCAATGAGATTATAATAACTGCTTTACTGTTTATTGGCTTTGGTACAATATTATACCTTACTAATATTTCAGATACAAGAAAACTTGGAGGAATGATTGAGTATACTCCTATTGTGGCTATCATGGTTCTTTTAGGTGGTTTTGCAATGGCAGGAGTGCCTCCTTTAAATGGTTTTCAAAGTAAATTAATGATTGTTCAAGCTTCTTTAAATTCAGGATTTCCTGAAATATCTATTATTGCAGTATTAGTAAGTATAGTAACTTTTATGGTATTTGTTAAAGCATTCCACTCAATTTACTTAAAACCAAAACCAAATAATCTTAAAGTTATAGATAAACCAATTCCAAAATCTTCTATTATTTCGGTATCAATTTTATTAATAATTTGTCTTATATTGGGCTTATTCCCTCAATTAGCAACAGATACCATTTCACAATTTGTTATGGGGTTGATTTAGATGGGATTTTATGAAAAAATTGTTAATTCATTTAAAAATGTAACTAACATTAAAGAAAACGTCAAAAATGAATTAGCAACAAATGAGTCTGTATCTTCTGCATTAGCTGCTGAATTAACACTTATTTCAACTATTTTAATTTCGGCTATTTTATTGAGATACATTAATATATTTGTATCAATTATTGTTTTGTTAGGATTAGGTATAATTCTTATAACTAATATGCCTCTTATTCCTAAAATTAGAAGAGAACAAAGTGATTCTTTAGAAAAGATGATGTTTTATGTGATTCTCACATTAGGAATTTTAGTAACTGTAATTTACTGGGGGACTACCCATGTCTAATGATAAGTTTAATGAGGATAAAATTGATGGATCTAATGAAGAATACGCTAATAAAAATGAGCATACTGGTGTAAGAACACTTATTTTATCAATTGCTACGGCTCTTTTTGCAGTAACTTTATTTGATGTAATTTATGGGTTTAAAAATATTATTAATCCTGGTATTAGTAAAGTTTACAATATTTTAGGAACCAACATTGAACCAAATATGGTAACTTTAGTTGTTTTTGATTGGAGAGGTTATGATACTCTTGGAGAAGCATTAATATTAGTAACTGCAGTTGTTGTAGTTCTTTTAATTTTTGGAAGAGGTATTATTGAAAATAATGGTGATTTAGAGGAGGATGAATAATGAGTCCTATTCTTAAACTTTTTGGATTTCCAGTTGCATTTATAATGATTTGTCTGGGTGTATTAACCATTTTAGGAGGTCATATTACTCCTGGTGGGGGATTTCAAGGAGGATCAATGATTGCTGGAGGAGTTATACTCTGTATTATTATTTATGGTGTTGAAAATAGCCCTATAAATTTTTCGCATGATTTCATAGCTGCAATCGAAAGTATTGGGGCATTAGGTTTCATTATACTTGGATTAATTGGATTATTGTTCTCAGGATTTTTCTTATATAACATAGGTACTGACTTTTATAGCATAATTCCTCAATATATAATTAATATATTCCATTATCCTGATCCAACAAATGCAGGAATAGTTCCTTATTTGAATATTTTAGTTGGATTAAAAGTTCTTGTAGGTTTAAGTGCTGTTGTAATAGCATTTTCACAATTTAAAAGACTGGAGAATGAATCAGATGAGGAATAAAATATTAAAAAACAAATTATTGAAAATAAGTAGAGATATCAGGGAGATTCATTAATGTTTTTATATTTGGGTCCAATCATATTTGGTTTCTTAATGGGATTTATATTAGGAACAAGAATTAAAAATAGTTCAAAAAATGATTTTAAATTTACCATTGGATCATATATAGTTATATTTATAGTGGCTGTTATTGTAGCTTGGCAATTAGGTCCTTTTCCTTATTATAATGATATAGGAATAGCTACAGGATTTGTATCTGCAGCTGTTGGTTTGATAATTGGTAAAGTATTGTTAGGAGATTAATATTGGATAATTTGGGTGTTATAATAATCAATATATAAAAATAAAATATAATAAATAACACTTTTTAGGAAGTTAAAATCATGTTTTTATCAACAAATAAATGCGAAGGGATTGGAGAATGTATTAAAATATGTCCCACTGAAGCTATTCGTTTAATAAATGGAAAAGCTTTTAGTTGTATCACTTGTGGGGCTTGTTTTGAGGCTTGTCCAAATCAAGCTATCTTCAAAAATAGGTATGGAGGATATGTGGTTGATAGAGCCAAATGTAATGGTTGTGGGGTCTGTGAATTTACATGTCCTGTTGATAGTATTCATATTGAAAATGGAGTAACTAAAGGTATATGTGCAAGATGCGGGATTTGTGTTGATTCTTGTCCTACAAATTCTAGAATTGATGGTTTTGATTTAATTGAAGAAAAACAGTTAAACTTTTTAAAATCACTTAATTTAGCTATTCCTACATTGAATGAATCTAAATCTATAAAATCCAACGTTAAGAGGAATTTTGTTGGAACTGATTATGAAAAATGTATTTTATGTGGAAGATGCGAATATTATTGTCCTACTAAAGCTATTGATGTCAATATAGACCAATATGGTGTTTGTACTGAATGTAGGGTATGTGTTGATGTTTGTCCTGCAGATGCCATTGAAAATGGGGTTATTGATCATGATAAATGTGTTTTATGTTTAAATTGTCTTAAAAACTGTCCAAATGATGCTATTGAAGCTAATGATTTTGAAGTGGATATAATAAAACCTAATAATGAAATAACTGGATCAATTATATCTTGTCTTAACTGTGGTTTATGTGCAGATAATAGCACTACTGGAGCTTTAAAGCAAGTAAATGGCAAAATGAGATTTGATCCCTCTATTAATTTTGAAGGGTTAAAAACTAATTTAAATACTTCTGAATTTGATAATGAACTTCTTGATAATATTTTGGATGATGCATTTGATATTAAAGATACTAAAGATGACATGGCATTAGCTAAAGAGCTTTTAAAAGTTGAAAAAGATTCTGAAACTATTAATAAGAAGTCAATTGATGGTTGCCCTGTTTCTACATTGAAAGAATCTCCCAATATTGAAATTGGACTTACAGGTTATTGTGTTTCTTGTGGTAAGTGTGTAAAGGTATGCGATAAACAAAATGCTAGAAAATTTTTATCTGTAGAATGGGATGGTTCTGTTTCAGAGGATTGTATATCCTGTGGTATATGTAGTGAACTTTGTCCTAAAGATGCAATTACTTTAAAAAGAGGTACTATTGAAGTAGATATGGAAAAATGTATTCTATGTGAAACTTGTGGAATTCATTGTCCTGTAGATGCAATACCAAAAACTACAATGGCTAAAAAACATATCTCCGATGGATTTAACTTAATTGATAATAAACTTTGTATGAATTGTAAGCTATGTTATAGAATTTGTCCTGAAGATGCTATCATAGATAGGGAAGATATTGGAATGATGGTGGTAGATGATAATAAATGTATCTACTGTGGTGCATGCCGAAATGCTTGTCCTGCAAAGGCATTTATTTTTGAAAGAGAATTTGAAGATTTTAATGAGCAAATTATTAATAAATAACATTTATGGTGTTTAAATGAAAAATTTAATAAGAATAATGCTAGAAGGAGCTTTTGGGAATTTTAAAAAGATTTTTTTTGCTTCGGATAGGGTAACTGACATGGAAATGAGAGAAAACATCCTGAATGGTAAAATAAAGCCTACAGATAAAGTAGCTATTGATGCTTGTATTGGGTGTTCTGGTTGTGCAAATGTATGTCCGACTAGTGCGATTGATATGGTTGATTTAGAAACTCCTAAAGAACTGATGGATGGATGGACTAAAACACAAGTACCGAAGTTAAATCCGGAAAAATGTGTTGTATGTTATTACTGTCACGATTTTTGTCCTGTTTATGCATTATTTGGCGAAAAAGCTACAATTCACCCTCATGATGTTGGAAAAGTTGAATTAGATCTTGAAGATCATATGAATAAACCTTTTAAGATTTCTGAAGATAAACTTTCATTCATATCTCAATATTTATCTGATAAAACTGTTATAAAAAATAATAAAAGTGAAAATAAACTTGAAAAGTTGCATAAATTTAGCAAATAGTGGTTAATACTTTTTATAACTCTTAAAATTAGATAATTCTTAAAATTAGTTTATATATTCTTAAAAATTTTCCTTAAAATAGTCATTTATATTAATAATCATTTATGGCATGCTTAAAATTATATTAAAATTATATTAAAATTATATTAAAATTATATTAAAATTATATTAAAATTATA
>VSSQ01000138.1_pt1 | contig 99689 bp, 96 predicted proteins | sample 4763081 | NCBI WGS metagenome assembly VSSQ01 (sample SAMN12137344, study PRJNA551015) | bioreactor metagenome | isolation source: SDC9 anaerobic chlorinated ethene degrading culture | place: USA: Knoxville, Tennesee | collected 2015-01-01
CCTGACCATCGAGGGCCCGCCGGGGGCCGGCAAGAGCACCTTCGCCCGCGCCCTGCACGGCGCCTGCGGCGGCCCGACCCGGCCATTCGAGACCCTCGATTGCGCGGCGCTCGATGCCGAGACCCTGCGGCGTGACCTGCGCGAGGGAAGCGGCCCGTTGCGGCAGGGCACGCGCGGCGGCGCGCTGTGCCTGAGTGAGCCCGCATACACCCCGGCCGAAGCGCAACCGCTGCTCGCGCAGCTTCTGGACCGGCTGACGGAGCGCAGCGTGGCGCCGGTGCGGCTGATCGCCCTCGCCAGCGCGCCGCTGGCCGAGGCGGTGCGGCAGGGCAGGCTCTGCCGCGAGCTGCAGCTGCGCTGCGCCGGCGCGGTGATCCGCCTGCCGGCGCTTGCCGAACGGCGCGACGAGATCGGCCCGCTCGTGCAGCATTTCGCCCGGCTCTGCGCCCCGGCCGGGCGGCGCCCGCTGCGCTTCAGCCCCGCCGCGTTCGAGGCGCTGCGCCGCTACGACTGGCCCGGCAACCTGTGGGAGATGCGCGATCTGCTCACGGCGCTGGAAACCGGGCGGGCCGAGGCGTGCACGCGGGTGGTCGAGCCGGCCGACCTGCCCGCCGACATCCGCGCCAGCACCGGCCCCACCCCGCTGCGCCTGCACGAGAGCGAGAAGACCGCGATCCTGAACGCCGTGGCCGCGGCCGACGGCAACCTCAGCCGCGCCGCGCGCCGGCTCGGCATCGCCCGCTCCACGCTCTATCTCAAGCTCGATCAATACGGCCTGCGGCGCCCGCCCCGGCGCTGACACCCCCCATGCCGGGGCCGGAGTGTCCGAAAATCGGACAGAAGCCGGCCCGGCCCCGCCCTTCCGGCCGCTCGCGCCCGCCCTCTATGCTTCGGCATGCAATCGCATGCTGAAATCGAGTGAGGAGGCTTCGAGATGAAAGCACTGGTGTTCCAGGGCCCCGGCCAGAAGGACTGGGTCGAGAAAGACAAACCGACGATCCAGAAACCGACCGACGTGATCGTGAAGATCAGCAAGACCACGATCTGCGGCACCGACCTGCACATCCTGAAAGGCGACGTGCCCACCGTGGCGCCGGGCCGCACGCTTGGCCACGAGGGCGTCGGCATCGTCGAGGAGGTCGGCGACGCGGTGGTGAACTTCAAGCCCGGCGACACGGTGCTGATCTCCTGCGTCACCTCCTGCGGCAAATGCGCGAACTGCAAGCGCAGCCTCTATGCCCATTGCGCCGACGGCGGCTGGATTCTCGGCCACACGATCGACGGTACCCAGGCCGAATACGTGCGCATCCCGCATGCCGACCATTCGTTGCACCCGATCCCGGCGGGGGCCGACGAAGAGGCGCTGGTGATGCTGTCGGACATCCTGCCGACCGGCTTCGAGATCGGCGTGCAATACGGCCATGTGAAGCCCGGCGACACCATCGCCGTGGTCGGCGCCGGCCCGGTGGGGATGTCGGTGCTGCTGACCGCGCAGTTCCTCTCGCCCGGCCGGATCATCATGATCGACATGGACCCGGCACGGCTCGAGCTCGCACGGCAGTTCGGCGCCACCGACACGATCCAGGTCGGCGCCGAGGACGTGGTGGCCCGGATCATGGAGATGACCCATGGCAAGGGCGTCGACGTGGCGATCGAGGCGGTCGGCGTGCCGGCGACCTTCGACACCTGCCAGAAGATCGTCGCGGCCGGCGGCAACATCGCCAACGTCGGCGTGCACGGCAAGCCGGTCGAGCTGCATATCGAAGAGCTCTGGATCAAGAACATCAACATCTCGATGGGGCTGGTGAACACCAACACCACGCCGATGCTGCTGAAGACGCTCGGCAACGCCCGCGTCGATCCGGCGAAGCTGATCACCCACCGCTTCGCGCTCGACGAGATGATGAAGGCCTATGAGGTGTTCGGCAACGCCGCCCGCGAAAAGGCGATGAAGGTGATCCTGAGCGCCTGAGCCCCCGCGGCGCGGCCCGGCCGGGGACAGCCCCGGCCGGGACCAGGCGAGGCGCCACCGGATTCGTCGTCTTCTCGCATAATTTTCACGCATATCCGCGCAAAACTGGCGCAAAAACACGGCGAATGCTCTCCATCCGCCGCGCAGCACCTGTCGATTCAGACCATCGGCCGATTTTGCACTTGTCTCGCCCGGCCGCCCGATGCCAGCCTCCACGCACATCGGACACTCCCGAACGGCATTCGCGCCTCGCTTCGACACCGCCTCCCGCGGCTCGTCGGCGGGGCGTTTTTGCGTTTCGGGCATCGCACAGGCGACAGGCAGACATGACGGCACAGGTCGAACTCGGATTGCTCTATTCCCGCTCGGGCAGCTACGCGCTGATCTCCGAGGCCTGCCGAACCGGAGCGCTGACAGCGATCACCGAGATCAACGCCGATCCGGCGAGCGCGCTGAACTTCGTCCCGGTCGAGCGCGACCCGTGCGGCAATACCGACGCCTACGGCCCCTTGTGCGAGGAGATCCTGCGCGACAGCTCGGCGCGGCATGTGATCGGTTGCGTCACCTCCTGGAGCCGCAAGGAGGTGATCCCGACACTCGAGAGGGCGGGCGGCACGCTGTGGTATCCGGTGCCCTATGAGGGGTTCGAGGCCTCGGACCATGTCGTCTACACCCATGCCTGCCCGAACCAGCACCTGTTGCCGCTGCTGGGCTGGGCCTTCGCCCGGCTCGGCCGGCGCGGCTATCTCACCGGCTCGAACTACATCTGGGGCTGGGAGATGAACCGGCTGGCGCGCGAGGTGATCTCGGGCGCGGGCGGCGAGGTGCTGGGCGAGCGCTATCTGCCGCTCGGCTCGGTCGATGTCGGCCGGATGATCGAGGAGATCCGCGCCACCCGCCCCGATTTCATCCTGAACAACCTGATCGGCCCGTCGCAATACGCCTTCCTCGCCGCCTATCGCCGGCTCGGCGAGGAGATCGCGCATTTCCGCCCCGAGACCTGCCCGATCCTGTCGTGCAACCTCACCGAATGCGAGCTGGCCGCGATCGAGCCCGCTGCGGCCGAGGGGCTGGTCGCGGCCGGCCCCTATTTCCGCGGCGCGACCGGCTGGCCCGGGGCGCGGCGCAGCTTCGGCTCTTCGCACGAGGCGGCGGCCTGGTCGGCGGTGCACCGGCTGGCGCGGCTGCTCTCGGGGCACGCGGGGGCCGCGACGGAAAGTCTTGCGCAGCTCCTCGCCCATGCGCCGGGTGGCACCGAGGGCATCGACCCCGCGACCCATCACACCGAGCTGCCGGTGCTGATCGCGCAGATCGAGAACGGCGCCTTCGTCCTGCGCGAGCGCTTCGACGCCCGGATGGGCGACCCCTATCTCTCGCACGGGCGCGAGGCGGCACTGCCCGCCGCGCCGCAGCTGAAGGTGGTCGGATGAAACGCAAGGTCCGGATCGCGAACCTCGGCGGCGCACGCGCCTATATCCTGCACCGGCCGCACCCGACGGTGCAGGCGCTCGAACGCCAGCTGCGCGCGATCGGGCTGATCGTGGTGCAATGCTGGCCCGAACTGCCGGCCGAGGCGATCGCCGCCGATTTCCTGTTCTTCGACGTCGATCAGGGCTTCGACGAGCAATTCCCCTGGCGCCCGGGCGAAAGCCCGATGCCGATGATTGCGCTGATCGGATCGGAGGCGCCGGGCCGGATCGAATGGTCGCTCGAGGCGGGGGCGCATGCGCAGCTGCTCAAGCCCGTGGGCGATGGTGGCGCCTATTCGGCGCTGCTGATCGCGCGGCTCGCTTTCGAGGCACGGCAGTCGCTCTCGGCACAAATCGCCGATTTGCGCCGGCGTCTCGACGAGCGCCAGACCGTGGTGCGCGCCGTCACCCTGCTGGCCGCGCGCGGCAAGGGCGAGGCCGCGGCCTATGACCAGCTGCGGCAGATGGCGATGGCCTGGCAGGTGAGTTTCGAGGATGCGGCGCGGCGCGTCGTGGCCAGTCATGACAGGCAGGAGGACGGCAATGACCGACGTGACCTCGGCTGAGGCCGCCCCGCAACCGCAAGGCGCGCTGCGCCGGCTGCTGCAGCGCAAGCTTGCCCTGATCGGGCTGGCGCTGATCGTGGTGGTGACGGCGGGGGCCATCTTCGCCCCCTGGATCGCCCCCTTCGCGCCCGAGGACCAGATGTTCGACGGGCTCACGCTCGAGGGCGCGCCGATGCCGCCCGGCGACAAGTTCTGGCTCGGCACCGACCTGCTCGGCCGTGACCTGTTCTCGCGCATCCTGTTCGGGGCGCGCACCTCGCTGGTGATCGGCGTGGTGGCGAACGGGCTCGCGCTGCTGATCGGCACGCTGATCGGCGTCACCGCGGGCTATTTCCGCGGCTGGATCGGCGCCGTGCTGATGCGCTTCACCGATCTGATGATGGCCTTCCCGGCGCTGCTGCTGGCGATCTGCCTCGCCGCGATCTTCACCCCCTCGCTGTGGATCGTGGCGATGGTGATCGCGCTGGTGAACTGGGTGCAGACCGCCCGCGTCGTCTATACCGAGACCTCGGCGCTGGCCGAGCGCGAATTCATCGCGGCCGAGCGCACGCTCGGCGCCGGCACCGGGCGGATCCTGTTTCGCCACATCCTGCCGCATCTGGTGCCGATGATCATCGTCTGGGGCACGCTCGGGATCTCGACGACGGTGCTGCTCGAGGCGACGCTCAGCTATCTGGGCGTAGGGGTGCAGCCGCCGACGCCGAGCTGGGGCAACATCATCTTCGAAAACCAGACCTATTTCCAGGCCGCGCCGTGGCTCGTCTTCATCCCCGGCGCCGCGATCCTTGCGCTCGCGCTGGCCTTCAACCTTGTGGGCGATGCGCTGCGTGACGTGCTCGACCCGACCCAGCGGGGGCGTGAGTGATGCTGGCCTATGTGTTCCGACGCCTCGTGCAATCCGCGCTGATCCTGCTTGGCGTGTCCTTCATCACCTTCCTGCTGCTCTATGTGCTGCCCGCCGACCCGGTGCGCCAGATCGCCGGGCGCTCGGCCACCCCCGAGACGGTCGAGAACATCCGCCGCCAGCTGGGCCTCGACCAGCCCTTCGTCGTGCAATACGGCCGCTACCTTGCCGAGCTGTTCCACGGCGACATGGGCCGCAGCTATCTGCAGAAGACCGAGGTCGCGGCGCTGATCATGGCGCGGCTGCCGGCGACGCTGCTGCTGATGCTCGGCGCGATCGTCGCCGAGCTGGCGATCGGGCTCAGCCTCGGCGTTCTGGCCGCGGTGCGCCGCGGCGGCGCGCTTGACCAGTCGCTGATGATCACCTCCTTCGTCGCGGTCTCGGCGCCGCAATTCGTCGTCGGGCTGCTGCTGCTTTACGTCTTCGCGGTCAAGCTCGGCTGGTTCCCGATCGGCGGCTATGGCCATGCCTCGAACCTCGTGCTGCCGGCGATGACGCTCGGGATCATGGGGTCGGGCTGGTACAGCCGGATGATGCGCTCCTCGATGATCGACGTGCTGCGCTCGGACTACATCCGCACCGCCCGCGCCAAGGGGCTCGGCCGGGCCCGGGTGCTGGCGCTGCATGCGATGCCGAACGCGATCCTGCCGATCATCGCGATGATCGGCATCGACATCGGCATTTTCATGTCGGGCATCGTCGTCGTCGAAAGCGTCTTCGGCTGGCCCGGCATCGGCCAGCTCGCCTGGCAGGCGATCCAGCGCGTCGACATCCCGATCATCATGGGCGTCACGCTGGTCTCGGCCTGCGCCATCGTGCTCGGCAACCTGCTGGCCGACCTCGTCACCCCCTTCATCGACCCGCGCATCAAGCTGCGCTGAGCCTTTCCCGAAGACCCCGCCTTACGGGGCCCCACTCACGACCACCACCGATCCAACAGACGGAGACGAAGATGAGCCTGATGAACACGCTGCTGGCGACGAGCGCTCTTGCGGTGTCGCTGTCCTTCGCCAGCCTCGCCGCGGCGCAGGACTACACCCCCGATCAGAACGCCAAACCCGGCGGCAACATCGTCATCACCTACAAGGACGACGTCGCCACGCTCGACCCGGCGATCGGCTACGACTGGCAGAACTGGTCGATGATCAAGTCGATCTTCGACGGGCTGATGGATTACGTGCCGGGCACCACCGAGCTGCGCCCGGGGCTTGCCGAAAGCTACGAGATCTCGCCCGACGGCAAGACCTATACCTTCCACCTGCGCAAGGGCGTGAAGTTCCACAACGGCCGCGAGATGACCGCCGAGGACGTGAAATATTCGCTCGACCGCGTCACCACGCCCGCAACGCAATCGCCCGGCGCGGGCTTCTTCGGCTCGATCGCCGGCTATGACGCGATGGCCGACGGCTCGGCCACCAGCCTGTCGGGCGTGACCGTCCTCGACCCCGCCACCGTGAAGATCGAGCTGTCGCGCCCCGACGCCACCTTCCTGCACGTGATGGCGCTGAACTTCTCCTCGGTCGTGCCGAAGGAGGAAGTCGAGAAATGGGGCGCCGATTTCGGCAAGCACCCGGTCGGCACCGGCGCCTTCAAGCTGAGCGACTGGACGATCGGGCAGAAGCTGCTGCTGTCGAAGAACGCCGACTACTGGCGCGCCGGCCTGCCCTATCTCGACAGCGTGACCTTCGAAGTCGGCCAGGAGCCGATCGTGGCGCTGCTGCGCCTGCAGAAGGGCGAGGTCGACATCCCCGGCGACGGCATCCCGCCGGCGAAATTCACCGAGGTGATGAACAACCCCGACGAGAAGAAGCAGGTCGTCGTCGGCGGCCAGCTGCAGACCGGCTACATCACGCTGAACGTCGAGATGAAGCCCTTCGACACCGTCGAGGTCCGCCGCGCGATCAACATGGCGATCAACAAGGACCGGATCGTGCAGATGATCAACGGCCGCGCCACCCCCGCGACGCAGCCGCTGCCGCCCTCGATGCCGGGCTACACCAAGGATTACGCGGGCTATGCCTTCGATCCGGCGAAGGCCAAGGCGATGCTGGCCGAGGCGGGCTATCCCGACGGCTTCCAGACCCAGCTTTACGTGATGAACACCGACCCGAACCCGCGCATCGCGCAGGCGATCCAGCAGGATCTGGCGGCGATCGGGGTCAAGGCCGAGATCAAGGCGCTGGCCCAGGCGAACGTGATCGAAGCGGGCGGCACGCCGAAGACCGCACCGATGATCTGGTCGGGCGGCATGGCCTGGATCGCCGACTTCCCCGATCCGTCGAACTTCTACGGCCCGATCCTCGGCTGTGCCGGCGCGGTCGAGGGCGGCTGGAACTGGTCGTGGTACTGCAACAAGGATCTCGATGCCGAAGCGGCCAAGGCCGATTCCATCGTCGATCCGGCAAAGCAGGACGAACGGCTGGCGCTGTGGTCGGACGTCTACATGAAGATCATGCAGGACGCCCCCTGGGTGCCGGTGTTCAACGAGAACCGCTACACGATGAAGTCGGCGCGCATGGGCGGCAGCGATGACCTCTACGTCGATCCGGTCTCGATCCCGGTGAACTATGATTATGTCTATGTGACGGAGTAAACGCATATGTGCAAAGCCTGCGGCTACACGATCCACGGCGCGCAGCACCATTTCGGCTGGGACAACGCGCTTGCCCCGGTCGAGACGGTGGCGCCGGGCGCGACCATCCTCTTCCACTGTCTTGACGCCTCGGCGGGCCAGCTTGGCCCGTCCTCGACGGTCGAGGATGTGAAGACGCTCGATTTCGGCAAGATCAACCCGGTCTCCGGCCCCGTCTATATTGACGGGGCGATGCCCGGCGACGTGCTGAAGGTGACGATCGACAGCTTCGCCCCGCGCGAGGAAGAGGGCACCGCCTGGGGCTGGACGGCAAACATCCCGGGCTTCGGCCTGCTGGCCGACCAGTTCACCGAAGCGGCGCTGAACATCTGGAAATATGACGCAGCGGCGCCCGGTCAGGCGCTCTGGGGCCGCCACGGCAAGGTGCCGCTGAAGCCCTTCTGCGGCACCATCGGCGTCGCCCCCGCCGCGCCGGGCCCGCAGTCGATCGTGCCGCCGCGCCGGGTCGGCGGCAACCTCGACATCCGCGATCTGGCGGCGGGCACCACGCTCTACCTGCCGGTCGAGGTCGAGGGCGCGCTGTTCTCGGTGGGCGACACCCATGCCGCGCAGGGCGACGGCGAGGTCTGCGGCACCGCGATCGAAAGCCCGATCGACACCGTGCTGACCTTCGACGTGGTGAAGGGCGAAAGCCTGAAGTTCCCCCGCTTCACCACGCCGGGCCCGGTCACCCGCCATCTCGACACCGCGGGCTACGAGGTCACCACCGGCATCGGTCCCGACCTGATGGTCGCGGCGCGCGATGCGGTCGCCGGCATGGTCGACCTGCTTTCGGCGCGCCACGGCATGGCGGCGGTCGACGCCTACATGCTGGTCTCGACCTGTGGCGATCTGCGGATCTCCGAGATCGTCGACATGCCGAACTGGGTGGTCAGCTTCTACTTCCCGCGCAGCGTGTTCGAATGAGCGCCACAGCGGAACTCCGGTCCGGGGCCGTGACGGCCCCGGATGCCCCGCCCCGCCCGGTGCTGTCGGTCGAGGGGCTGACGATCTCGGTCCGGGCCGAGGGGCGCGAGCGGGCGCTGGTGCGCGATCTCAGCTTCACCCTGGCGGCGGGCGAGACCATCGCCATCGCCGGCGAGAGCGGCTCGGGCAAGTCGCTGACCTCGCTCGCGATCATGGGGCTGCTGCCGCCGCCCGCGCTGCGCGTCAGCGCCGGGGCGATCCGCCTTGAGGGCGAGGACCTGACCCGCCTGCCCGAGGGCCGGATGCGGGCCATTCGCGGCAACCGCATCGCGATGATCTTCCAGGAGCCGATGACCTCGCTCAACCCGGTGCTGTCGATCGGGCGCCAGCTTTGCGAGGCGATCCGCGCCCATGCGCCGGTGTCGCGCGCCGAGGCCCGCCGCCGCGCCCTTGAGGCGCTGAAGGCGGTGCGGATCTCGGAACCCGAGCGCCGGCTCGACCAGTTCCCGCACGAGCTGTCGGGCGGCATGCGCCAGCGCGTGATGATCGCGATGGCGCTGGCGCTCCGCCCCGACGTGCTGATCGCCGACGAGCCGACCACCGCGCTTGACGTCACCGTGCAGCGCGAGGTGCTCGACCTGCTGCGCGATCTGCAGCGCGAGATGGGCACCGCGATCATCCTCATCACCCATGACATGGGCGTTGTGGCCGAGATGGCCGAGCGGGTGATCGTGATGAAACAGGGCCAGGTGGTCGAGACCGGCCCGGTCGCGCAGATCTTCGACACGCCGCAACAGCCCTACACCCGCGACCTTCTGGCCGCGGTGCCGCGGATGGGCGACGGCAGCGGCGCCCCCTCCCCCGCCGCCGAGGCGGACCCCGTCGCGCGGCTGCGCGATCTCAGCGTGCGCTTCGACATCCGCGGCGGGTTGCTGTCGCGCGTCACCCACCGCGTCCACGCGGTCGAGGGCGTCAGCTTCGACATCCGCGCCGGCGAGACCTTCTCGCTCGTCGGCGAAAGCGGCTGCGGCAAGTCGACGATCGCCAAGGCGCTGACCGGGCTCGTGCCGCATCAGGGCAGCATCGAGGTGGCGGGCCACCGGCTGGGCGGCCTGTCCCCGCGCGAGATGAAGGCGCTGCGCCGCGACGTGCAGATCGTGTTCCAGGACCCGATGGCGGCGCTTGATCCGCGGATGCGGGTGGGCGATCTGGTGGGCGAGCCGCTTCTCATCCACGGCATCGGCACGCCCGAGACCCGACGCGCCCGCGTCGCCACGCTGTTCGAGCGGGTCGGCCTCGACCGCGATCAGCTCGACCGCTATCCGCACGAGTTCTCGGGTGGCCAGCGCCAGCGGATCTGCATCGCCCGCGCCCTTGCGCTGCAACCGAAGCTCATCATCGCCGACGAGAGCGTCTCGGCGCTGGATGTCTCGGTGCAGGCGCGGGTGCTCGACCTGCTTGCCGCACTGAAGCGCGAGTTCGGCATCGCCTATCTCTTCATCAGCCATGACATGGCGGTGGTCGAGAACATCTCGGACCGGGTGGCGGTGATGTTCATGGGCCAGATCGTCGAGATGGGCACCCGCGCGCAGATCTTCGGCACCCCGCAGCACCCCTATACCCGGCGGCTGATGGCGGCGGTGCCGGTGCCCGACCCGGGGGCCGAGCGGCCGCCGCTGCCGCGCCTTGCGGGCGAGGTGCCAAGCCCGGTCTACCCGCTGGGCGCGGCGCCGCGGCGCCAGATCCTGCGCGACATCGGTGGCGGGCATCTGGTCGCCGAGACGGAGATCGCTCCCGCGGGCGGGCGCTGACACCCCGCCCGCGCCGCGCGCTGGCCCTTGCCGGCGGCGGTGGAACTTGCCAGAACTGCGCCCATCATGGCCCTGCCCTCCGCCCCCTGCGCCTATACGGTCGACACGCTCGTGCGGATGCACGGTTTCCGCGACTGTCTGGCCTCGGCGGCCCATGATCTGCTCGAGACCCATCTGGCGCTGCCGCGCGAGGTCCATTACGTCGCCGACCTGCAGCGCTGGATGCTGAGCCAGATCACCATCGCGCTGCATTTCGAGCACCGGCGTGATCCGGCCGCCCCGCCGATCTCGCCCGCCAATCTGGTGCGGGCGATCGGCGACAGCGGCATCGCCAGCCGCAACACCGTGCACACCTTCCTGATGGAGATGCGCCGCTATAGCTTCGTCACGCCGCTCGCGCGCGCCGACGGCCGGCAGCGCGCCGTCGAGGCGACCGAGATGAGCGAGAGGCTGATCCGGCGCTATTTCGACATCCACCTGCGTGCGCTCGACCGGCTCGACACCGGCGGGCGCGCGGCACTTTCCCGCGCCCGGCCCGAGCTGCTGCACGCCGCGCAGCCCCGCTTTGCGCGAAAGCTGGCCGCCCGCCGCGACTGGCACAGGCCGCCCGCCAGCATCGCGAAATTCGTCAGTTCCGATTCCGGCAGCAGCATTCTGCACGACCTGATCGCGGACGTGCCGCCGCCGGCCGAGGACGCCGCCGCGCCGATCTGGGTCGGCACCGTCTCGCCCAAGGTGCTGTCGAGCCGCTACCGGATCTCGCGCACCCATGCGGCACGGCTTTTCGCGCAGCCCCGCGAGGCCGGGCTGATCGGCTGGGCGCGGCCCAGCAACCGCGGTGCATGCTGGATCTCGCCGCAGCTCGTGCACGACTATCGGCGCTGGCAGGCGATCAAGTTCGCCTGCGCCTCGCAGGCCTTTGCCGAGGCCTGCGCCGGCACCGGCTTCACCGCGACCGAAGCCGTCGGCTGAAGCGCCACGGAGGGCCCGATGGCCCCCCGCGCATCGCTCATTCGTGGATCGTGTACTCGCCCAGCTCGCACAGGTTCTGCGTGTCGGTCGTGGTGTCGAGTTCGTCGCCCTGGAATTCGAAGCGCATGTCGTAGTCGCACACCGAGCGGCCATCGGCGATGGTGATCTCCATCGATTCACCGGGCTCGAGGACCTGGTCGCCGAAGACGTCGTCTTCCCAGGCATTGACGCCCACCGGGGAAGTGTAGAAGTTGTTCAGCACGGAATGGGTACCGTTTTTCAGCGTGAACACGAGGTCCTCGGCGAGCGCCGGGGTCGACACGCACAGGGCGACGGCCGCAGCGACCAGCGCAGCGTTAAACTTTTTCATTTCTTCAGCCTGTTTTGGGATGGTGGAGCGAAGCTTCGAGGCGAACCCTAACCGAGCGGCACACGGAACAGAAGCCGCTTCCGGTCCCATATTTGGGTTTAATTTTTCCGCCATCGGGGCCGGCGACAACGCGCCATCAGGGGCGGCCGGCCCCCTCGCAGGCCCCGGCTCCGCCATGGTCCGCGAGGGGGTCTTGTATCTCGGGAAATCTTCGCTTATCGACGATCAACGATAATGGAGCAGCCATGCAGATCCGGAGCGACGACAGGCAGACCCGGGACGCGGAGATTGCCGCCCTGGCAAAGGCACTCTCGCATCCGGCGCGGATCCGGATCCTGCGCATGCTGCAGGCGGCTCCGGGCTGCATCGGGGGCGAGATCGTCGAGACGATCGGCCTGGCCCAGTCCACGGTTTCCGAACATCTGCGCATCCTGAAAGCCGCCGGCGTGATCTCCGGCGAGATCGACGGGCCGCGCATCTGCTATGCGCTGACCCCCGCCGCGCTTGCACCGCTGACCGATCTCATTTCCGGCCTGACGCCGTCGCCGGCCGGCGCCTGCTGCCTCCCTGCCGCGAAGGACATCGCATGAGCCTCTTCGAACGCGGACTGACCCTGTGGGTCGCCCTGTGCATCCTTGCCGGGCTGGTGCTGGGCAGCCTCGCGCCCGGCCTGTTCGGCGCGCTGGCCGGGCTCGAATACGCCTCGGTGAACCTCGTCGTCGCAGTGCTGATCTGGGCGATGGTCTATCCGATGATGATCGGCATCGACCTCGGTTCGCTCAAGGATGTCGGGCGGCGCCCGAAGGGGCTGATCATCACCCTGGTGGTGAACTGGCTGATCAAGCCCTTCACCATGGCCGCGCTGGCGGTGCTGTTCTTTGAGCATCTCTTCGCCGCGCTGATCGCGCCCGATCGGGCGGCCGAATACGTCGCCGGGCTGATCCTGCTCGGCGCGGCGCCCTGCACCGCGATGGTCTTCGTCTGGTCGCAGCTGACAAAGGGGGACCCGAATTACACGCTGGTGCAGGTGTCGGTGAACGATCTGATCATGGTCGTGGCCTTCGCACCGATCGTCGCCTTCCTGCTTGGTGTGACCGAGATCGCGGTGCCGTGGGAGACGCTGATCCTGTCCGTCGTGCTTTATATCGTGATCCCGCTGATCGCCGGCACCGTGACGCGGCACGCGCTGATCGCGCGCGGCGGTGCGGCGGCGGTTTCGGCCTTCACCGCCCGGATCAAGCCCGCCTCCGTCCTCGGCCTGTTGATGACCGTGGTGCTGCTGTTCGGCTTTCAGGGGCCGGTGATCGTGTCGCAGCCGCTGCTGATCGCGCTGATCGCCACCCCGATCGTGCTGCAATCCTATGGCATCTTCGCGCTTGGCTATGTCTGGGCCTGGGCCTGGAAGCTGCCGCACCGGATCGCGGCGCCCTGTGCGCTGATCGGCACCTCGAACTTCTTCGAGCTGGCGGTCGCCGTCGCCATCGGCCTGTTCGGCCTGAACTCCGGTGCGGCGCTAGCGACCGTGGTCGGCGTGCTGGTCGAGGTGCCGGTGATGCTGTCGCTCGTCGCCATCGCCAACCGCACCCGGGACCGGTTCCCGGCATGAGTGCCTGCGTCGAGCCACCGGCGTGCCCGAGTGCGCGGTGCTGCGCCCCGCCGGTCCGGGAGGGCGGAAAGATGATCCTTGATGCAGAAGGGAAACGCCTTGCCTGAAGCCCCGACCGAGACCCCCAACATCGACGACGCCCTGTTCCCCGGCATCGACCGCGACCGGCTCTTCGCCCCCGCGACCGCGCCGCACCCGCCGCGCATCCTGCTGCTGTACGGCTCGCTGCGGCCGCGCAGCTTCTCGCGCCTTGCCGCCGAGGAGGCCGGGCGCATCCTCGTCCGTCTCGGCGCCGAGGTGCGGTTCTTCACCCCCTCCGGCCTGCCGCTGGTCGATGACGGCGCCGATGCGAGCCACCCGAAGGTGCGCGAGTTGCGCGAGCTGGTGGCCTGGTGCGAGGGCATGGTCTGGTCGAGCCCCGAGCGCCATGGCGCGATGACCGGGCTGATGAAGACGCAGATCGACTGGATCCCGCTTTCCGAGGGCGCGGTGCGGCCGACACAGGGCAAGACGCTGGCGCTGATCCAGGTCTCGGGCGGCTCGCAAAGCTTCAACGCGGTCAATCAGATGCGCATTCTCGGGCGATGGATGCGGCTGCTGACGATCCCGAACCAGTCCTCGGTGCCGAAGGCGTTTCAAGAATTCGACGAGGCCGGGCGGATGCGCCCCTCGCCGCTTTATGACCGGATCGTCGACGTGATGGAGGAGCTGATGAAATTCACCCTCCTGACCCGGGACCGGGCCGATTACCTCGTGGACCGCTATTCCGAGCGCAAGGAAAGCGCCGCGGCGCTGATGGCGCGGGTGAACCTCTCCGCCGCGACCTGAGACGCGCGGCACGCGGCACGGCCGGCCCTCGCGGCCCTGCCTTGCGACAGAAGAAAAGCCCCGGGGGGCCCTGCCGGAACCGGCCCCGCCCCCCCGGGCAGGGAGGAAACCTGCCGCGGCGCGCGGCGGGGAGTGCGATTTCCCGGCCGCGCCGCCCTGTCAGCGCGCCGGCGCCGCCTCCGCCCGCACCGTATCGCGCAGCACATGCTTCATCACCTTGCCCGATCCGGTCCGCGGCAGCTCGGGAACGAGGCGAAAGTCCTTCGGAACCTTGTAATGGGCGATCAGACTGCGGCAATGCGTGACCAGCTCGGCCGCCTGCGGCGCCTGCCCCGGCGCCGGCACGATATAGGCACAGCCGACCTCGCCCCAGCGTTCATCGGGAATGCCGATCACCGCGACCTCGCGCACCGCATCATGCTGGATCAGCGCCGCCTCGACCTCGACCGGATAGACGTTCTCGCCGCCCGAGATGAACATGTCCTTGCGGCGATCGACAATGGTGATGTAGCCGTCCGCATCGCGCACGCCGATATCACCCGAGCGCAGGCCGCCCTCGGGGGTAAAGGCCCGGTCGCGCTCTTCCGGCCGGTTCCAGTAGCCCGGCGTGACGTTCAGCCCGAAGATCACCACCTCGCCCGGAACGCCGTCGGGCACCTCCTCGTCGTTCTCGTCGACGATGCTCACGCTGGTCAGCGGCCCTGCCACCCCCACCGCCCCGGCCTTCTCGCGCAGCATCTCGGGCGACAGCGGCATGCCAAGCGTGGTGCCGGTCTCGGTCATGCCATAGCCGTCGACCATCTTGACGCCGCGATCGAGCCACCAGCGGATCTGCGAGGGCGGGTTCGGCGCGCCGCCGGTGAACAGGGCCTTGAGCCTGCGCCAGCGCGACGGATCGAAATTGCCGGCGTGGCGCAGCGCCTCGGCCATCTGCGGGACGCAGAAGTAATGCGTGACGCCCCAGTCGGGATGGCCGAGGCGCTCGTTCGTCGCCTCGGGGTCGAAGCCGGGCGACACGATGAAGGTTCCGCCACGCAGGATCGGCGGCCAGATCTGCGTGACGATGCCGATCACATGGAACATCGGGCTGTCGCACAGGAAGACGCAGCCGGTGTCGACCTCGCCCAGAACGTTGAAGTTCACCGCCGTCGCGAGCAGGAACTGCGAGGTCAGCAGCGCCCCTTTCGGCACCCCCGAGGTGCCCGAGGTGTAAAGGATGATGCAGGTGTCAAAGCCCGAGTGCCGCGGCGGGCGCGGCGCCGGATCGGCGGCGCGGACCTCGTCGATGAAGGTCGAGACCTGTTCCAGCCGGCAGCCCTCGGGCAGGACCGGCGCCGCATCGAAATCGGTATAGACCAGCTTCGGCGTGCAATCGGCCAGCAGCCGCGCAAGTTCGGGCCTGGACAGCCGCCAGTTCAGCGGCACGAAGATCGCACCGAGCCGCATCAGCGCCTGCTGCAGCACGATCAGATCGACGCAGTTGCGTGCGATGACGGCGACACGTTCGCCGCGCGAAATCCCCTTGCCGGCGAGCACCCCCACGGCGCGCAGGATGTCGGCGTCAAGCGCGCCATAGCTCCAGCGCCGGCCGGTCGCGAGATCGATACAGGCAAGTGCCGCCGGTCGCAGCCGCGCATGCATGGCGACCGGATCCGGTGTGATGAAATCGAGCATGGTTCTCCTCCCGTGCTGTCAGATGTCGTCGCGGCCGGACAAATCTCCCCTGCGCCCGGCCGCCCGATGGGCCTCAGCTCTTGCGGCTCTTGTCGTAGGCGCCGAGCCCCGGCTTGTAGGACTTCTCGTCGATGAACTGGCGGATGCCCTCCTTGCGGCCCTCGTTGTCGTAGGAATTCGCCGCCTCCTGCGCCCGGACGAGGTAATCCTCGGCCTCGTCATAGGTCATCACGCCGACGCGGCGGACCGCGTCCTTCGTGGCCTTGAGTGCGACCGGGTTCTTCTCGAGCAGGGTCTGTGCCACTGCCGTCACCCGGTCCTTCAAAGCGGCAAGCGGCATCGACTCGTTCACCAGCCCCCACTCGGCCGCGGTCTTGCCGTCGATCGGCTCGCCCAGCATCGCGTGATACATCGCCTTGCGGAACGGCAGCAGCTCCACCGCGACCTTGGTCGCGCCACCGCCGGGCAGGATGCCCCAGTTGATCTCCGACAGGCCAAACTTCGCCTCGTCGGCGCAGAACGCGAGGTCGCAGGCAAAGAGCGGGCCATAGCCGCCGCCGAAGCACCAGCCGTTGACCATCGCGATCGTCGGCTTCTGATACCAGCGCAGCCGCCGCCACCAGCCGTAGGATTCGCGCTGCGACTTGCGCACGCCCTTCAGCCCGTCCTTTTCGGTCTCGCGGAAATATTCCCTCAGATCCATGCCGGCGGTCCACGAGGTGCCCTCGCCGGTGAGCACGAGCACCCCGACATCATCGCGGAACTCGAGCGCGTCGAGCGCCTCCATCATCGCGCGGTTCAGCGCGGGCGACATCGCGTTGCGCTTCTCGGGGCGGTTGAACTTCAGCCAGGCGATGCCGTTGCTGACCTCGTAGACAACCGTGTCGTGATCGTTAGCCATGGTCTTCTTCCTTTTGTTTTCCGTAAAGGGTGGCGATGCCGGGGCCGCCGCGGCCCCGCCCGCCACCGCATGTCGCGGGCCCGCTCAGAGCGGGTAATGCCCGGGCTGGGTTTCGAAGGTGATCCAGCGCAGCTCGGTGAATTCCTCGATCCCCGCCTTGCCGCCGAAGCGGCCATAGCCCGAGGCCTTGGTCCCGCCGAAGGGCATCTGCGCCTCGTCATGGACGGTGGCGCCGTTGATGTGGCACATGCCCGAGCGGATCTTCCGGGCGACGGTCAGACCGCGGGCGATATCGGTGGTGAAAACCGCCGCCGACAGGCCGTATTCGGTATCGTTGGCCAGCCGGATCTGGTCGTCCTCGTCCGTCGCGCGCAGGATCGCGACGACCGGGCCGAAGCTTTCCTCGGCATAAAGGCGCATCTCGGGGGTCACCCGGTCCACCACCTGGGCCGGCATCAGCACGCCTTCCGCGGGCCCGGCGGAATGGATCTCCGCCCCCTTCGCCCGGGCATCCTCGATCAGCTCGCTCACCTTCGCCACGGTCCGGGCGTCGATCACCGCGCCGAGCGGGCAATCCCCGATCGCCGGGTCACCGGCCTTGAGCGTGGCGGCACGGGCGATGAACCGCGCGACGAAGGCATCGGCGATCTCCGGGGCGAGGATGATCCGCTCGGTCGACATGCAGATCTGTCCCTGATTGAAGAAGGCGCCGAAGATCGCGGCATTCACCGCCTCGTCGAGATCGGCATCGCGCAGCACCAGCAGCGGCGCCTTGCCGCCAAGCTCCAGCAGGCAGGGCTTGAAGTGGCGGGCGGCCCGTTCGGCGATGATCCGTCCGACCTTGGTCGAGCCGGTGAAATTGACGCGGCGGATCGCCGGGTGGTCGATCAGCGCGCCGACGATCTCGGCGGCGTCTTCCGGCGCATTGGTGACGAAGCTGACCAGCCCGGCCGGCAGCCCGGCCTCTTCCAGCGCCTCGACGATCAGCGCGTGGGTGCGCGGACACAGCTCGGAGGCCTTGAACACCACGCCGTTGCCGCAGGCGAGCGGCGTCGCCAGCGCCCGCACGCCAAGGATCACCGGCGCATTCCAGGGCGCGATGCCAAGCACCACTCCCGCCGGCTCACGCAGCCCCATCGACACGCAGCCCGGCTTGTCGGAGGGGATCACCTCGCCGGCGATCTGCGTCGTCAGCGCCGCGGCCTCGCGCAGCATCGAGGCGGCGAGCATCACGTTGAACCGCGCCCACATCTCGGTCGCCCCGGTCTCGGTCGCCATCGCCTCGACGAAGGCATCGCCCTTGGCCGCAAGCGCATCGGCCGCCTTCAGCAGCGCGGCGCGGCGCGCGTTCGGGCCGAGCGCCGCCCAGGCCGGGAACGCCGCATCGGCCGCCTCGGCGGCCGCAACCGCATCCGCGACGCTTGCCGCCGCTGCCTCGGTGGCGACAGCGCCGGAAACCGGATTGTGCCTGCGGTACCGGCGCCCGTCCTGTGCGGCGCGGGACATGCCCGCAATCCTCATGTCAACGACAGTCATTCGCTCCTCCCAAGATTGCGCCGAGAATCCGTCTCCCCCGAATCATCGGCCGCCTGACTGCTATACGATATAGCGATTGACTGTTATGCTGTATAGCATTAATCCTGTTCACGTTCTGGTTGCCGATGACACAGGAGAACTGGCAATGGCTGCCCCCCACAAGACCATCCCCAAGCCCGAACCCGGGGAGGAACGGCTTGAATTTCTTGCCGATCTGGTGGGGTACCACCTGCGCCGCGCCTCGATCCGCGACATGCAGGGAATGAGCGCCGCGCTCGAATCGCTGTCCCTGCGGGCGGTGCCGCTCAGCGTGCTGCTGATGATCGTCGAGAATCCGGGCATCTCGGCCGCCGACATCTGCCGCGCGATCGGCCTGAAACGGGCGAACATCGTGTCCATCCTCGCCGAGCTGGAACAGCGCGGGCTGTTCCTGCGGGAGGCGGACCCCAACGACAACCGGGTCCAGAAGCTGTTCCCGACCAGAACCGGCAAGGAGCTGAGCGCCGAGGCCCTCGAGCGGCTGAAGGACCATGAAGACCATCTTCTCTGCGCGCTTTCCGGGTCGGAGCGGGCAGAGTTGCGGCGCCTGCTGATGAAGGTGTGGCAGGGCGACGAGGGAGACTGACCCAGATCACGACACACGGCGGGGAGGGAGAGAGCCCCGCCCAGGGAGGAAAATCCATGCATAGTTTATCCGACAGCCGCCACGGCGGTCGCCGGGCGCTGACGCTTGTCTGCCTCGCCGCGATTATCGAGGGCTTCGACCTGCAATCGGCAGGCGTCGCGATCCCGAAGATCGCTCCGGAATTCGGGCTCAGCGGCCCGCAGATCGGGCTGTTCTTCTCGGCCGCCACCTTCGGGCTGATCTTCGGCTCGTTCCTCGGTGGGCGAAGCTCGGACGCCTGGGGCCGGCGCAATGCGCTGGCGCTCTCGCTCGTCACCTTCGGCATCTTCTCGATTGCCACGGCGATGACCTCGAGCTTCGAGCAGCTTCTGGTGATGCGCTTCCTGACCGGCGTCGGCCTTGGCGGCGCCTTTCCGATCCTGGTGACGATCGCCGCGGAGACCAGCACGCCCGATTTCCGCGGCCGCGCGGTGTCGATCATGTATGCCGGGGTGCCGCTTGGCGGCGCCACCGCGAGCCTCGTCGCGATGCAGGGCTGGCATGGTGGCGGCTGGCGCGAGATCTTCCTCATCGGGGGCATCCTGCCGATCGTGATCACACCGCTGATCCTTGCGCTGCTGCCGCCGCTCAAGGTCGAGAAGGCCAAGTCGGAAAAGATCTGGGAAGCGATCGGCGACATCCTGGCGCCGTCCTCGCTTGCGCGCACGGTGCTGCTGTGGCTGTCGTTCTTCCTCGGCCTGATCGTCGTCTATGCGCTGCTGAACTGGATGCCGCAGCTGCTGGTCTCGCGCGGGCTGAGCAAGCCGGACGCCTCGCTGGTGCAGGTCCTGTTCAACATCGGCGGCATCCTCGGCAGCCTGATCGGCGGCAAGGTGCTCGACCGCGACAACCCGCTCGCCACGGTGGCACTGTGCTTTGCCGCCGCCGGTCTTGCACTGCTGATGCTCGCGATGCTGCCGGCGGCGCTCGGCTGGATGCTGCTCGGCGGCTTCGTCGTCGGTGCCGGCATCCTGTGCATCCAGGCGATCCTCTATGGCATCGCGCCGCGCTGCTATCCCTTCCAGATCCGCGGCACCGGGGTTGGCGTCGCGGTCGGCGTCGGGCGCCTTGGCTCGATCGCCGGGCCGTTGCTGGCCGGGGCCGTCGTAGCCTCGGGCGCCGGCCCCGGGGGGGTGATGTACACGCTGTTCCCGATCACCCTGCTGGCCGGAGCGGCGGCAGTGGTCCTGTTGCGGCGGCGCGACGCCATGCCCACGGCGCAGGACTGAGCCGATGATTGCGCCAAGCACGGTCCGCGCCATCGACATCCATGTCCACGCCGAGGAGCCCTGCGGCTGCCATGCCGACGACGGCTATGACGCGCTGCAGGCCGAGATGGCGCGGTATTTCCACGCGCCCTGGACACATCCGCCGACCCTGCATGAGACCGCCGCCGCCTATCGCGAGAAGAACATCGCCGCGGTGGTCTTTCCCGTCGATGCCGAACGCGAGACCGGCTATCGGCGCTACCAAAACGAGGAGGTCGCGCAAGCGGCCTCCGAGCATGCCGACATCCTGATCCCCTTCGGCTCGATCGACCCGGCGCGCGGCAAGGCCGGCGCACGCGCGGCGCGGCGGCTGGTCGAGGACTTCGGCATCCGCGGTTTCAAGTTCCACCCGACGATGCAGGGGTTCTTCCCGAACGACCGCGCCGCCTACCCGCTCTATGAGGCGATCGAGGCGGCCGGCGTGCCGGCGCTGTTCCACACCGGCCAGACCGGCGTCGGGGCGGGGATGCGCGGCGGCAACGGGATGCGGCTGAAATACTCGAACCCGATGTTCCTCGATGACGTGGCGGTGGATTTTCCCGACCTGCAGATCATTGCCGCCCATCCGTCCTTTCCCTGGCAGGAAGAGGCGCTCGCGATGGCGGTGCACAAGCCCAATGTCTGGATCGACCTGTCGGGCTGGCGCCCGAAGTATTTCCCGCCGATCCTGATCCAATACGCAAACACCCTGCTGCAGGACCGCGTGCTGTTCGGCTCGGACTGGCCGATGATCCCCCCCGAGGGCTGGCTTGCCGAATTCGACGCGCTGCCGATCCGCGACGCGGTCCGCCCGAAAATCCTGAAAGACAATGCCGCCCGGTTGCTCGGGCTGAAGGAAACGCCATGACCCCGTTCAACGCCCCCGTCGATGACATTCTTTTCACCCTCGAGCATGTCGCCGGGGCCTCCCGCCTGCCCGGCTGGGACGGCGATCTCGCCCGCGAGATCGTCGCGCAGTTCGGGCGGCTCGCGGCGGCCGAGATCGCCCCCGCGGACGAGGCCGGCGATCTCGAGGGCTGCCGGCTCGAGAACGGCCGCGTGGTCATGCCGGCCGGGTTGCGGGCCGCCTATGGCAGCTTCGTTGCGCAGGGCTGGCACGCGCTCGCGCTGCCGGAAGAAAGCGGCGGCCAGGGCATGCCCGCCGCCCTGGCCGGCGCCGTGACCGAGATTTTCGCCGCCGCCTCGCATGCGTTGCAGATGGTCGTCGGGCTGGTGCCCGGCGCGGCGCGCACCATCGCCCGTTTCGGCACCGAGGCGCAGCGCGCCCTGTGGCTGCCGCGGCTGGCCTCGGGCGAGTGGCTCGCGACGATGGCGCTGACCGAACCCGGCGCCGGCTCGGATCTTTCGGGGGTGCGCACGCAGGCGGTCTTGCGTGACGGGCACTGGCAGATCGACGGCGAGAAGATCTTCATCTCCGGCGGCGATCAGGACCTGACGCCGCGCATCCTGCACCTGGTGCTGGCGCGCAGCGGCCCCGCACAGAGCGGGGTCAAGGGGCTGAGCCTGTTCCTCGTGCCCTCGCATGGCGAGGACGGCCAACGCCTGCCGGTCACTGTCACCCGGATCGAGGAAAAGATGGGGCTGCACGGCTCGCCCACCTGCCAGATGCTGTTCGACGCCGCCCCGGCGCAGCTTCTCGGCCGCGAGGGCGACGGGCTGCGCGAGATGTTCACGATGATGAACCATGCCCGGCTCGACGTCTCGCTGCAGGGCGTGGGCCATGCCGCGCGGGCGGCCGCGATCGCCCGCAGCTATGCCGCGACGCGCCGGCAAGGCCGCAGCGGGCTGGCGCTGGACGCCCATGCCGACGTGCGCCGGATGCTCGACGAGGCCGAGACCATCGCGCTCGGCCTGCGGGCCCTCGTGCAAATGGCGCTGGTCGAGATGGATCTGGACGAAAGCGCCCCGCTGCTCGATTTCCTGACGCCGGTGTGCAAGTTCGCCGGCACCGAGGGCGGCGTCGCGGCGGCGGATCTCGCGATCCAGGTGCTTGGCGGCTACGGCTACCTGCGCGAATACCGGGTCGAGCAGATCCTGCGCGACGCGCGGATCACCCCGATCTACGAGGGCGCGAACGGCATTCATGCGATGACCCTGGCCGGGCGGCTGCTGCGCCATGCCGAAGGCGCCGCGGCCCAGGCTTTCGCCGACTGGCTCGCCCCGGTGCCGGCCACGCAGGCCGCCTGGGAGGCGGCGCGGCACAGGATGCTGGCGACCGAGGATCCCGGCGCCGGCGCGACCGCCTTCATGCGGCTGACGGTGGCCGCCGCATCAAGCCGCGTCTGGGCCTGCCTCGCGGCCGCGGCGCAGCATGCGCCCGATCCCGACCGGCTGCACCACCTCGCCGCGCGCGCCGCCGCGCACCTGCCCGCGCAGATCCGCCATCACGCCGAGATGCTCGAGATCGAGCTCGGCTGAGGCGGTCCGGTCGCGGCCTCCGGCGCCGGCCGCCGGTCTCAGCGCTCGGCGCCCGCCAGCAGCGCCTGCCGGAGGTCGAACCCCGCCGCGGCGATCAGCGCGCGCGGCGCGCCGATCAGCCTGCGCGCCGCGACATGCTGCGCCGCAAGTCCCACCGTCTCGACCGCGGCCAGCCGGTCGCCGGCCCAGGCCAGCGCCATGAAGCAGCCCTCGGCCGGCTGCGGCACCGGCTGCACCGTATCCGCCCCGGCGGCGATCCCGGCGATCTGCAGCCTCGCCTTGCCCTGATCGCTCCAGAACCACGGCACCATCGCGAAGGCGGTCTCTGCGCCGGTCGTGATCGCGCGCGCGATGTGGCGCGCGTGCTCGACTGCCGCCTGCACCGATTCGAAGCGCACCTGCCCGGTGCCCGGCAGCGGGAAGGCGGCGCAGTCGCCAAGCGCGAAGATCGCCGGATCCGAGCTGCGCAGACAGCCATCGACGACAATGCCATTGTCGACCGCCACGCCGGCCTCTGCGGCCAGCTCGACATTCGGCCGAACGCCGGCGGCGACGAGGATCAGATCCCCCGCGACCCGCCCGCCATCGGCCAGCGTCACCGCACAGGCCCGGCCGGCCGCGTCCGTCTCCACCCCGGCCGCAGCGCAGCCAAGCCGGATCTCGGTGCCCATCGCCCGGTGCAGCGCGGCAAACCAGTCCGAGCAGACGGGGCTGACGGCGCGCGCCATCAGCCGCTCCCCGGCCTCGAGCACCGTCACCCCGAGACCCGCTTGCCGCGCCATCGCCGCGAATTCGAGACCGATGAAGCCGCCCCCGATCACCACCGCGGCGCGCGCGTGCACAAGCGCGGCGCGGATCCGCGCGGCATCGGCGAGGGTGCGCAGACCGAGCACCCCCGGCGCGTCGAGACCGGGCAGAGGCGGGCGCAGGTTGCGTGCCCCCGTCGCCAGCACCAGCTGCGCATAGTCGCGATGCGTGCCGTCGCTCAGCGCGACCCGCCGGGCCGCCCGGTCGATCGCGGTGACGCGCAGCCCCGCCAGCCGCTCGATCCCGGCGCGCTCGAAGAAGGCGGCGGGCTTGAGCACCAGCCGCTCGCCCGCCCCGTCCGCGATATAGGCCTTTGACAGCGGCGGGCGCTGATAGGGCAGGCCCGGCTCCTCGCCGATCAGGGTGACGGGACGGTCGAAACCGTCCTGACGCAGGCTCGCGGCAAGCTGGAACCCGCCCTGCCCAGCGCCCACGATCACCACCCCGGCCGTCACAGCTGCGCCTCGGGAAGATGGATGACCACCCCGTCGAGCTCGGCCGTCATCCGGATCTGGCACGACAGGCGGCTGCCCGGCCTCACCTCGGACACGGCGCAGTCGAGCAGATCGGATTCGCCGTCCTGTTGCGCCCCGACCCGCTCCGCCCAGGCCTCGTCCACATAGCAATGGCAGGTGGCGCACATCATCGACCCGCCGCATTCGCCGATGATGCCATCGACATCATGGCTCACCGCAGCCTGCATCAGGCTCTGCCCCTCGTCCACCTCGACCACGGTCGCGGTGCCGTCTGCGGCAATGAAGGTCACTTTCATCTCGTCTGTCCTTTCACTCGGGATCGAAATCAGTTCAGCCGCACCGGCAGGTTGATCGGGCCGCGGAAGCCGAAGCCGCGCCACTGCACCGCCTCGGGCTCGGGCAGGCTCAGGTTCGGGAACCGCTCGAACACCAGTTCCAGCATCACCTGCCCGACGGTGCGGCGCGCGACATGGGAGCCCGCGCAATGGTGCGGGCCGGAGGCGAAGGACTGGTGCGGGTTCTTCGGCCGGAAGGCGTCGAAGCGCTCGGGATGCTCGAACAGCTCCTCGTCGTGATTGGCCGAGGCCTGGATCGTCATCACCGTGTCGCCCTTCGGAATCAGGCAACCGCGGATCTCGACATCCTCGGTGGCGCGGCGCGACGAGGCCTGGATCGGCGCGACCCATCGCACCCCCTCCTCGAAGGCCGCCCCCCAACTGCCGCTGCGCCGGATCTCCTCGAGCTGCCCGCGCTCGGTGAGCAGGCCGAAAAGCGTGGTCGAGAGCGCATCGCGCGGCTCGTTGATGCCGCCGCCGATGGCGATCTTGATATTGGCGTAGATCTGGCTCAGCGGGATCGGGGTCTCGGCATTGACCATCACCGAGAAGGCAGAGGCATCGGGCTCGGCCCGCACCCGCTCGACCGCCCGCTCGAACAGCGCGTTCATCTCTGCATTGGCGCGGTCGCAGGCCTCGAACGGGCCCGGCCGCCAGGCGAAATTGCCCGCCCCGTCCATCAGCGTCTGGCTCCAGCGCATCATCTCGGCATCGCTCGCCTCGGGAATGCCGAGGATATGGGCGAGGATGCGCGCCGCGATCGGGCCGGAGATCTCGGTGTGGAAATCGACGATCCCGTCCTTCGGCAGGCGGTCGAGATAGGCTTCCGCCAGCTCGCGGTAGAGCGGCTGCCAGACCTTGTGGATGGTGCCGGGCATCAGCGCCGGCGCCATCGCCATGCGTTCGGACAGGTGATCGGGGCCGTCCTTGCGCATCAGCGTATGCGCCTGGAAGGCCGGCTTCATCGGCGTGTTCGGGTCGTCCGACGAGAACAGCGCCGGGTTGTCCTTCACGAATTTGGTGTCGGCGGCCCTGGTCAGAAAGGTCCGCCCGATCGAGCGGACCCGCAGCACCGGCGCCTCGGCGCGCAGGCGCCGATAGATCGGGTAAGGGTCGAGGTGAAGCTGGTCGAAGGTGATCTCCTCGTCGAGCGGCGCGAGATCCGGGGTCGTGAGCATGATGATCTCCCTTTCAAATCTGGGTGTCACAGGTGATTTCCGCCGCGCGGTCAGGCCGGCGCGGCCCGGCGCTCGACCACCCCGAGATGGGCTTCGAGCGCCGCGGGATCGGCAAGCAGCGCGGCACTTGTCGCCGCGTGCACGATGGTGCCGCGATCGAGGATCAGCGCACGGTCGGTCACCCGCAGGACCTTGCGCGCGTGCTGCTCGACGATGATCGTGGCGATGCCCTCCTCGCGGTTGATCCGGCGGATCGCGGCAAGAAGCTGTTCGATGATGATCGGTGCCAGCCCCTCGGTCGGCTCGTCGAGAAGCAGCACCTTCGGGTTGAGCATCAGCGCCCGGCCGACGGCCAGCATCTGTTGCTCACCGCCCGAAAGCTGGTTGCCCATGTTCCGCCGCCGTTCCTGCAGCCGCGGAAACAGCGCATAGACCGCGGCGAGATCCCACCGGCCCCGCCGTGCCGTGGCGGTGAGGTTCTCCTCGACGGTGAGCGAGCGGAAGATGTTGCGCTCCTGCGGCACCCAGCCGATCCCCGCGGCGGCACGCCGCTCGGGGCTGAGACCGGCGAGCTCGCGCCCGGCAAGCCGGAGCGAGCCGCCCCTGTGCCGGGTCACGCCGATGATGCTGTCGAGCAGCGTGGTCTTGCCCACGCCGTTGCGCCCGAGCACCGCCAGTGCCTCGCCCTCGGCCAGCGACATCGACAGGCCGGGAATGACCACCGCCGCGCCATAGCCGGCGCGCAGATCGTCGAGAACCAGCAGCTCAGACATGGTTGTCACTCCCCAGATAGACGTCCTGCACCCGCGGGTCGTTGCGCATCGCCTCGGGCGTGCCCTCGGCGAAAAGCGCACCGTTGACGAGAACGGAGATCCGGTCCGCGAAAGAGAAGACCAGATCCATGTCGTGCTCGATCAGCAGGATCGAGACGTCGCGCGGCAGCGCCGCAAGGGTGTCGAGCAGCTCGCCGCGCTCGGCCTCGGGCACCCCCGCCGCCGGTTCGTCGAGCAGCAGCACCCGCGGCTGCGAGGCCAGCGCCACCGCGATCTCGAGCAGGCGCTGCTTGCCGTAGGGCAGCCGCGCGGTCGGTTCGTCCATCACCTCGATCAGCCGGAACTGCCGCAGCAACTCGACGATCTCGTCGACGATGTCGGTGCGCTTGCCCAGCCGGCGCCAGAACTGGCCGCCGCCGCCCATGCGCTCGGACACCGCGAGCCCCACCGACTCGACCGGCGTCATCGCCCCGAAAAGCTGATTGATCTGGAACGTCCGCCCGAGCCCGCGCCGCGCGCGCTGCTGCTGCGGCATCCGCGTGACGTCCTCGCCCTCGAGCAGGATTGTTCCATCGTTGGCGCTCAGCACCCCGGTCAAGAGGTTGATGAAGGTGGTCTTGCCCGCCCCGTTCGGCCCGATCAGCGCGTGGCGCGCGCCGTGCCCGAGCGTGAAGGAGACATCGTCGGTCGCGGTGAGCCCGCCGAAGCGCTTGCTCAGCCCGATCGTCTGCAGCGCGCCGCTCATGCCTCGCCCTCCCCGGCCGCGGCCTTGCGGCCGGACAGCCCTGCGCGCAGCCGCACCGGCACCGCTGCCAGCCGGTCGCGGCCGATCAGCACGATCACGACAAGGATCAGCCCGATCCAGAACTGCCAGTATTGCGGTGAAAGCGTCGCCAGCCGGTCCTGCAGCACGGTGAAGATCACCGCACCGATCAGGCCGCCATAAAGGTAGCCGACCCCGCCCAGCACCAGCACCAGCAACACGTCGGCAGAGCGTTCGAAGCCGAGCACGTCGAGCGAGGTGAACATCGTCACCTGGGTCAGCAGCGCCCCCGCCACCCCGGCGATGAAGGCCGAGAAGGCATAGATGCCGACCAGCCGCGCCGCGACCGGGATGCCCATTGCGCGGGCCCGCAGGGCATTGTCCCGGATGGCCCGCAGCGACAGCCCATAAGGCGAGGTCACCACCCGGCGCGCGGCAAGGAACAGCACGAAGCTGACGGCCAGGCAGTAGCCATAGCCGGTCGTGCCGATCAGGTCGAACTCGAAGAGGCCGAAGATCGGCGCGACCGTCACCCCGGACAGCCCGTCCGCACCGCCGGTGAGCCAGGTCAGCTGGTTCGCGCCCTCGTGCAGCAACGTGGCAATCCCGAGCGTCACCATCAGCCGCGACAGATCGGTGGCGCGCAGCGTCAGGAGCGGCCCGGTGAGCGCGCCCGCCAGCGCCGCGACCAGCCCGCCGAGCACCAGCCCGCTGAGCGGTTCCTCGGTCAGCCGGACCGAAACGATGCCGGCGGTATAGGCGCCAAGGCCGAAGAACGCCCCGTGCCCGAGCGAGACGATCCCGGCATAGCCGATAATCAGGTCCAGCGAGAGCGCGAAGAGGCCGAGGATCGCGGTCTGGCTCAGCAGCAGATGGCTGCCGGGCAGGACCAGGAAGCTTGCAAGCGCCGCCCCCCAGAACAGCAGCTCGGCGGGCCTGAGGCGCCCGACACGCCGCAGGTCGTCAAGCGCGCGCCGGGTGGCGGCATCGCTGTCGCAGCGGGGCTTCGAGGCCGAGAGGAAAATGGATTGATCCGTCATCTCGCGCTCCTTCTCAACGCGCCCGTGCGATCAGGCCCTGCGGACGCAGGACCAGAAGCACGATCATCAGGAGGGTGATCAGGAAGGAACCGAGCTCGGGCAGGTAATATTTCCCGGCGACATCCGCGACGCCGATGATCAGCGCCGCGAGGAACGGGCCGGCCAGCCCGGCGGTGCCGCCGATGGTCACCACGATCAGAAAATAGACCATGTATTTCAATGGGAAGGTCGGATCGAGGCCGAGCATCGGCACGCCGAGGGCGCCGCCCAGACCGCCCAGTCCGGAGCCGACGGCAAAGGTCGCGGCGAAGATCGTCTCGACCCGGATCCCGAGCCCGCGCGCCACGCGGCGATCGTCGACCGCGGCGCGCAGACGGCTGCCGAAGCGGGTCCGGGTCAGCACCAGTTGCAACGCCACGACCAACGCCGCGCAGACCACGATCAGGAAAGCGCGATACCGGCCGATGGCGATGCCGAAAAGCTCGAACCGGCCCTCGAGCCAGCCCGGCAGCGAAATCAGCTGCTGCTGCGATCCCATCGCCCAGGTGGCGGCGGACACCGCCATGAAGGTCAGGCCGATCGAGAACAGGACATGGTCGAGATGGCTGCGCCCGTAAAGCGGGGCATAGAGCGTGCGCTCGAGCACCGCCCCGACCAGCGCCGGCACCACGAAGGCGACGGGCAGCGTGACGAGGAAGGGCACGCCATGGCTGTTCATCAGAACCGACGTGACATAGCCCCCCGCCATCGCGAAGGCGCCATGGGCGAGGTTGATGAAGTTCATCAGCCCGAGGGTGACGGCAAGGCCGGACGCCAGCACGAAGAGCAGCATGCCGTAAGCGATCCCGTCGATCAAAATGGGTATCATTCCAGGTCTCCGGAGTGAGCGGTGCCGTTGCCGGAAGGGGCGACCTTCCGGGACGGGACTTGCATTCGGGAAGGGCTCTTCCCGCTGCGGGGAAGAGCGTGGTCGGGACGGTCAGGAGGGCGCCTTGCCCGGGTCCTTCACCGCCTCGAAGGTCTCGAATTCGACGTTCCACAACGCACCGTCCACACGCTCGACCTTGCGCATGTAGACGTTCTGCACGATCTCCCGGGTTTCCGGGTCGATCGTGATCGGGCCGCGCGGGCTCTCCCAGGACATCCCCTTCATTGCCCCGATCAGCGCATCGCCATCGGCGGCACCGCCGGTCTTCTCGAGCGCCTTGTAGATCAGCGCCATCCCGTCATAGCCGCCGACGGCCATGAAATTCGGACGCATGCCGGGATTGGCCGCCATGAACGCCGTCACGAAATCCCGGTTCAGCGCGCTGTCATGTGCCGCCGAATAGTGAAAGCCGGTGATCGCCCCGAGCGCCGGATCGCCTTCGGAGTCGAGGATCTCGTCATCGGTGATGCCGCCCTCGGAAATCAGCCTGATCCCGGAGCGGTCGAGCCCGCGTTCGATATATTGCTTCATGAACGGCGCCCCGACCCCGGAGGGCACGAAGACGTAGACGCCATCGGGCTTCAGATCCGCCAGCTTCTGCAGGAACGGGGCGAAATCGGGATTTTGCAGCGGCACCCGCAGCGTGCCGAGCATCTTGCCGCCGGCCGCCTCGAAGCTCCGGGTGAAGCTCGCCTCGGAATCGAGCCCCGGACCGTAATCAGAGACCAGCGTGACCATCGTCTTGATGCCGCTGCCGGCCGCCCATCTGGCGATCACCGAGGCCACCTGCGGCGTGGTGTAGCTGGTGCGGGTGACATAGGGACTTTTCCCGATGATCGCCGAGGTCGCCGCGGCCATCACCACCATCGGCACCTTCGCCCGGACGGTCAGCGGCGCAGTCGCAAGGGCAAGCGGGGTCAGGCCAAAGCCTGCCAGCACGCTGACCTTGTCATGCACGATCAGTTCCTGCGCGATCCGCTTGGTGGCATCCGCGACGCCGCCATCGTCCTTCAGGACCACCTCGATCCGGCGCCCGGCGACGGTCTCGCCATGCTGGGCGACATAGAGCCGCACCGCGGCGTCGATCTCCTTGCCGGTCGAGGCGAAGGGCCCGGTCATCGGCAGGATCAACCCGATCCGGAACGGATCGTCGCCCGCGGCGGCAGGCATTGCAGTCAAGCTGGCACACCCCGCCGCAAGCGCGGCCAGGAGCATCTGGCGTCTGTACATCTGTTCTCCTCCCTCAGGGCGCAGTCTCCCCCCGCGCCCGCATGCCGATCCTTCTAGGGTCTCAGGCTCTCCTCCTCGCGGCGGATCAGCGTAGCGCCGCGAATTCCTTTCAGCGCCTCGGCGCCCTCGCCGTCGCGCAAGACGCGACGCAAATTCCGCAGCGACATCCGCGCGTGTTCGCGCATCACCGCCTCGGCCCGCGCGCTTTCGTGATTGCGGATCGCCTCGAGCACCGCCCGGTGCTGATCTTGCGCGGTGATCAGGTGGCGCTGCACCTCGCCCTCCGTCACCCCAAGCTGCACCAGCGCACTCGGCCCGGCGAAGGGATGCTTCCCGGCCCGCTCGACCTCCTGCGCGATGAGCGCACTGCCGTTCGCGACAAGCAGCTGTTCGTGAAACCGGGCGTTCGCGGCAATGTAGACCGGCAGATCGGCGGCGGTGAACACCCGCCCGACGAGAAGATCGTCGATCGCATCGAGCCCGTCCTCCATCTGCGCCAGCAGCGCAGCGGCACAGCCGCGCTCGGCCAGCTGGCGCACGCAGAGCCCCTCGAGCATGCCGCGGATCTCGATCGCCTCGCCGATCTCGCGCAGGGAAAAGCCCCGCACCGCATAGCCGCGCGCCGGCAGCGCCTCGAGCAGCCCCTCCTCATGCAGGCGTTGCAGCGCGGCACGCAGCGGCGTGCGCGACAGGTTCAGCCGGGCCGCCGTCTCGATCTCGGAGACGCGACCGCCAACCGGAATCTCGCCGCTCACGATCAGATCGCGCAACCCGACAAGCGCCCGCTCCGTCTGCGACGTCGCCGGCCCCTGCCAGTTCAAAGTTGCATCCCGTTGCGGCATGATCCCGTCCCCCCCTGACCATCATTGTGTACAATGAAACTGGGTCCGGCAATCAAATCTTGCATGATTCGCAATAAAATCACCAAATTTCTGCAACACATCAAAAATATTGTACACAAAACACCCGAAAGGCGGCAGGGTCAGAGCCACGTCACCCCGGCCCATGCCCGGGATCGCCTGTCCCGTGTCCCCGTCACGGCCCCGTGCGGATGTTGACTTTTGTTCACCGCTTGCAAATGGTCCGGCGCATGGCCACCAAAACCGACATCATCGGCTCTCTGGCGAAAGGGCTGCGCGTTCTCGAGGCGTTCGGCGCCGAGCATCCGCGCCTCAGCATCGCCGAGACCGCCGATCGCACCGGGCTCGACCGGGCCACCGCGCGGCGCTGCCTGCTGACGCTGCATGCCGAGGGCTATGCCGATTACGACGGCAAGTTCTTCACTCTCACGCCGCGGGTGCTGCGGCTCGGAATGGGGGCGCTGGCCGCGCTGCCGCTGGCGCAGCTGGTGCAGCCCTGGCTCGACCAGCTCTCCGAGCGGATCGGGCAGTCGACCTCGGTGTCGATCCTCGACGAGACCGAGATCGTCTATCTTGCCCGCGCCGCGCAGCGGCGGGTGATGTCGATCGGGTTGCTGCCGGGCTCGCGCCTGCCGGCGCATTGCACCTCGATGGGGCGGGTGCTGCTGGCCGCCCTGCCCGGGCCCGAGGCGCGCGCGGTGATCGACGCCTCGGATCTGAGCCCGCGCACGCCCTTCTCGCGCACCGATCCCGAGGAGATCATCGCCGAGATCGGTCGGGTGCGGGCGCAGGGCTATGCGCTGATCGACCAGGAAGTGGAGCTTGGCCTGCGCTCGCTCGCGGTGCCGCTGATCTCGGCGCGCGGCCGTGTGGTCGCGGCCCTCAACACCGGGGTCGCCGCCGTCCAGGCAGAGCCCGACGCGCTTGCCGCGCTCTACCTTCCGGCGCTGCTGAAGGTGCAAGACGGGCTGCGCCGGATCCTGCCCTGACCGCGAGACCGCGGCGGCGGCCGGCCCGGCTAGTCCGGGCTGCCGATCCGCACCACCTGCCCGAGCAGCGTCTGCGCCGCCGCAAGCGCGCGCCCGGTGGCCAGCGCCATCTGCGGCAGGATCATCCATTCAAGCGACCAGGCCGCGCCGGAGCGTTCCTGCTCGTGCACCAGCGCCTGATGCAGGCCCGAGACCTGCGTGGCGTTGAAGCGCGCCAGCGTCACCAGCAGTTCGGCAAGGACCGGGTTTTGCTTGTGCGGCATGGCGGAGGAGCCGCCGCCGCCCGACAGGGCAATCTCGTCCAGCCCCTGCTGGGCCATCAGCGCCACGTCCTGCCCGATCTTGCCGAGGCTGCCGGAGACGAGCGACAGGAACGAGCCGTAATCCACCACCCCCTCGCGCATCGCATGCCAGGCCTTGGCCGTCGAGCCGAGCCCGAGCTCGCGCGCGACCCGGTCGGTCATCGCCTGCGCCTGCGCGCCAAGCGCGGCGCGGTCGCCCGCGGCACCCCCCACCTGCACCCGCTCGACCACCGGGCGCAACGCGGCCAGCCGGGCGCGATGGCCCTCGAGCGGCAGGCGCCAGCTCAGCAGCCGGTCACGCACGGTGATCCGGGTCGCCGCCTGCATCCGCGTCCGTCCCATCAGCGGCGCCGCCCCGAAGCGCGCCTCGAGCCCCGCCAGGGTCTCGCCAAGCGCCACAAGCCGCCGCTCGAGCAGCCCGGAACAGTCGCGCAACGTCAGCGCCAGCGCCGTGTCGAGCACGTCCTGCGAGGTCGCGCCGTGATGGATCGCCCGCGCCACCGGTCCGGGCTGGCCGGCACGCAGCAGCTCGACCAGCGCCACCGTCGGCACGCCGTCGGCACCCATCCCGGACCGCAGCGCCTCCGGCGCGATCCGCGCCGCGGCAAGAACCGCGCCCGCCCCGGCGGCGGCCTCCGGCGGTGCCAGTCCGCATGCCCCGAGCGCCACGCTCCAGGCACGTTCGAAGGCCAGCATCTGCGCAAGCTGCCGCTCCGGCCCCCAGATCGCTGCCATCTCGGGATCGGCAAAAAGCCCCCCGAGCCAGGGATGTTCAAAGACGCTCACCGCCCCGCCTTTCTCCATCGCACCGGGGGACCGCCCCCTCGCCGCAGACAATCACAGCCCCGCTCAGAGGTCGAGAAACACCGTTTCACCCGCGCCCTGCAGGCGGATGTCGAAACGGTATTGCCCCGGCCCGAGCTTCTTCGCGATCAGCGTCTCCACCCGCGGGCGCTGCTCGATCCGGGCCAGCAGCGGGTCGGCGGAATTGTCCTCGTCCTCGAAATAGATCCGGGTCTGCAGACCGATGTTGATGCCGCGCGCCACGATCCACAGCGAGATATGCGGCGCCTGCTGCCCCCCGGCCCGATGCGGCACCGGGCCCGGCTTGACGGTGCGCAGGGTGAACTCGCCGCTCACCGCATCGGCGGCGAAGCGGCAATGGCCGGAAACCCCGGGATCGGCGCCCTCCAGCCCCGGAAAGATCCCCGCAGCATCGGCCTGCCAGCTCTCGAGCAGCGCGTCGCGCAGCGCCCAGCCGGTGCCGTCACAGACCGAGCCGGTGATCTCGATCACCTCGCCCCTGGCGCCTGGCGCGATCGGGCTCACGCCGATCTCCTCGTCGTAGATCCCGCCATTGTCGGTATAGGACGGCATCAGCCCGATATGGACATAGGGCCCGGCGGTCTGCGAGGGCGTTTCCTGCAGCATATCGAGTTTCTGAACCATTCTCACATCCCCTCGAGCTTGTTTTCGAACATGGTCTGGCGACGCCCGCGCAGCACGATGTCGAACTTGTAGGCCAGGAAATCGAGCGGCCGCGAATGCGCCAGATCGAGCGGCGCCACCAGACGGTCGAGCTGGCCATGGCTTTTGATCGTATGCGCGATCGGGCAATGCGCGATCAGCGGGTCGCCCTCGAAATACATCTGGGTAATCAGCCGCTGCCCGAAGCTGTGGCCATAGACCGAGACATGAATGTGCATCGGGCGCCAGTCGTTGCCGCGGTTCGGCCAGGGATAGGCGCCCGGCCGCACCGTCAGGAACTGATAATACCCGTTCTCGTCGGTCAGCGTGCGCCCGCAGCCGCCGAAATTCGGATCGAGCGGCGCAAGGTAGCTGTCCTTCTTGTGCCGGTAGCGGCCGCCGGCATTGGCCTGCCAGATCTCGAGCAGGGTGTTGCGCACCGGCCGCGCAGTCTCGTCAAGGACATGGCCGTGCATCAGGATCCGCTCGCCCACCGCCGGCGCCGCGCCCTTGGTCCAGTTCAGGATCAGGTTGTTGTCGAGCGCACCGATGCGGCCATGCCCGAAGACCGGGCCCGTCTCCTCCGACGGGCCGCTCTCCATCGACAACAGCGGCAGGTTCGGCGAACGCGCCACGCTCGTCTTGTAATCGGGATCGTAGGGGACGGGGTGGATCGCGCGGTTGCGCGGGATCAGGGGACCGAGATCAGTCACGTTTGGCTTCCTCCTCCATGGCGGCATAGGTCTGCCGGGCGAGCTTGAGCGCATGGTTCGCGCGCGGCACGCCGGCATAGATCGCCACATGCTGGAACGCCTCGATCACGTCGCGCTGGCTCGCCCCGGTGCGCGCGGTGGCGCGGATATGCATCGGGATCTCCTCGAAATTGCCGGTCGCCGCCAGCAGCGCCAGCGTCAGCATCGAGCGCTCGCGGCGCGAGATCCCGTCCGAGGCCCAGACCGTGCCCCAGGCCGAGACGGCAATCAGCTCCTGAAACGGCGCGTCGAACCCCGTCTTCGCGGCCTCGGCGCGGTCGACATGGGCATCGCCCAGCACCTCGCGCCGCGTCTTCATGCCCCGCTCATAGCGTGCGTCGGTCAAAGCTCAGGTCCTTTCCAGAAACTCGGCGATCTTGCGCGCCGTCTGCGCCGGCTGCTCGACACAGGGGAGATGGCCCGCCCCCGCGATCAGCGCGAAATCCGCACCGCACAGCGCGGCGGTGGCGCGCACCAGATCGGGCGGGGTCGAACCGTCCTGATCGCCCGCCAGCGCCAGCACCGGCAGGCTCAGCGCGCGGGTGCTCTCGGTCAGATCGGCGCCGGCGATCGCGGCGCAGCACCCGAGATAGCCCTCACGCGGGGTGCGGGTGAGCATGTTGCACCAGAGCCGGAACTCGGGCACCGAGGCACGATAGGGAGCGGTGAACCAGCGTTCCATGATCGGCCCCTCGAGCGCCGCGATCCCGCCCGCGCGAATGGCCTCGATCCGCTGCGTCCACATCTCGGCCGTGCCGATCTTCGCCGCCGTGTCCATCAGCACCAGCGCGCGCAGCAGCCCCGGCCGCCGCGCCGCCAGCGCCTGGCCGATCAACCCGCCGATCGACAGACCGACGAAGGTCACCTCGCGCAGCCCCAGCCCGTCGCAGACCGCCGCCGCATCGTCGGCCAGATCAGCAAGCGCATAGGGCGCGGGCGGGCAGTCGCTGAGCCCATGGCCACGCTTGTCGAAGCGCACCAGCCGCAGCCCGGCGGGCAGAAGCGGCAACAGCGCATCCCAGACCCGCAGATCGGTCCCGAGCGAGTTCGCGAAGATCACGGCGCGGCCGTCGCGCGGCCCCTCGTCCCTGACATGCAGGGTTACGCCCGTTGTCGTTTTGATGGTGTGCATGGCTCCTCCGGCGGCCAGAGTAGATTGAACTATCCGGCACGGAAATTATAATCTTGCGCAGATTTCATAACCTACAGGTTATATGATGCTGCATCCCCACCTTCGCATGCGCCATTTCCGCTGCTTTCTCGAAACCGCGCGCCTTGGCAGCCTGTCCGCCGCGGCGGCGGCGCTGAACGTGTCGCAGCCCGCCGCCTCGAAGACGATCCGCGACCTCGAGGAGATCGTCGGCACCGCGCTCTTCGACCGCTCGGGGCGCAGCCTCAGCCTGAATGCCGCGGGGCGGGTCTTCCAAAGCCATGTCGGCGCCGCGATGGCCGATCTCGAGCTGGCGCAACGGCTGGTGCTCGATCCGCCGCAGCCGCGTCCGGTGGTGCGGGCCGGCGTGCTGCCCACCGCCGCAACCGGGCTCGTGCCGCGCGCGGCGCTTGCCTATCACGCTGATTTTCCCGAGGTTCTGCTCGACGTGATGACCGGCCCGAACTGGCTGCTGCTGTCGCTGCTGCGCGAGGGACAGCTCGATCTCGTCGTCGGCCGGATGCCACCTGCGGGAAGCGCCGACACGCTGCGCTTCCGTTCGCTCTATTGGGAGCGCGTCGTCCCGGTGGTGCGCGCCGATCATCCGCTGCTGCGGCAGGACTGGGACTATGGCGCCCTGACCCATTACCCGCTGATGCTGCCGCCACGCGGCGCGCTGATCTCGGCCTCGGTGCGGCAGTGGCTGCAATCGGTCGGCATCGGCGATCCGCAGCCCGCCTTCGAGAATGTCTCGCTGGCCTTCGGCCGCGAGGTGGTGCGGCAGTCCGATGTGGTGTGGTTCATCTCCGAGGGGGTCGTGCAGACCGAAGTCGAGGCCGGCACCCTCGCCATCCTGCCGATCCGCAACGAGCTGCTCGGCGGGCCGGTCGGCATCACCTTGCGCGACACCGACGAGCCCTCGGCCCAGACCCGCGCCCTGATCGCGGCGATCGACCGCGCGGCGGAAGGGCTGATCGTCTAGGCCGGCCCGCCCCCGCGCAGCGGCGGTCAGTCCGGCACCGGCACGCCCCCCGATTTCAGACAGCGCAGCGCGAAGCTCGAGCGGGAATTGCGGATCCCCGGCACCCGGTAGAGACGTTTGTGCAGGAATTCCTCATAGCCGCGCGTACCGTTCACCGCCACCTTGAGGATGTAGTCGTATTCGCCGGTGACCAGCCAGACCTCGATCACCTCGGGCATCCCCGCCATCTGCCGCCCGAAGGTTTCCAGCACCGCGTCGTCGTGGCGGTCGAGCGTGACCTCGATCAGCACCGTCTCGGGAACGCCAAGTTTCGCGCCGTCGAGCACCGCCGCATAGCCGCGGATATAGCCCTCGGACTCGAGCCGGCGGGTGCGCTGCCAGCACGGGCTTGGCGACAACCCCACGCGCTCGGCCAGCGCCGCATTCGACAGACGGCCGTCGCGACTCAGCTCGCGCAGGATGCGCCGGTCGATCGCATCAAGCCCCCCTCCGGATGTTTCATCTTTCATTTCGGCCTCCCTCCAGAATTTTCTTTTGACGGAAGGCTAGAATATAAAATCATTGAAAGGAAATTTTTCCGGACTCGGCCCACTCTTTTCCCATCGTATCGGAATTGGGAGAGGCCGATGCACTTCGCGACATTCACCGCAGACACGGCCATCGAGGCGCTGCAGCGCGCGCTCGACGAGCTGGCCCGTGCCGGCTTCGCCCTCGAGGCGATCAGCCTCCGGGCACAGGCGCCGCGGGCCGAGGTCCGGCTCGAATTCCACCCGCGCGGCGGGATTTCCGCCGACACCTATCTGGCGCGACTGGCCCGGATGCCGGGGGTGGCCGGCGTCGCCGGCGGCCCCGCGGTCGGGGCACAGGCGGAGGAGGTCTGAGCATGGATCCTGCCGCCCCTCCGCTGCGCCTGACCTTCGGTGCCCCGCACGCGCGCCCCGGCACCGCGCCCGATTTCTCGGATTTCCCGGTGCCCGAGGCCGGCGCCATGCGCCGCCCGCCGGTCGACACCCCGGCCGAGGAGATGCGCGATCTCGCCTTCGGCATGATCCGCATCCTCGACGATGCCGGCGAGGCGCGCGGTCCCTGGGCCGAGGCGCTGGCGCTTGACGATGCGGCACAGCTCGAAGGGCTGCGCCACATGCTCACCTTGCGCGCCTATGACGCGCGGATGCTGCTCGCGCAGCGCCAGCAGAAGACCTCCTTCTACATGCAGCACCTAGGCGAGGAGGCGATTTCCTGTGCCTTCCAGCGCGCGCTGCGCCCGGGCGACATGAACTTCCCCACCTATCGCCAGGCGGGGTTGCTGATCGCCTCGGGCTATCCGATCGGCACGATGATGTGCCAGGTCTACGGCAACGACGGCGATCCGGGGCGCGGCCGCCAGCTGCCGGTGCTCTATTCGTCGAAGGCGCACGGCTTCTTCTCGATCTCGGGCAACCTCGGCACGCAATACATCCAAGCGGTGGGCTGGGCGATGGGCTCGGCGCTTTCGGGCGCAGAGGCGATCGCCGCGGCCTGGATTGGCGACGGCTCGACCGCGGAAAGCGACTTTCACGCCGCACTGGTCTTCGCCTCGAGCTATCGGGTGCCGGTGATCCTCAACATCGTCAACAACCAATGGGCGATCTCGACCTATCAGGAGGTGGCGCGCGGCAGCGTCGGCACCTTCGCCGCACGCGGTCATGGTTTCGGCATTCCCGCCCTGCGCGTCGATGGCAATGATTATCTCGCCGTCGTCGCGGCGGCCCGCTGGGCGGCCGAGCGCGCGCGGCGCAACCTCGGCCCGACGCTGATCGAGCACGTGACCTACCGCGCCGCGGGGCATTCGACCTCGGACGATCCCTCGGCCTATCGCCCCTCGGACGAGGGCGCGAGCTGGCCGCTGGGCGATCCGGTCGCGCGGCTGCGCGACCACCTGATCGCGCGCGGGGTCTGGAGTGCCGAGCGCCACGCCCAGGCCGAGGCCGAGATCCTTGCGGGGGTCATCGAGGCGCAAAAGCAGGCCGAGGCGATCGGCACCCTGCACCAGGGCCGCCGGCCGAGCCCGGCCGAGATGTTCGACGACGTCTATGCCGAGATGCCGCCGCATCTGCGGCGCCAGCGCCAGCAAGCGGGGTTCTGAAATGGCCACGATGACGATGATCGAGGCGATCCGCGACGCGCTCGACCTGGCGCTGACCGAGGATCCGCGCGTCACCCTGTTCGGCGAGGATGTGGGCTATTTCGGCGGGGTCTTCCGCTGCACCGCCGGGTTGCAGCAAAAGCACGGCGTCGCGCGCTGCTTCGACACGCCGATTTCCGAGCTGGGCATCGTCGGCGCGGCAATCGGCATGGCCGCCTTCGGCCGCCGCCCGGTGGTCGAGATCCAGTTCGCCGATTACATGTACCCCGCCTATGACCAGATCGTCTCCGAGGCGGCGCGGATGCGCTATCGCACCGCGGGCGAATTCACCTGCCCGCTCGTGGTGCGGATGCCGACCGGTGGCGGCATCTTCGGCGGGCAGACCCACAGCCAGAGCCCCGAGGCGCTCTTCACCCATGTCACCGGGCTGAAGACGGTGGTGCCCTCGACCCCCTACGACGCCAAGGGCCTGCTGCTCGCAGCGATCGACGACCCCGACCCGGTGATCTTCCTCGAGCCGAAGCGGCTCTACAACGGCCCCTTCGACGGGCATCACGACCGCCCGGTGACGCCCTGGCGCGGCCATCCGCTCGCCGAGGTGCCCGAGGGGCGCTATCACCTGCCGCTCGGGCAGGCGGCGATCCGGCGCGCGGGGACGCAGCTCACCGTGCTCGCCTATGGCACGATGGTGCATGTGGCGCTTGCCGCGGTCGTCGAGGCCGGGATCGACGCCGAGGTGATCGACCTGCGCACGCTGCTGCCGCTCGATCTCGAGACGATCACCACCTCGGTGCGCAGGACCGGGCGCTGCGTGATCGTGCACGAGGCGACGCTGACCTCGGGCTTTGGCGCCGAGCTTGCGGCGCAGGTGCAGGCCGAGTGCTTCTGGCATCTCGAGGCCCCGGTCGAACGGGTCGCGGGATGGGACACCCCTTACCCGCATACCGCGGAATGGGATTATTTCCCCGGCCCGGCGCGGGTTGCCGCCGCCTGCCGGCGCGTGATGGAGACCTGAGCATGGGAGTTTACCTGATCCGGGTGCCCGATATCGGCGAGGGGATCGCCGAAACCGAAATCGCCGAATGGCTCGTTGCGCCGGGTGATCTGGTGGCCGAGGACCAGCCGATCGCGGCGGTGATGACCGACAAGGCGACGGTCGAGATCCCGGCCCCGGTCGCGGGCCGGGTGATCGCCTGCGCCGCCGCGCCGGGCACGGTGCTTGCGGTCGGCGCCGAGCTGATGCGCCTTGAGGTCGAGGGGGCGGGCAATGCCGAAGCCACGCCGCCCGCAGCCCAGCCCGCACCCCGGCCCGAGGCCCCGCCGGCCCCCGCCCCGGCTTCTGCCGCGGCCCCGGCCCGGCCCGAGGCCCTCCCTCCGTCCCGCCCGGCCGCGGCACAGCCCTCCGCCGCCCCGGCACAACCCTCCGCGATCCCGGACCGGCCGCTCGCCGCACCCTCGGTGCGTGCCCTCGCCCGCGAGCGCGGCCTCGATCTGCGGCAGATCACCGGCACCGGCCCCGGCGGGCGGATCCTGCGCACCGATGTCGAGAGCTTCGAGCCCGCCGCGGCCAGGGGCGGACGGCGGCGCAACCTGTCGGTCGAGGAGATCCCGGTGATCGGGCTGCGCCGCAAGATCTCGGACCGGATGCAAGCCGCAACGGCAGTGCCCCATATCACCATCGTCGAGGAGGTCGAGGTCAGCGCGCTCGAAACCCTGCGCGCGCGGCTCAATGCCCGCGCCGCTGCCCACCCCGGCGCGGCGCGGCTGACGCTGCTGCCCTTCCTCGCCCGGGCGATCGTCTGCGCCGTGGCCGATCAGCCCGGGCTGAATGCGCATCACCTGACCGATGCCGCGCAGGGGCCGGCGCGGCTGCGCCGCTTCGGGGCCGTCCATCTCGGGATCGCGACGCAGACGCCCTCGGGTCTCGTCGTGCCGGTGCTGCGCCATGCCGAGGCGCTCGGGCTCGGCGAGACCGCGGCCGAGATCGCCCGCCTGGCCGAGGCCGCGCGCGGCGGCACCGCCACCCGCGAGGAGCTGAGCGGCTCGACCATCACCATCACCTCGCTCGGGGCGCTTGGCGCGATCGCCACCACCCCGATCCTGAACCTGCCCGAGGTCGCGATCATCGGGGTGAACCGGATCGCCCAGAGGCCGTTCTGGACCGGCACCGGCTTCGAGCCGCGACCGATGATGAACCTGTCGTGCAGCTTCGATCATCGCGTCGTCGACGGCTGGGACGGCGCCGTCTTCGTGCAGCGGCTCAGGGAGCTGCTGGAAACCCCCGCCCTTCTGTTCGCCGAGGTGTGACATGCGCGAGATCTCCTGCAAGCTGCTGGTCGTCGGCGGCGGCCCCGCCGGCTATGTCTGCGCGATCCGGGCCGGGCAGCTCGGGCTCGACACCGTGCTCGTCGAGGAGGCGGCGCTCGGCGGCACCTGCCTGACCGTGGGCTGCATCCCCTCGAAGGCGCTGATCCACGTCGCGGCCGAATACGAACGCGTCGCGCGCCTGTCCGAGACCGCCGTGGCCGGGGTGCGCTGCCGCGGCGCCACGCTCGATCTCGGCGCGGCGATGGCCTGGAAGGACGGCATCGTGCAGCAGCTTTCGACGGGCGTGGCGGCCCTGCTGCGCAAGGCCGGGGTGCGGGTGGTGCACGGGGCCGCGTGGCTGCGCGACGGCAAGAGCGCCGATGTCGAGACCGCCGGGGGGCCGGTCTCGATCCGCGCCGAAACGCTGGTGATCGCCACCGGCTCCGAGCCCGTCGCGCTTGCCGCCCTGCCCTTCGGCGGCGATATCCTGTCCTCGAGCGGAGCGCTTGCGCTGACCGAGCTGCCGCACAGCCTCGCCGTCGTTGGCGGTGGCTATATCGGGCTCGAGCTCGGCATGGCCTTCGCGCGGATGGGCAGCCGCGTCACCGTGATCGAGGCGGGCGAGCGGGTCCTGCCGGCCTGGGACACCGAGCTGACCGCCCCCGTCGTCAGGGCGCTCGGCCGGATCGGCGTGACGGTGCACACCGGAGCACGGGCCGAAGGCTATGCCGCGGGCGTGCTGCGGATCCGCCGCGGCGACAGCACCGAGGAGATCGCGGCGCAGAAGGTTCTCGTCACCGCCGGCCGCCGGCCGCGCGCCACCGGCGCCGGGCTCGACCGGCTCGATCTGGCGATGGCGGGGCCCTTCCTGCGCATCGACGCGGCCTGCCGCACCTCGATGCAGGGGGTCTATGCGATCGGCGACGTCACCGGCGAGCCGATGCTCGCGCATCGCGCGATGGCGCAGGGCGAGATGGTGGCCGAGCTCGTCGCCGGCACCCGGCGGCACTGGGACCATCGGGCGATCCCGGCGGTGTGCTTCACCGATCCCGAGATCGTCTCGGTCGGGCTGTCGCCCGCCGAAGCCGCGGCGCGCGGCCCGATCCGCAGCGCGGTCTTCCCGTTCCAGGCGAATGGCAAGGCGCTGACCGAAGATCGCGACGAGGGCTTCGTGCGGGTCAGCGCCGATGCCGCGACCGGCGAGATCCTCGGCATTCAGGCGGTGGGGGCCGGGGTGGCCGACTTCGCCGGGGAATTCTCCCTGGCGATCGAGATGGGCGCGACGCTCGAGGATATCGCCGCGACGATCCACGCCCACCCGACCCGCGGCGAGGTGTTCCACGAGGCCAGCCTGCGCAGCCTCGGGCGGGCGCTGCACCTCTAGTGCGGCTCAGCCGAGGCGCGCGCAGACCGCCTCGGTGATCTCGGCCGAGCCATACCGGCCACCGAGATCGCGGCCGAGGATGCCCTCGGCGATCGCCGCCTCGACCGCCTGCCGCAGCCGGCGCGCCCCCGCCCCGAGCCGGGCGTCGGCGTGCCGCGTGGCAAGCCAGTCGAGCATGGCCGCCGCCGAGAGCAGGGTGCCATAGGGATTGGCGATCCCCTTGCCGGCGATATCGGGGGCCGAGCCATGCGAGGCCTGAAACAGTCCCTGCGTCACGCCGATCTCGGCCGAGGGCGCAAGCCCCAGCCCGCCGATCGTTGCCGCCGCAAGATCGGAAAGGATGTCGCCGAACATGTTCTCGGTAACGATCACGTTGTAATGGCCGGGGCGGGTCACGAGATACATTGCCATCGCGTCGATCAGCCCGTGCTCGGCCTCGATCTCCGGATACTCCGCCGCGACCTCGTCGAACACCGCGCGGAAGAAGGCATAGCTGCGCAGCACATTCGCCTTGTCGACGCAGGTCACCCGCCTGACCCCGTCGGCCGGCGCCCCGCGCGAGCTCCGCGCCAGCTCGAAGGCCTGCCGCACGATCCGCTCGACGCCCTTGCGGGTCTGCACCAGCGTGTCGACGGCCAGTTCGCCGCGCAGCTGCGCGCCGGCGCCGCGGGCGGCATAAAGCCCCTCGCTGTTCTCGCGCACGATCACGTAGTCGATCCCCCCCGGCGCGACCTCGGCAAGCGGCGAGCGCACCCCGGGATAGAGCCGGATCGGCCGGATATTGGCAAAAAGGTCCAGTTCGAAGCGCAGCCGCAAGGTGAAATCGAGCCCCGCCTCGGTGCCGTCCGGATGCACGATGCCGGGCAGGCCCGCCGCGCCGTGCAAGATCGCATCGGCGTAGCGGCAGGCGGCATAGGTCGCCGCGGGAAAGCTCTCGCCGCTGCGGCGATAAAGCTCGGCCCCGGCAGGATGCTCGCGCAGGACGAGCGGCCCGGCCGGACCGAAAAGCGCGTCGAGGCAGCGCACCGCAGCGGCCGCGACCTCCGGTCCGATGCCGTCGCCCGGCACCACGGCGATCTGGTAGATGTCCTTCATCCCGGCCCCCTCCCCGCTCAGATACAGCGCCCGCCGTCGACTTCCATCGCGACGCCGGTAATCATCGAGGCCTCGTCCGAGCACAGGAAGGCCGCGGCATTGCCCATGTCGGCGGGGGTCGAGAACCGCCCGAGCGGGATCGTCGAGAGGAACTTCGCCCGCGTCTCGGGCGTGTCGGCCCCCATGAAGGTCGCCAGCAGCGGCGTGTCGCCGGCGACCGGATTGATCGCATTCACCCGGATGCCGAAGGGCGCAAGCTCGACCGCCATCGCCCGCGTCGCGGTGATCACCCAGCCCTTCGAGGCATTGTACCAGGTCAGGTTCGGCCGCGGCGAGACCCCGCCGGTCGAGGCGACATTCAGGATCGCCCCCGATTTCTGCGCCTTGAAATGCGGCACGATCACCCGCGCGCCGTGATAGACCGAGCGCATGTTGACAGTGGCGATGCGGTCGAAGGTCGCCTCGTCGATCGCGTCGAGCGGCGTCGGCACATGGCCGACACCCGCGTTGTTCACCAAGATGTCGAGCCCGCCGAAGGCCGCCAGCGCCAGATCGCGCGCCGCCTCGAAGCCCGCCGCCTGCGACACGTCGCCGGTGATCGCCCGCGCCGCCGGACCGGCCGCCGCCGCCACGCGCCCGGCCGCCGCACCGTCGCGGTCCATCACCACGACCCGTGCCCCCTCCGCCACCATCTTGGCCACGATGCCCTCGCCAAACCCAGATCCGCCGCCGGTGACGATCGCCACCTTGCCTTCCAGACGCATGTTTTCCTCCCCTGGCCCCGAAACGGCCCTGCCGCGCAGCATGGCCAAGGGGGCCTGGCGGGACCAGTCGCTTTATCTGAACGCGGGATCAGTTTTCCTTCCTTGAGCCCCGGGGGCCGGGGCGGGCATGATCCGGCCCGAGGGAGGACTTTCAGATGACGGACTGGGCTGCGCGCGCGGGCGCGCTTTATGACGGCGGCTTTCGCCCGATGTTGATCGGCGGGGCCTGGGTGCCGGCGCGCTCGGGGGCGGTGATCGAGGCACGCAACCCCGCGACCGGGGCGCGTCTGGCCACCGTGCCGCGCGGCGCGGCCGCCGATGTCGAGGCCGCGGTCGGCGCCGCGCGCCGCGCCTTCGAGGGGCCGTGGTCGCGCTTCACCCCGTTCGAGCGTCAGGCCCTGCTGCTGCGCATCGCCGAACGCTTCGAGGCGGAATGGGAGACGCTGTGCCTGTCGGACACGCTCGACATGGGCATGCCGATCGCGCGCATCCTTGCCAACCGCCGCCGGGTGATCGGCATGCTGCGCTTCTATGCCGGCCAGGCGGTGGCGCTGCACGGCGCGACGATCCCGAATTCCTTCCCCGGCGAGATCCTGTCGCAGACGGTGAAGGAGCCGGTCGGCGTCGTCGGCGCGATCATCCCCTGGAACGCGCCGATCGCGGGGTCGGTGTGGAAGCTGGCACCGGCGCTCGCCACCGGCTGCACCGTGGTGCTGAAACCCTCCGAGGAGGCCTCGCTCACGGTGCTGCTGATCGCGCGGCTGATGCAGGAAGCGGGCCTGCCCGAGGGCGTGGTGAACATCGTCACCGGCACCGGCGCCGAGGCGGGCGCGGCGCTCGCCGCGCATCCGGGCGTCGACAAGATCGTCTTCACCGGCTCGACCGCGACCGGTCAGGCGATCGCCCGCGCCGCGACCGGCACTTTGAAACGGGTGTCGCTCGAGCTGGGCGGCAAGTCGCCGGTGATCGTGTGCCGCGATGCCGACATCGACAAGGCGGTGCCGGTCGCGGCGATGGCGGTCTTCGCCAATTCCGGGCAGATCTGCATCGCCGGCTCGCGGCTGTTCGTTGCGCGCGAGATCCACGACAGCTTCGTCGCCCGCGTCGCCGACTATGCGCGCGGGCTGCGCATCGGCCATGGCATCGACCCGGAAACCGAGATCGGCCCGATCATCTCGGCCCGGCAGGCCGACCGGATCGAGGATTTCCTCGCCGCCGGCCCCGACGAAGGCGCCGAGCTGCTTGCCGGCGGCCGCGCGCTGTCGGGCCCGGGCTTCGAGGGCGGCCGCTTCATCGCCCCCACGGTCTTCGGCGGCGTCACCGACGAGATGCGCATCGCGCGCGAGGAGATCTTCGGCCCGGTGATCTCGGCCCTGCCCTTCGACACGCTCGAGGAGGTGGTGGCGCGCGCCAATGCCACGCCCTACGGGCTTGCGGCGGGGGTCTTCACCACCCATCTCGGCACCGCGCACAAGCTGGCGCGACGGCTGCGGGCGGGCACGGTCTGGGTGAACATGTATCACGCGATCGACCCGGCGGTGCCGTTCGGCGGGGTGAAGATGTCGGGCTACGGGCGCGAGGGCGGCATCGAGCATCTCGACGAATATCTCGACACCAAGGCGATCTGGATCAACACCGACTGAGGCGGCCACCGGCACCGGGCGCGGCGGGGCGGCTCAGCCCTTGCCCAGCTCGGTGCGGATCAGCGCCATCAGCTGCTCGGAATAGCTGTGCTGGACATAGCCGCGCGCCGTCAGGATGCCGACCGCGCGCCCCGCGCTTGCGTCGCTGATCGGCACCACGCGGAACTCGGCCGAGGGCAGCATCGGGATCGCGATATTGGGCACCACCGCGACGCCGAGCCCCGCCGCGGCAAGCGCGATCGCGGTATAGGCGTTCTGCACCTCGTACTGGATATTCAGCCGGATCTGCGCCTCGCCCGCGATGCGGTCGACCAGCGTGCGGATCGCGGTCTGCCGGTCGAGCACGATCAGCGGGAACTGCGCCACCTCGGCAAGGGTCAGCGCCGCACCGCCCTCGTCGAAATCGGCAGGCAGGCAGGCGACGAGCCGGTCCTCGAGGATCGGCTCGAAATTGAACTCGGCAAGGCCCGGGATCTCGGGTCCGATATAGAGCTCGACCTCCTGTTCCTGCAGCAACGTCAGCGCGCCGCTCGGCGGCGTCTCCCGCACATCGACCACCGAACGCGGATAGCGCAGCTTGAAGGTGGAGAGGATAGTGCCGAGCCGGGTCGAGGCGAGGGTCGGAGCGCAGGCGATCTTGACATGGCCGCGCCGGTTCGCGGTGACCTCGGACAGGCGCAGCAACGCGGTCTGCACATCCGACATCGCGCGGCTGACCTGCTCGTAAAGCATCTTGCCCTCGGGCGTCAGGTTCGCTCGCTGCGGGGTGCGCACGAACAGGCTGATGCCGACCTGTTCCTCGAGGTCGCGGATCTGCATCGACACCGCGGAGGGCGAGCGGTTGCTCTCTTCCGCGGCCTTGCGGAAGCTGCCGTACTCGGCGGCCAGCAGAAAGGTCTGCAGCAGCTTCAGATTGACGTTGTTCGCGGCCATCGGCGGTTTCGGTCCCTCCCCCCTGCCCCGATACGGGGCGACGGGGCCTGCGGCAAGAGCCTCCGCGAGTTCAGTGCACCGCGGCGAACATGATCTTTTCCTCGCTCGCCTCGGCCATCGTCATCTCCTCGACGATCTTGCCGCGCTTGGCGACGAGGACGCGGTCGGAAACCGCCATGATCTCGGGCAGGTAGGAGGAGATCACCACGACGGCAAGGCCCTGGTCGGCAAGTTCGTGGATCAGCTGGTGGATTTCGACGATGGCGCCGACATCGACGCCGCGCGTGGGCTCGTCGAAGATCACCAGCTTCGGTTTCTGGATCAGCGATTTCGCGATCACCACCTTCTGCTGGTTGCCGCCCGACAGCTCGATCATCCGCGCCCGGTCGGAGATCTGCCGCAGCCGCAGCCGCCCGCCCCACTCCTTTGCCAACTCCGCCGCCCGGCGCAGCGGCACCGGCGTGAGCGGGTTGCGCCCGGTCGAGAGCTCGCCCAGAAGCAGGTTCTGCCCCGCGGTCATGGTCTCGAAGAAGCCGTCGAGCTTGCGGTCCTCGGTGACATAGACGATGCCGTCGCGCATTGCCGGGCGCGGCACGCGGTAGCGCACCGGGCGGCCGTTCAGCCGGATCTCGCCGCCATGCATGAAGTCGCGCTTGAGCACGCCGGCGACGACCTTGGCCATCTCGCTGCGCCCGGCCCCGACCAGACCGAAAATCCCCGTCACCTGCCCGCCGAAGACGGAGAAGGAGGCATTGCGCACCATCGTGCCGCACGACAGGTTCTCGACGCTCAGAACCTTCTCGCCATAGGGGCGCGGCTCGCGCGGGGCGGCGCCGTGCAGGGTCTCGGTCAGGCTGCGCCCGACCATCGCCTGCACGATCGAGGCGCGGGTGAAGTCGCGCGCCGGGCCGGTCGCCGCCAGCGTGCCGTCGCGCAGCACGGTGATCCGGTCCGACACCTGCAATGCCTCCTCGAGCGCATGGGTGATGAAGACGATCGCCGTGCCCTGCGCCTTCATCCGCTCGAGCAGCATGAAGAAATGCTTCTTCTCCTCGGGGGTCAGCGTCGCCGTCGGCTCGTCGAAGATGATTACCCGCGCCTTGTGATGCACCGCGCGGGCGATCTCGACCATCTGCTTCTGCGCCGCGCCGAGGGTCGAGACCTGCGCCGTCGGATCGACCTGAAAGCCCATGCCGACAAGGAACTGCCGGGCCTCGATGTAAAGGCCGCGCAGCCGGTTGAACATCTTCTCGTCGCCGAGATAGATGTTCTGCGCCACGGTCATCGCCGGCACGAGATTGGTCTCCTGAAAGACCATCACGATGCCCTGCGCCAGACCGTCGGCCGGCCCCTTCAGCGTGATGTCCCGGCCGTCGAGCAGCATCTGCCCGCGGCTGAGCCGATAGACCCCCGCCATCACCTTGGTCAGGGTGGACTTGCCCGCGCCATTCTCGCCAAGCAGCGCATGGATCTCGCCCTTGCGCAGGGTGAAGTCGATGTCCCGAAACGCCGGGATGCCGGCAAAGCTCTTGGTCGCGTTGCGAAATTCGATGATCGTGCTCATCCGTGCCTCAGCTTTCCCGGGCCACGCCCCGAAGGCGCAGCAGCTTGCCATTGCCCTTCGCCGCCACGAACAGGTCGTCGCCCCGCTCGCAGGCCGAGACGCAGCCATGCGCCGCGCCATCGGCGCGCGAATGGAAACTGCGCAGCGGCTGCATCTGCGGCGAGCACTGCACGACGAGCCCGTAGGAGCGGGTTTCCGAGAAGGGTTTCGTCACCCCCATCCGGCGCAGCTGGCTGCCCTGCATCGGCTCGCGGAACGAGGCCCCGGAAACGAGCGCGGGCGCCATCCAGTAAGGTTCCGGCACCTCGGCCAGCATCCGCCGCCGATAGCCGTCCTCGCGCAGGATGAACTCGACGAGCTGGTTGCGGCAGGAATAGAAGCTGAGCCAGAACCCCGCCCCGGTCGCCGGCGCGATCCGTGCCGGATAGGCCGGCAGATGCGGCAGCACGGTCTCGATCCGGCCGCTGGCCAGATCGACCGCGACGATGCGGTGGCGCCAGCTTTCGGCAAGCCAGACCCGGCGCGAGCCGGTCGCCGCCACCCCCGCGGCCCAGTGCAGCCCGGTGACGATGCGCTCTGCCCTGCCGCTCGCCAGATGCAGTTTCCACAGGCTGCCGCTCGCCCCCTTCTCCATCAGGTCGCGCCGCCAGTCGCGTGCCCGGTTCACCGCCGAGCCCTCGGTGACCAGAAGCGTCTCGGTGTCGAGGAAGGCAAGCGCGGTCGGGTGGCGCGGCCCCGCCCCGTCGTCGCCGAAGCTGCGCCCGTCATGGGCCCCGCCGAGGATCGTCACCCCGGCGCCGTCCAGGCCGATCGCCAGCATGCCCTTGCCGGCGGCCAGCGCGGTGATCTCGCCGGCACGGGTGGCGATCTCCTCGGCCGGGCGCCCGCTCCAGCTCAGCCGCAGCACCCGCCCGCCCGAAGAGGCGATCAGCCCCTTTTCGGTCGCACAGAGATTGTCGACGCCGCGCAGCGTCGCGAAGACCTCGGCCTCGTCGAGCGCGGCATCGGGCAACAGCGGCCCGTCGAAGATCGGCACGGTGATCGCGGCCTCGCCGCGGCCGAGGCGGCGGTCGATGAAACGGCGGATGGCGGTGGTCATTCTGCCCTCCAGTAGGTGTCCACGCCGCACCAGCTCTGGTCGGCCTGCGGCAAGGCGAGCCGGCCCATGCGGTTGTTGAAGATGCCGCACAGATAGAGCGCGCCGCGGTGCTCGCGCATCGAGGTGATCATCGGGTGCCGGGTGCCGCCGAGATCCCAGTAGCTTTCAAGGATCTCGCCCTGCTCGTTGAACTTGAGCACGCAGCCGGTGTTCAGGTTCGGCATCAGCCAGGCGTCCTGCGACACCCGCCGCGCCATCCGCCGGCGGAACCCCGGCATCTCGAGCGCGAGGTCGAGCGCGGGCGTGCGCGAGCCCATCAGCGCCAGCCAGTAGTTCCCGTCCGAGGCGCGGTTGATGTTGTCGGGATAGCCCGGCAGCCCCTCGATCACCCGCTCCATCCGGCCCTTCTTCGGCCCGGCGTAATAGTAGCGGTTGATCCGGCAGCCCCAGCTTTCGGCGAAAAGCACCGAGACCCCGTCATAGGAGGTGCACACGCCGTTCGGGAAGACGAGGTCGCCGAGCACGGTGCGCGTCGCTTTCGTCTTCGGGTCGTAGATGATGAGCCGGCCGTTGCCGCGGCTTTCGAGCGCGTCGGCGTACCAGTCATGCATCTCGAAGCGCACCGTCGCCTCGGAGAAGATGATCCGGCCGTCGGGCAGGATGTCGCAATCGTCGGCGAGTTTCATCACCGAATCGTCGGCCACCGAGGTCCAGCTGCGGTTGGTCTCGGCGGTAAGCAGGCTGACCTCGCCGCCCGGGGTGACCTGATAAAGCCCCATGCCGCCGACACAGACCGCCATGTTGCCTTTGGCGTCGAAGGTCATCCCCTGCGGTGCGCCGCCGGTATGGGCGAAGACCTCGTGCCGGGTGTAGTCGGGGGCGAACCAGCGCACGATGTCGCCGTCGCGCGAGCCGGTGTAGAGGTTGTCGTCGCGGTCGAAGATCACGTCCTCGGCCCCGTCCATGATGCCGAGCCCGATCGGTTCGGCGGCGCGCAGCCGGTCGTTGGGCTGCATCACCCCGCTGTCGGTCGGGATCGCTTCGGGCAGCTTGGCGAAGGTCGGCGAGATATAGACCGCGCGCAGCAGCTTGTGGCGGTTCTTCACCCAGCGCACATCGAGAAAGACTGCCGCCACCAGCACCAGCCCGAGCAGCAGCTGGTTCACCGGCCCGGGGATCGCGAGGGCGAGCAACGCGCTCGACAGGATCAGCACGAAGACCGTGCCCATCAGTGCCTTCGCCACCGAGCCGCGCCCGCCGCCCAGCGAGATCCCGCCGAGCACCGTCGCGGTCAGCGCCTGCAGCTCGAGCCCGGCGCCGATGTCGGAGGCCGCCGAGCCGATCCGTGCGGCGAACAGGAAGCCGCCGAGCGCCACCAGGACCGAACACAGCACATAGGCCGAGAACACCGTCCGCCGCACATGGATGCCCGCATTATGGGCCGAGCGCCGCGCCCCTCCCACCGCGAGCAGCCGCCAGCCATAACGGCCGCGCGACAGCACGACATGCAGCGCAAGCGCAATCGCCGCCATCCCCCAAAACGAGATCGGCAGCCCCGCCAGATGCCCCATGCCGAGCAGGTCATAGGCCGGAGAATTCGGCGCGTTCATCACGATGTCGGTCGAGATCTTCGGGAACACGATGTCGAAGATCGAGCGCCCGATGATCAGCGTGACGAGCGTGGTGAGGAAGGCGCGCATCCGCAGCACCCCGACCAGGAAGCCGTTCACCGCACCGCAGGCGGCGCCGACGGCCAGCGTCAGCGCAAGCCCTGCGGGCAGGCTCAGCCCGAGCACGTTCATGCCGTAAAGCGCCGCCGTCACCGCCAGCGCATAGGTCGACCCCACCGAGAGGTCGATCCCGCCGGAGATCATCACCACGGCCAGGCCCAGCACCACGAGCCCGAGTTCGGCCAGCTCGCCCGAGAGGATCGACAGCGTGCCGAATTCGAAGAACCGCGGCACGATCGGGCCGAAGATCGCGATCATCAGCACGAGGGCGAAGAAGGGGATCGCACTGTCGACCCATTTCTTCGTCAGGATCTCGCCGAAGACGTGATCGGGCAGCAGCCGATAGCGCAGTCGGACGAAGGAGTCGGTCAGGCTCATGGTGGCGTCCTTACTTCAGCTGATCGAGGGTCCAGCAGTTGCGCCCGGTCGCATTGCTCTTGTCGACGCGGGTGATCGGGCCGAAGAACACGGTCTTCTCGGCGCCGGCCTGGCGCTCGGGGTGTTGCAGCAACTCCGAGATCTGCTGCGCCGCGATCTCGGCCTGGATCGGCGCGTTGAAGTTGTAGACGACGTCGAGCAGGCCCTTGCCGATGCTGTCGCAGGCGGTCGCGGCGCCCGCGCCATTGGTCACGATCGTCACCTGATCCTGCTTGCCCGCCGCCAGCACCGCCGCGCCCGCGCCGACCTCGGCATTGTCCCAGATCCCCATGATGCCGCACAGATCGGGGTGCTGCTGCAGCACCGTCTCGGTGATCTGGCGCGCCTTCTCGCTGTCGTAATCGGCGGGCTGGTCGGAGACGAGCTCGAGCCCCGGGTTCTCGGCGAGGATCTGGTTCAGCCCCTCGCGCATGTAGATGTTGGCCGCCCCGGTCTGCACGCCGGCGAGCCAGACGATCTTCTTCGAGGGCGCGCCCGGCGCCATGCAGGTCTTTGCCAGTTCGCCCGCCTCGAGCCGGCCCATCTCGATCCAGTCGTTGCCGACATAGCTGTCGGTCTGGGTGATCGACTGCATGTTGATCTGCAAGATCTTGATCCCCGCCTGCTGCGCCTGCTTGAGCGCGCGGGCATAGGTCTGCACGTCGGGGTTCTGCACGATCAGCACATCGGGCTTCTCGGCGATAGCGCCCTGCAGCGCCCGGATCCCCGCCGCGGTGTCCATGTTCGGATCGCGCACCTCGAAGCTGAAGCCGTAGCGCGCGGCGTGGCGCTGCCAGACCGCGGTCCAGGCCTGGTTCAGGTCCATCCCCTGCGACAGCGGCACGAAGATCACCTTCTTGCCCTTCGTCGCCTCGAGATAGGCGGCGCGGCCGACCTGCTCGATCTGTTCGGCCATGAGCGGCTGCGCGCACAGGGCAGCCGTCGCCAGCGCCGCGAAGGCGGCTTTCTTCAGGAACGTCATCGCTTTCCTCCCTTGGATGACCCGGCGATCAGATGTCGCCGCTTTGAGATGTCTGCTCGTCGCGCGGGTTGATCACCGCATCGAGCGCCAGCGCCGCCAGCAAGATCACGCTCTTGATCAGGTTCTGGCTGGTGTAGCTGAAGTTCAGGATGGTCATGCCGTTGATCAGGATGCCGACCAGCACGGTGCCGACAAGCACGTTGCGCACCCCGCCCTGGCCGCCCGACAGGCTGATCCCGCCCAGCACGACGACGAGCAGCACGTCATAGATCAGCGTCGAATTGTAGAGCCGGGTGTTGATGCTCGAGACGAGGCCGGTGAGCAGGATCCCGGCGAGATAGGCGATCAGCGCGGCGACGACATATTGCGCGATCAGCACCGGCCGCGTCGGCAGCCCCATGGTGCGCGCGGCATGGGGGTTGTCGCCGGTCGCATAGACGAAGCGGCCAAAGCGGGTGAGCCGCAGGAAGGCCGCCACCAGCGCCGCGAGCGCGAGAAAGATCGCCACCGAGGCCGGCAGGCCAAGGAGGGTGCCCGAGCCAATGAAGCTCAGCCAGGCGACATTCGCCGGCGCATAGAGCACATCCGAGCTGAACGCGACCCGGCCGCCGCCATAGATCACCGAGGCCATGGCCAGGGTGGCGAAGATCGGCGGGATCTCGGCCACCGCGATCAGCAGCCCGGTGACCAGCCCGCAGACCGCCACCAGCCCGCCGCCGATCACGATCGCACCGAAAAACCCCTGCCCGAGCGTCGAAAGCCAGATCGCGAAGGCGACGCCGACGACCATCACCGCGACCATCGTCAGGTCGATGCCGCGCCCGACGACGATGAAGCCCATCCCGGTCGCGAGCGTGCCCAGGATCGCGACATTCTTCAGCAGCGCAAGGATGTTGCCCTGGGTCAGGAAGTTGTTGAGAAATATCGAAAACACCACGAAGAGAAGCGCGGCGATCGCGGTGACGACGCTTTCTTGCGTGATCTTGACGCGCCGACCGGAACCGGTCGGCTGCGGGGTGTCCCCGGCCATGTCTTGTCCTCCCTTGACGCCGCCCGCCGCGGCGCGCGCTCCCCCACGCGCCTGCGGCCGGCCTGTCCTCCGGATCGGATCATCCCGCCTGACCCCGCCGGGCTCAATTGCGTTTTTCTGATGGGCCGTTAAGAAAACGCCGCCCGGAGCCGCGACGCGGACACCCGGCGGCGCAACCTCAGAACCGCAGCGAGCGCAGCCCGACGGTGCGATCGACGATCAGCACCGCGACGAAGGTGACGCCGATGCTCACCGTCGCAATCGCCGCCGCGGTCGGATCGAAGTTGAACCGCAGATAGTCGAAAAGCTCGAGCGGCAGCGTGTTCATCCCGACCGACTTCAGCAAAAGCGAGATGTTGAAGATGTCGAAGGAGATCACGAAGGCAAAGAGGCAGCCGGTGATCAGCCCCGGCTTCACCGCGGGCAGCGTCACCCGGCGGAAGGTCATCCAGCCCCCCGCGCCGAGCGAACGCGCCGCCTCCTCCTGCGAGCGATCGAAGTTGAACAGCGCCGAGGAGACATTGAGGAAGACATAGGGAAAGGTGACGATGATATGACCGATCTGGATTGCGAGCCCGTAATTGTTCCCCACGCCCAGCTCGAAGAAATAGAAGAGCAGCGCGATCGCGGTGAGGATCTCGGGCACCAGAAGCGGCGCCGACATCAGCAGACGCAGCGGATTGGCCAGCCGCGGCCCGGCAAAGCGCACGACATAGATCGCGGCAAGCGTGCCGATCACCCCGTTCACCACCGCCGCCACCGCGGCGAGCAGCAGCGAGTGCAGCGTCGCGTCGAGGAAGCGGGTGTTGTGAAAGAGCGCCACGAACCAGCGCAGCGACAGCCCCTCGATCGGCAGCGAGAGGAACTCGCCCGAGTTGAAGGACAGGATCACCACAAGGAGGATCGGCGACATCAGGAACAGATAGATCGCCGTCACCAGCAGGGTGAAGAGATGATCCCAGACGGTCTTGCGCCCGTTCATGGCAGCCTCCGCATCGCGCGCGCCGTCAGGCGCAGATAGACGACGATGATCGCGAGCGTGATCGCCGACATGAAGATCGCAAGCGCCGCGCCCGCCGGCCAGCGGAAGCTGTCGACGAGATATTGCACGACCAGCACCGACATCGTCCGCCCCTTGGTGCCGCCGAGCATCGCCGGCGTCACATAGGCCGAGATCGACAGCACGAAGACGAGGATCGCCCCGGCCTGGATGCCCGGCAGGCTGAGCGGCAGCGTCACCTTGACAAAGGTGCGCAGCCGCGAGGCGCCGAGCGAGCGCCCGGCGGCGGCAAGATCGGGGCTGATCGCCTGCAGGTTGCCCAAGAGCGGCAGGATCACGAAGGGCAGGAAAACGTGGATGAGCGCGATGGTGACGCCAAGCGGCGTGTTGAGCAGCAGGATCGGCCGCTCGATCAGGCCCAGCGATTTCAGCGCGCCGTTGATCACCCCGTTGTTCGACAGGATGATCATCCAGGCGAAGGTGCGCACCACCATGCCGACGAGCAGCGGCGAGATCACGAAGATATAGAGCATCGAGGCCCAGCGGCTGCGCAGGTTGGCCAGATGATAGGCCACCGGATAGCCAAGGAGCAGCGTCACCACGGTGACCGTCAGCCCCATCCGGAGCGAGCGCCCGACGATGCCCCAGATGAAGGGATCGGTGACGATCTGCGCGTAATGGGAAAGCGTGAAGCCCTCGCCATAGACCGCGCGGGTGTCGGCGGTGCGCAGGCTCATCACCACGATCGAGGCATAGGGCAGCACGAGGAAGCCCACCAGCAGCACGAGCGCCGGCACGATCATCCACCACACCCGCTTGCGTGTCGCCGCGATCATGGCGCGATCACCCAGCCATGGCGCGCGGCAAAGCCGAGCGTCAGCTCCGCCCCCACCGCCACCGCGGCATCCGCGTCGAGCAGCGCCGAGATCTCCTGGCCCGAAGGCAGCGCGACCACGACCAGCAGCGCCGAGCCCTGATAGATCGCCTTCGTCACCCGCCCGGTCATCGCGTTCTCGGCCAGATCCGGGCGCAGCTTCTCGGGCCGGATCATCAGCTGCACCTGCCCCGAGACGCCCTCGGGCCCATGCGCCCGCAGCCGCCCCGCGGCGGTCTCGATCACGATTGCCTCACCCTCGCGGCCAAGCACGGTGCCCTCGATCACGTCGGAATGACCGATGAACCCCGCCACCATGCGCGAGGCGGGCCGCTCGTAGATCTCCTTCGGCGCGCCGCATTGCGCGACCACGCCCTTTTCCATCACCACGATGCGGTCCGACATCACCAGCGCCTCGCTCTGGTCATGGGTGACGTAGATCGTGGTGATGCCGACGCGCTGCTGCAGGTCGCGGATGAAGAAGCGCATGTCGTCGCGCAGCGCGGCGTCGAGATTGGCGAGCGGCTCGTCGAGGAGCAGCACCGCCGGCTCGATCACCAGCGCGCGGGCCAGCGCGACGCGCTGCTGCTGCCCGCCCGACAGTTCCCGCGGGAAGCGCCCCTCGTAGCCCGCAAGCCGCACCATCTCGAGCACCTTGGCGATGCGGGCGGCGCGCTCTGCGGGTGCGACCTTGCGCACCTCGAGCCCGAAGGCGAGGTTTTCCGCCACCGTCATGTGCGGGAAGAGCGCGTAGGACTGGAACACCATGCCGAGGTCGCGATGCTCGGGGGCGACATTGGTCATCTCCCGCGTGCCGAACAGCAGCCGGCCGCGGTCGATCGGCTCGAAGCCCGCGATGCAGCGCAGCGTCGTCGTCTTGCCACAGCCCGACGGCCCGAGCAGCGAGATGAACTCGCCCTGCCCGACCTCGAGATTGATGTCTTTCAGAATGTGCAGATCGCCATAGAACTTGTCGATCCCGTCGAGGGTCAGGGTCGTCATCTGGATGCCTTGTGTGCATGGGACCGGGCACCAGAGCGGCGCCCGGTGCCTGTGGTGCCCGGCTCAGCCGATCTCGCGGTTCCAGCGGTCGGTCACCGCGGGGGCGAGATCGACATAGCTGTCCCAGTCGAAGCGGATGATCTCGCTCATCTTCGGCCCGTTGATCGGCAGCCGCGCGGCCAGCGCCGGGTCGAGCACCGAGTCCTTGTTGGACGGCGAGGTGTAGAACGCCTGCGCCATATTGGCCTGCACGTCCTTGTCGATGAGATAGTTGATATAGGCGTGTGCCTCGTCCTTCATCGCGCCGGTCTTGACGATGTTGAAGCTCTGCTCGAAGGCAAGCACGCCCTCCTTCGGCGCGACGATCGCGACCGGGGCGCCCTTGTCCTGCAGCATCATGATCTCGGTCCAGTCGACCGGCGCGACGATCACGTCGCCGCGCATCAGCCCGGCCGCGACCTCGCCCGACCACGACGCCTGGGTGAACGGCACCAGTTCCTGGATCTTCTTGAAGGCGGTGTCGAAATCGGTGTCGCCCGAGCCGAAGAGCTTGCCGGTGAGCCGCAGGAAGAGCTGCGCGCCGGTGTTGCCGATCTGGTAAAGACCGATGCGCTCCTTGAACTCGGGGTTCTCCCAAAGGTCGGTCCAGGAGGTCGGCGCGTCCTTCACCATGTCGGTGCGATAGGCGAGCCCGATCGGCGAGACGATCGCGCGCAGACCATTGTTGCCCGTGTTCACCAGCCCGTCGTGCAGCTGCGCGGCATTGGGCAGCTTGGCCATGTCGAGCGGCTCGAAGAAGCCTTCGGCGCGCAGCATGGCGGCGATGTTCTCGTTGCCCATGAAGACGGAATAGGGCGCCTGATCGCCGCCGGCACGGATCTTCGAGACGAAATCCTTGCCAAGACCGATGTCGAGCTGGGTCGGAATGCCGGTGGCCTTGGTCAGGCCCGGCATCAGGGTCTCTTCCCAGAACTTGGCCCAGGTGCCACCGTAGGTCGGCACCACGAAGGGGGCGTTGGCGAAGGCCCGCGAGCCGAAGGCGGCAGCACCCGCGCATGCTCCGAGAGCCGTCAGGAATTGACGTCGTTCGAGTTTCATTGCTGTCTCCCTGTGCGGCCCGTCGTTGCAGGCCGATTGGTCTTGTTGGTGAACCGATTCGTCCCGGCTCTGAAGGAAGCCTACACCTTCCGGGGCACGGGTCAATATTTTGATATTTAAATACGGAAATCATGGGGCTATGATGGGCCGAACGCGAGGGAGAGAGAAATGCCACCGATCGACCGCAACCAAGGGCTGGCCCGCCAGATCGCCGACAGCCTGCAGGAGGAGATCATGCAGGGCCGCCTCGGCGTCGAGGACCGCCTGCCGTCGGAACAGGATCTGGCCGAACGTTTCGAGGTGTCGCAGCCGACCGTGCGCGAGGCGATGAAGATCCTTGCGGCGAAGAAGCTCGTGCGTTCGAAGCGCGGGCCGAAGGGCGGGGTCTTCGTCGCCGCGCCGTCCCTTGGCACGGCGTCCCAGACGCTGTTCGAAACCACGAACTGGCTCGTCTCGCTCGGCGTCTTCGGGCTGGGCGACATCGTCGAGACCCGGCGCCTGCTGGGCGCGACCTGCGTGCGGCTTGCGGCCGAGCGCGCCACCGAAGAGGACCTCGCCCGGATCGAGGCGGCGTTGCAGGACGTCAATCACAGCGAGGTCTCGGACGAGGAGTTCTGCCGCCTCGACGTCGCCTTCCACCACGCGGTGGCAGAGGCCTGCCACAATGCCGAGCTGAACTTCATCATGGTGATCGTGAACGATTCGCTCATTCCCGCGACCAACATGATCTCCTTCAAGTTCCGCGAGCGCGACAAGGTGATTGCCTTCCACCACGAAATCCACCGCGCGATCGCGGCGCATGACCCGGTGGCGGCCTGTGCCGCCTTCGACGGGCTGATCTCCTATCAGAGCAACGTCTATGACAACGCGCTGCACGCGCGCGATCGCAAGGCCGGGAAATGAGCGCCGGGCTGATCGAGACGCAACGCGAGGACGGGGCGCTCGTGCTGCGCGCGCCGGTCGCGCTGTCCGACGATCGGCCCGACATTCTTGACCGGCTCGCGGCCGTCGATCCGCAGCGGGTGCTGATGACCGCGCCCGGGCCCGGGGGGCGCGACAGCATCACCTATGGTGCGGCGCTGACCGAGGCGCGGCAGCTGCGCGACTGGCTCGTGGCGGCGCATGGCCTGCGCCCCGGCGCGCGGGTGGCGACGCTGCTGCCCGCCGGCATCGCGGCGCTGCGGCTGCGGCTCGCCTGCCTGTGCGGCGGCTTCGTCCATGTCGCGCTGCCGCCCTTTCCGTTCCGCGATCCGCGCGGGGAGGAGGCAATGCGCCTTCTTGCGATCGCGCAACCCGATCTGATCGTCGCCCCCGCGGGCCATCCCGCCGGCGGCCTTGCCCTGCCCGACCCTGTGCCACCTGCCCCGGCGCGCGCCGATCATCCGGCGCAGCCCGGGGACTGGACCGCGATCTTCTTTACCGCCGGCAGCACCGGCGCAGCGAAGGGCGTCGCCGTCACCCGCGGCCAGATCTCTGCCTGCCAGGCCGCCGCCGTCGCGCTCTGGCCCTTCCTTGCCGAGGGGCCGGTGCTGATCGACTGGATGCCCTGGAACCATGTCTTCGGCGGGCTCGACAACCTGTTCAAGGTGATCTGGAACGGCGGCACGCTGCATCTCGACCGGCCGCCGTCGGAGCACACGATCGGTGCCACGCTCGATCTGATGGAGGCGGTGCGCCCGACGCTCTACATCGGTGTGCCGCTCGGGATGAAGCTGCTGCTCGCCGCGCTCGAGGCCGCCCCCGAGCGCCAGCCCCGGGCGCTCGCACGGCTGCGCCACGTCTTCCTTGCGGGGGCGGCGATCGAGCCCGCGCTCTGGGACCGGCTTGCCGCCTTCGCCCGCCGCAGCGCGCCGCCGATCGCGCTCCTCTCGGGCTATGGCGCCACGGAAACCGGCTCGACCATGTGCCTCAGCCCCGGCGGCGTCGACCGGCCCGGGCTGCTCGGCTGGCCGTTGCCGGGCCACGAGGTCGCGCTCTGCCCGGTCGAGGACCGGACCGAGATCCGCTTCCGCGGCCCGGTGCTCGGCCCCGCCTATCTGACCGAGGCGGGCGAGACGCCGCTGCCGCTCGATGCCTTCGGCTTCTACCGCACCGGCGATGCGGGCTTTCTCGACCGCGAGACCGGCTGCCTGCGCTTCGACGGCCGGCTCTCGGAGGATTTCAAGCTCGCAAGCGGGATCAAGGTGCGCACCGGCACGCTGCGCAGCCAGATCATCCGCGCCTGCGCCCCGGATCTCGAGGACATGGTGCTGGGCGGCGCCGGGCGCGAGGCGCTCTCGGCCGTTCTCTTCGCCGCGCCCGGAGCGGGTCGCGACCGGGTCCGCGCAGCGCTCGCGCAATGGAACCGCGAAAACCCCGCCTCCTCGACCCGCATCGCCGCGATCGACTGGGCCGAGGCACCGCCCGAGGTCGCGCGCGGCGAGGTCTCGGCCAAGGGGCAGATCGTGCAAAGCCGCTTCCTGCGCAATCATGCCGCGCTCTTCGATGCGCTGGCGGAAGGGACGCGGGGCGAACCCCTCCCCCCGGCGCAGGGCTGAACGCGCCCCCGCCGGGGCGCGCCTCGATCAGTCGAGCTCGCGGAAGGGCGCGTCGCGCTCCTCGAGGAAGCCGCGCAGCGATTTCTCCTTCAGCAGGCGCATCCAGTACTTGCCTTCCTCGGTGCCGTGCAGGATCGCCGTCGTCTCCCGGTTGTAGCTCCAGGAGCTGTCGAGCCCGGCGGTCTGCTGCATGTGGTTGAGCGCGGCCTTGGCGTATTTGATCGCCGTGCCCGGCATCCGCGCGCATTTGCGCGCAAGCTTCTCGGCCTCGGCCATCAGCTGCGCCGCCGGTACCGCCTTATTCGCCAGATGGATCCGTGCCGCCTCGACCCCGTCGATCAGATCGCCGGTGTACATCAGATAGCGCGCATGCAGCATCGGCACCGTCCAGGGCAGCATCAGCGTCGGCGGGGCGGAGACATGGCGCACCTCCGGCTCGCCGAGCTTCGCATCCTCGGCCACCACGATCAGATCGCAGCACATCATCAGCTCGAGCCCGCCCGCAAGCGCATACCCGTTCACCGCCGCGATGATCGGGATCGGCACCTGACGGATCACGCCGAAGCGGCGCATGTTCTCGCCGATGTCCTCGCGCCAGCGGTCGGCATCCATCTCGAAATCCTCGCCACCAAGGTCGAAGCCGGCCGAGAACGCCTTGCCCGCCCCGGTCACGATCACCGCGCGGATCTCCGGATCCTTCGCCGCGCGCAGGATCGCCGCCTCGAGCGCGTCGCCCAGCTCCTGGTTCATCGCGTTCATCTTGTCCGGACGGTTCAGCGTCAGGGTGACGAATGCGTCGGTCTCATCCTTGTGCCAAAGCACCACATCTTCGCTCATCCCAGTCTCCCGTCAGGCAATTTCAATCACGGTACGGCCGCGGGTCTCGCCCGCGACGATCTTCCGCGCCAGCTCGGGCAGCGCCGAGAACGGCGCCACCGTGGTCAGCTCGGCGAGCTTCGCGCGATCGAGGTTTTCCGCCAGATAGGCCCAGGCGCGGTCGCGCTTTGCCGTCGGCGCCATCACCGAATCGATGCCCAGAAGCGCCACGCCGCGCAGGATATGCGGCATCACCGAGCCGGGCAGATCCGCCCCGCCGGCCAGCCCGCAGGCCGTCACCGCGCCGCCGTAGCAGGTCTGGGCAAGGACATTGGCCAGCGTCGTGCTGCCGACGGTGTCGACCGCGCCGGTCCAGCGCTCGGCCTGCAGCATCTTGCCCGGCGCCGCCAGTTCGGCGCGCCCGACAAAGGCGCTCGCCCCGAGACCGCGCAGGAAGTCATGCTGCTCGGGCCGCCCCGTCGCCGCGGTGACACGGTAGCCGCGCTTTGCCAGAAGCGAGACCGCGACCGACCCGACGCCGCCCGCGGCACCGGTCACCAGCACCTCACCCGCCCCCGGCGCGATCTGCCCCCAGTCCTCGAGCGCGAGCACGCACAGCGCGGCGGTGTAGCCCGCGGTGCCGATCGCCATCGCCTCGGCCGCGCTGAAGCCCTCGGGCAGGCGCGTCAGATGCCCCGGCTTGATCCGCTGGAACCGGCTGTAGCCCCCCCATTCGGTCTCCGACAGGCCCCAGCCGTTGACTAGAACGCGGTCGCCCGGCTGCCACTCCGGCACCCGCGACTCGACCACCACCCCGGCGAGGTCGATCCCCGCCACCATCGGCAGGCGGCGTGCGATCCGGCCCTTGCCCGAGACCGCGAGCCCGTCCTTGTAGTTCAGGCTCGAATGGCTGATCTCGACCAGCACATCATTGTCGGGCAGATCCGCGAGGGTCAGCTGTTCGAAGCCGGCGCGCGGCTTGCCCTCCACATCGCGGATCACCAATGCGGTGAAACTCTCGGTCATGTCGATCTCCATCCTCCCGGGGGCCCCGGGTCATCCGGAGCTCATTTTGATATTTAAATATCCAATTGACATTAAGTGCAACAGGAATAGCTTCGAGCCACGCCACTCACGGCTCCCTCCGAAGGCCACCGATGACTGATCCCATCTCCGACACCGGACTTGCCGCACGGCTTCGCCGCCCCGCCACGCCGCAGTATCGCGACGATCAGGCCGGGCTTGGCGGGGCCGAGCCGATTGCCGTCTATGCGCCGCAGGATGCAGCGGAGACGGCGGCGGTGCTGCGCGCCTGCCGGGCGGAAGGGCAGAAACTGGTGGTCCAGGGGGGGCGCACCGGCCTTGCCGGCGGGGCACGTGTCCTGCCCGGCGAGGCGGTGCTGTCGCTCGAGCGTTGCATCTTCGCGCCCGAGATCGACCCGGTTGCGGCGACCCTGCTGGTCGGGGCCGGGGTGACGCTCGAGACGGCGCAGGCGGCGGCCCGCGACGCGGGGCTGTTCCTCGCCGCCGATCTCGGCGCGCGTGGCTCGGCGCAGATCGGCGGGCTGATCGCGACCAATGCCGGCGGGCCGCTCGCGCTGCGCTACGGCACCTTCCGCCAGCAGGTTCTGGGCCTCGAGGCGGTGCTGCCCGACGGCCGCGTGATCCGCCGGCTCTCGGGCCTTGCGAAGGACAATTCCGGCTACGATCTGAGCCAGTTGCTGATCGGCAGCGAGGGCACGCTCGGGGTCATCACCCGCGCCTGCCTGCGGCTGCACCCGCAACCGCTGAGCCGCCGCGTCGCGCTGTGCGCGCTGGCCAGGCTCGATGATGCGCTGCCGCTGCTGCAGCGCCTGCGCCGCGAGCTTGGCCCGCTGCTTGCCGCCTGCGAGCTGATCGTCGAGCCGCTGCTGAGTGCGGCCTGCGCGGCGCGCGGGCTGCGCCATCCGCTGCCCGGTGCCGCCGCGCTCGTGCTGATCGAGACCGCCGGGATGAGCCCCGAGGCCGATGATGCGCGGCTCGAGGACACGCTCGGCGCCCTGCTCGCCGAGGGCATCGCCGCCGATGCCGTGCTGTCGCAATCCGAACGCGAGAGCGCCGGCCTCTGGGCGCTGCGCGAGGGCTGCAGCCATTACCTCTTCGAGATGGGGCCGATCACCAGCCTCGATCTCAGCCTGCCGATCCCGGCGATCCCGCGCTTCGTCGCCGAGGGCGCCGCCCTGCTCGCGCAAATCGCCCCCGACACCCGCGCCCATGCCTTCGGCCATCTCGGCGACGGCAACCTGCATTACGTGCTGACCGGCCACCAGCCCGAGCCCGTGCTGCGTGCGGTCTTTGCACTGACCGCCGGAATGGGCGGCGCGATCACCGCCGAACACGGCATCGGCCTCGACAAGGTGGCCTTTCTGCCGCTCTGCCGCCCGCCGGACGAGATCGCCGCGATGCGCGCGATCAAGGCCGCGCTCGATCCCGACACCCTGCTCAACCCCGGACGCATCCTCGGTTGACCCCCGGAGCCGCCATGACCGAACCGCTTGCCCCCACCCCCTCGCTTGATGACCGCTACCGCCAGCCCGAGGGCCGCATCCTCGTCTCCGGCACGCAGGCGCTGATCCGGCTGCTGATCGAGCAGGCCCGGCGCGACCGGGAGGCGGGGCTGAACACCGCCGGCTATGTCTCGGGCTATCGCGGCTCGCCGCTTGCCGGCTTCGACCGCGAGATCGCCAAGGCCGGCCCTGTCCTCGACGGCGCGCAGATCGTGTTCCAGCCCGGGCTGAACGAGGATCTCGCCGCTACCGCGGTCTGGGGCACGCAGCAGACCGGGCTGACCGCGGGCGCGAAATACGACGGCGTCTTTGCGATGTGGTATGGCAAGGGGCCGGGCGTCGACCGCTCGATGGACGCGATCAAGCATGCCAATGCCGCCGGCACCGCGCCGCAGGGCGGCGTTCTGCTGCTGATGGGCGACGATCACGGCGCGGTCTCCTCGACGCTCGCGCATCAGTCGGAACACGACCTGATCGCGGCGATGGTGCCCATCCTTTCCCCCGCCGGGATCGAGGATTACGTCGCGATGGGTCTCGCCGGCATCGCGATGAGCCGCTTTTGCGGGGCCTGGGTCGGCTTCAAGTGCCAGACCGAGATCATCGAATGCACCGCCACGCTCACCCTGCCCGGGCCGGGGCGCTTCGTGACGCCCGAGATCGCGCTGCCCGAGGGCGGGCTCTCGATCCGCTGGCCCGATGCGCAGCTCGACCAGGAACGGCGGCTCGAACACAAGCTGCGCGCGGCACAGGCCTTTGCCCGCGCGAACGGGCTCGACCGGATCTCGGGCGGGGGCAAGCTCGGCATCGTCTCCACCGGCAAGAGCTGGCGCGACCTGACCGGCGCCTTGCGCAAGCTCGGCCTCACCCCCGAGAGCGCCGTGGTGAAACTCCTCAACCTCGGGCTGATCTGGCCGCTGGTGCCCGAAACGCTCGAGCGCTTCGCCGAGGGGCTCGAGGCGATCCTCGTCGTCGAGGAGAAGCGCCCGGTGATCGAGGACCAGATCCGGGTGCAGTTCTACGGCCGCGCGGACGCACCGAAGCTCTGGGGCAAGACCACCCCCACGGGTGAGGCGCTCCTGCCCGCAACCGGCGAGATCGACCCCGCAATGGTGGCCGAGGCGCTTGCCCGCTTCCTCGCCCCCGCCGGCATCCGGCCCAAACTGCCCGCCCCCCTCGCCCCGGTCGCGGCGGTGCCGAACCTGCCGACGCGCGAGCCCTATTTCTGTTCGGGCTGCCCGCATTCGGTCTCCACCCGCCTGCCCGAGGGCAGCCGGGCGATCGCCGGGATCGGCTGTTCGATGCTCGCGCTCGGCATGGACCGCGGCGGCAGGACCTTCACCCAGATGGGCGGCGAGGGCGCGAACTGGATCGGCCACGCCCCCTTCACCGAGGAAAAGCACGTCTTCGTCCACATGGGCGACGGCACCTATTTCCATTCGGGTCTGCTTGCGCTGCGCGCGGCGATCGCGGCGAAGGTGAACGCGACCTACAAGATCCTGTTCAACGACGCGGTCGCGATGACCGGCGGGCAGACCCACGACGGCGAGCTCTCGGTCCCCGCCGTCGTCGCGCAGGTGCAGGCGGAGGGCGCGCGCGAGGTCGTGGTGATCTCGGAAACGCCCGAGGTCTGGACCAGCCTTCCGGGCGGTCTGCGGGCGCTGCCGCGCGACCGGCTCGAGGCCGAGGAGCGTCGGCTGCGCGCGGTCGAGGGCGTCACCGTCCTCATCTACGACCAGCTTTGCGCCGCCGAGAAACGCCGTCGCCGCAAGCGCGGCCTCCATCCGAAGCCGGCGGAGACGGTGCTGATCCACCCCGACGTCTGCGAGGGCTGCGGCGATTGCTCGGTGCAGTCGAACTGCATCGCGATCGAGCCGCTGGAGACCGATCTCGGCACCAAACGCCAGATCAACCAGTCGGCCTGCAACGCCGATACGAGCTGCCTCAAGGGCTTCTGCCCGAGTTTCGTCACCGTCTCGGGCGGCACGCGGAGGAAAGCGCTCGCCCCGCTGCCCGCCGAGATCGACGCGCCACTGCCCGAGCCGGAAACCGGCCTTGGCACCGGCGCCTTCAGCATCCTGATGACCGGCGTCGGTGGCACCGGGGTGATCACCGTCTCGGCGATCCTCGCGCAGGCGGCGCATCTGGCCGGGCTTGCGGTGCAGGCGCTCGACCAGACCGGGCTGGCGCAGAAGAACGGCGCGGTGATGTCGCATCTGCGCATCGCCCGCGATCCGGCCGCGCTCGATGCACCGCGGATCGGGGCCGGGGAAGCGGACACGCTGCTCGGCTTCGACGTGGTCGTTGCCGCCGCCCCGAAGGCGATCGCGGCGATCGCACCGGGGCGTACGCGCTGCGTGATCGACAGCCATTTCACCCCCACCGCCGGCTTCGTGCGCGCCCCCACGGCGCCGCTTTTCGCCGCGCTGCCGATGGCAAGCCTGCGCAAACGCGCGGGCGCCGGGGGCATCGCCGAGATCGACGCCTCGGCCCTCGCCGAGCGTCATTTCGGCGACACCATCGCGGCGAACATCCTGCTGGCCGGTTTTGCCTTCCAGCGCGGCGCCCTGCCGATCCCGCTTGCGGCGATCGAGGCGGCGATCCGGTTGAACGGCGCCGGGGTCGAGCAGAACCTGCGCGCCTTCCGCCTTGGCCGGCTGGCAGCGGTGCAGCCGCAGATCTGCGCAGAACCCGCCGCCGCCGGAACCGATCTGGCGGCGCTCAAGGCCCGGCACATCGCGCATCTGAGCGCCTGGCAAACCCCGCGCTATGCGACGCGCTACAGCCGGCTGATCGCCAAGGCCGAGCTGCGCGGCGAGGCCGGGATGGTCGAGACAGTGATGCGCGCCGCCCATCAGGTGATGAGCTACAAGGACGAATACGAGGTCGCGCGGCTGCTGAGCGCACCGGAGTTCCTGGCCGGGATCGCCCGTGACTTCGAGGGCGCGCCCCGGCTTGCCTTCCACCTTGCCCCGCCCTTCCTGCCCGGGCGCGACGCCCGCACAGGCCGCCCCGCAAAGCGCCGGTTCGGGCCCTGGCTGCTGCCGGCGCTGCGCCTGCTCGCCCGGATGAAACCCCTGCGGGGCACGCCCCTCGACCCGTTCGGGCTGAGTGCGGAACGGCGGGCCGAACGCCGGCTGCGGGAGACCGTCCTCGGCCGTCTCGAGGCCCTCCTCGATCGCGGCGCGCCCGCCGCCGAGGTGATTGCAACGGCGCAGAGCGCGCTCGCGGTGCGCGGCTTCGGCCCGGTCAAGGCCGCACGGATGGAGAGCTGTTTCAAGGCGCTCGACGGCTGACCGGCAACCCGGGGCTGCGCGGCACCGGCGCGCCGGGTTCACCGTGACAGCGAGCGTCGGTCCCGGCCCCGCCCCTCGGCGCGCATGCCCCGCACCGGGCGCGGGCCGGGACCGGCAAGCACGGGGCCGCCGGCCGAGGCCGCCCCCAGCCCGTCACGCAGCGCCTTGCCGCGCGGCCAGGGGCCGAAGCCCGAGGCGACATTGACATGGCCGGCTCGGCCGAGGTCGACGAACCCGCTGCCCCAGGCCGTCGCCAGATCCCGGGCCCGGCCGAAATGCATCCAGGGGTCATTGCGGCTGGCCACGACGGTGGTCGGCACCGGCAGCCGGGTCTCCGGGATCGGGGAGAAATCGGCGATCCGGCGCGAGAGCCCGGTCTCGGCCGGCGCGACCAGAAGCGCCGCCCGAACCCGCAGCCGCGCCCCGCCGGCCAGAACCCGCGCGATCAGCACCGCACCGAGCGAATGACCGACGAGGATGCTGTCGGGATGGCGCAGGATCATCCCGGCCAGTTCGGTTTCCCAGTCGGCCGGATCCGGGCGCGCCGGGGCCGGCAGGTCGACCATCAGCGCACCGGCCTCGGTCGCAGCCCACCATTGCTGCCAATGGGGGGCGGGCGAGCCGTCCAGCCCCGGCACGATCAGCGTTCTGAGTGCGGTCATCTCTGCCTCCATCCTTGCAAAGATACTCTACCACGCAAGTCGTGATTTTCCGTTTCAAAGACGGGCAGCAGAAGAGAAGGCCGTTCCCCGCAGAGCGTCAGCGGTGGGTCGTGTTCACCGGATAGGCGGTGCCGAACTTGATCCGCTCCATCGCGAAGGTCGAGGTGACATTCTTGATCGGCACGGCATCGGTCAGCCGCTTGTAGAGCTGGTCGAAGGCCTCCATGCTGCGCACCGAGACGCGCAGCAGATAGTCGATCTCGCCAGCCATGCGATAGGTTTCCATGATTTCCGGGATGGTGCCGACCGCCGCGGCAAAGGCGTCGCGCCACTGCTGCGAATGATCCGGCGCCACGACCCCGACAAAGACCGTCAGCCCGAAGCCAAGCCGCACCGGATCGGCCAGCGCCACTCGCCCGGTCAGCACCCCGCTCGCATCCAGCCGCTGGATCCGGCGCCAGCACGGGGTCTGCGACAAGCCGACGCGATCGGCGATTTTCGCAATCGGCAGGGTGGCGTCCCGCATCAGTTCGGCGACGATCTTGCGGTCGATCAGGTCGAGCTCGTGCACAACTTCCTCCTTCCGGCTGCGATCTGGTTGCGGATCAGGGTGTCGATTTTAATCTATTTTGTCTACCGGAAATGTCGTCTTTATTCCACCTGCCGTGCGGCGAGGCAGCGAGATGTCTCTCGGCACCGGGCGAAGACACGACGGGATCGGCGCTCACCCGGGAAAACCGGAAAAACATTCCCGGAACCCGCCAAAAAAAGAAGAAGAAATTCCTTTGAAAAACTACAACAACAATGTCGTTATTATCGTGTATTGACGAGGCAAGCGCCTCGCCGCCCAGAGCCGAGGAACCGCCGATGCACGCCCTCCCCGCGACCGCCCCCTCCCCGGCCCCGACAGCAGAAAGGTGACACCATGTTCCAGGACCCGTTCATGCCGATTGCAGCCTTCCCGCGCGAGCCGGGCCGGCGCGACGTGCTGGTGATCGGCGGCGGCGCCAGCGGCGTGCTTTTCGCCGCCAACCTGCTGCGCCACGACACCGATCTGCGCGTCACGGTGATCGAGGAGCGCCACCTGCTCGGCTGCGGCATCGCCTATTCGACCACCGATCCCGATCACCTGCTCAACACCCGGGTCCATCACATGAGCGCCTTCCCCGAAGACCCGGACCATTTCCTGCGCTGGCTGCGGACCGGGGCGGAGGGCGACCGCTATCGCCGCGACAGCTTCGTCAGCCGCGCCACCTATGGCCGCTATCTCGCCGCGCTGCTGACCCCCTGGGCGACGTCGGGGCGGCTTTTGTGCGTCGCCGGAACCTGCGTCGCGATCCGCGAGCGGGCCGGCGGGGTGAAGGTGACGCTCGCGGACGGGCAGGATCTCGCCGGCGCCTATGCCGTGCTGGCGACCGGACATGTGGTGCCGCGGCCGGACCCCGCGGGCCTCGTCACCCGGGCCTGGAGCGCCGGGGCGGACACCGCGCCGGGCCGCGCGGTGCTGATCGTCGGCACCGGGCTGTCGATGGTCGATCAGGTGCTGTCGCTCGAGCGCGCCGGGCATACCGGGCCGATCATCGCGATCTCGCGCCGCGGCCTCCTGCCGCGCCCCCATGCCGCCGGCACGCCGCTGCCGACCGCGGGCGAAGAACTGCCGCTCGGCGCCCCGCTCAGCGTGATCCTGTTGTGGCTGCGCGGCCGCGGGCGTCAGGCCGAGGCCGCGGGCGGCAGCTGGCGCGATGCCGTCGACGGCATCCGGCCCTGGGTCAGCCTGTTCTGGCAGCACATGAGCACCGGGCAGCGGGCCCGTTTCCTGCGCCACGGCGCCTCCTGGTGGGAGGTGCACCGCCACCGCATCCCGCCGGCCGCGGCCGACAGGATCGCGGCGGCGCGCGCCCGGGGGCGGCTGCGGGTCATGCCGGCCGCTTTCCTGCGCGCCGAAGCAGGCGACGATGGCGCGATCCGGGCGGTGCTCCGGGCCCGGGGCAGCGCAACGGAGAGCCACCTCGAGGTCGGGCGGATCATCGATTGCCGCGGCATCCGCAATGATCCCGAGCACAATGCCGCCCCGGTCATCGCCGGTCTTCTGGCCCAGGGCGCGGCGCGTGTGGACCCGCTGCGCCTCGGCCTGGAGGTGACAGCCGAAAGCCGGCTGATCGGCGCCGACGGCCGCCCGAGCGCGCGGCTGTTCGCGCTCGGGCCGGTGGCGCGCGCGACCTTCTGGGAGATCACCGCAATCCCCGACATCCGCAGTCAGGCCGGCCAGGTGGCGCAACGCATCGCCGAGCAGAGCGATGGCCGCGCCGTGCCATACCGGGCGCAGCAAGGCTGAGACGCGCCGCAGCCCGCTGAAGGCGGGGGCAGGCTCATCCGGGGCGGCCGCCCGGTCTGCCGCAGCCCGGCGCCAGCCCCCGGCCCCCGCGCCCCCGCAAAACGCCGCTGGCCAGCGGATGCCCGACAAGTTATACTCAAAATAGATAACATCGGCGGACTTATTGAAAAATGCTGACACTCCGACATTACGAGTTGCTGGTGGTGCTTGCGGAGGAGCTGCACTTCGGCCGCGCCTCGGAGCGGCTGAAGATTTCGCAGCCGCAGCTCACGCTTCAGCTCCAGCAGATGGAGGAACTGGTCGGGGCGCGGCTGTTCGAGCGTACACGGCGCAAGGTCAGCCTGTCCACCGCCGGGGCGCTGTTGTTGCCCGAGGCGCGCGCCGTGCTGCGCCACGCCGAGCGCGCGGAAGAGGTCGCGCTGCGCGTGGGCCGGGGCATGATCGGCGAGCTGGCTTTGGGCTATATCGGTGCGGCCGCCTATAACGGCGTGCTGACCAACCTGGTGCGGCGCTACCGCCTGCGCGCGCCACAGACCGCGATGCGGCTGACCCTGATGGACCTCGACCGCTCGATCCCCGAGGTCGCGGCCGGAAATCTGGACGCGGGGATCGTCCGCCTGCCCTACCCGGACCTGCCCGACGATCTGAGCACCCGCACCCTGTGCGAGGAGAAACTCTGGATCGCGCTGCCCGACACCCACCCGCTGGCGCAGCAGGCCGATCGGCCGGTGACGCTGCAAGATGTCCGCGACGAGCCCTTCATCGCCACCCACCTGCCCCCCAACACCGGGTTTTCGGCCGCCATGCACCGCGCCTGCGCCGGCGCCGGGATCACCCCCGACATCGTGCAGCGCTCGCCGCAATTCGCCTCGATCGTCAGCCTGGTGGCCGCCGGGCTCGGCGTCGCGCTGGTGCCCGAGGCGGTGAAACACGTGCAGATCGCCGGGGTGGTCTACAAGCCGCTGCCGGAACTGACCGAGACCGCCAATATTTCCCTTGTCTACCGGACCGATCACGAAAGCCCGCCGCTGGCGCTGTTCCTGTCCTGTCTGGATGACGCCCCACTCTAGGAGACCCGCTTGCGACACGAGGAGTTCACCGCCCGAGACGGCATCTTTCACGGCTACCGCCCCGCCCTCGGGGACGCCCCGACCCTGGTCTTTGCCAATTCCCTCGGCACCGACCTGCGGGTCTGGGAGCGGATCGTGGCGCGGCTGCCCGACAGCTGGGGCGTGTTGCGCCATGACAAGCGCGGCCATGGGCTGAGTGCGGCGGGCGCGACGCTCAGCATCGAGACCCTCGCCGACGATGTGGAGGCCCTGCTCGACCAGTACCGGGTCGGCGCCTTCGCCGGGGTCGGCCTGTCGGTCGGCGGGCTGGTGATGCAGCGCCTGGCTCTGCGCCGCCCGGCGCAGATGACCCATCTCGTGCTGTCCGATACCGCGGCGAAGATCGGCACGCCCGAGATCTGGAACCCGCGGATCGAGACCGTGCTGCGCGACGGCATCGCCGCGATCGGCGCGGCAATTCTCGAGCGCTGGTTCGCCCCGGCCTATCGCGAGACCGAGGATTTCGCGCTGTGGCAGGCGATGCTCGAACGCACGCCGGCGGTCGGCTATGCCCAGGTCTGCGCCGCGATCCGCGACGCCGATTATACCGCCGATCTGGCGCGGATCGCCCAGCCGACGCTGGTTCTGGCCGGGGCCGAGGACAGCTCGACTCCGCCGGCGCTGGTCCGGGCCATGGCCGCGGGCATCGCCGGGGCGCGGTTTGTCGAGATCGGGGCTGCGGGCCATCTGCCCTGCGTCGAACAGCCGGAGCGCTTCACCGCGGAACTGCTCGGCCATCTGCGGGGCTGACATGCAAAAGCGGGCCCACCGGGCCCGCTTCTCTTCCGGCACCGGGGCGCGGGCCTCAGCCCACGGTCACCCCGCCACAGACGAACAGCGTCTGGCCGGTGACGAACCCCGCCTCCGGGGCGCAGAAGAACGACACCGCGTTGGCGACATCCGCCCCCGTCCCCATGCGCTTCACCGGGATGTTCTCGATGATCTCGCGGGTCGGGGCGGCCTCGGGCGGATTGTTGCGCCAGAACGCCTCGGTTCCGATCGGGCCGGGCGCCACGCAATTCACCGTGATGCCGTGCGGCCCCAGCTCCAGTGCCCAGGTCCGGGCCATGGATTGCGCCGCCCCCTTGCTGGCCGAATAGAGCGTGCGCCGCTCCTTGCCCAGCGTCACCCTGCTGGTGTTCATCACGATGCGGCCGCCGCCAAGCGCCTTCATCCGCGGCACGAAGGCCTGCGCGCAGAGGATCGAGGGCCGCAGATTCACATGCATCAGCCGGTCGAAATCCGCCACCGCCACCTGCTCGAGCGCGGCCGGCAGGACGATGCCGACGTTGTTGACGAGGCAGGTGATCTCCTCCTCGGCGGCCAGCCGGGTGCATTGCGCCGCAAGCGCCCCGGCATCACTCAGATCGATCCGCTCGAAGCGGTCGACCGGCACCGTCGGTTCGGCAATGTCGAGCACCGCCACCCGGAACCCGTCGGCGGCGAGCCGGGCCGCAATCGCGGCGCCGATCCCGCCCGCTCCGCCGGTCACCAGCGCGGTGCGGCGCAGATAGCCGCTCACCGGTCGTCCTCCCGCACCGAGGACGGGTGCCGGCAGAGCGGGGTCACGGCGATGTCCATATGGGGATAGAGCGGCAGCCCGGTCAGCACCTCGTGCAGATGGGCGTTGTCGCGGCAATCGAAGATGCTGACATTCTCGTAAAGCCCCGCCACGCGCCAGATATGGCGCCAGACGCCCTGCTGCTGCAACGCCTGCGAATAGGCTTTCTCGCGGGCCTTGATCTCGCCCGCCACGGCCGGGTCCATGTCGGCCGGCAGTCGGACGGTCATTGCGACGTGATACAGCATTCAGCCCTCTTTCAATGTGTTGCGGCCGTCGAGATAGGCCTTGCGCCAGCGGGTCACGGTGACCCGCTCGAACAGCTTGCCGCGGAAGAACGGGTCGGCCTCGATGAAGGCCTGTGCCTCGTCCCGGCTTTCCACCGCCAGCAGATAGAGCCCGCCGCTCGCGCTTTGCCCGGCATCGTCGAGCTTGGCGCCACAGGCCAGAAGCAGCGCCTTGTTGGCCTCGAGATAGTCGAGATGTTCCGGGCGAAGGCGGCTGCGCAGCTCTGCGCAGCCGGGGGCATCAAAGGTTTCGATCATGTAGGGCATGGCCGGGTCACACTCCCATGAAGCCCCAGATCGCGATGGTTCCCGCGAACACGACACCAAGGTAGAACAGCACCAGCACCATGTAGCCCATCAGATGCTTCAGCTTCAGCCCGGAGATGGCGAGCGCCGGCAGAAGCCAGAACGGCTGCACCATGTTGGTCCACTGATCGCCGATCTGCACCGCCAGCGCCGTCGCCGGGATCGAGGCGGCCAGCTTTTGCGCCGCATCCATCATCACCGGGCCCTGAATGACCCACTGCCCGCCGCCCGACGGCACGAACAGATTGACCAGACCGGCGGAGAAGAAGGACCAGATCGGCAGGGTCTCGGCGCTGGAAATCGAGACGAACCAGTTCGAGAAGGTCACGATCAGGCCCGAGCCCGCAAGGATCGCGAGGATACCGGCATAGAACGGGTACTGGATGATGATCCCGCCGACCACCTTCACCCCGTCGTTCAGCGCCGCGAGGAACCGGCTCGGGGTGACGAACAGCGTGATGCCGAGGAACAGGAACAGCAGGTTCACGAAGTTCAGCGTGACGGAGCCGCCCTCGTAGAGATAGAGCCCGGCATAGAACAGGCCGAACAGGCCCATGCCCACCCCGACGATCCGCGAATGGTTCAGCCGCTCGGCGAAGGTGAGTTCCCGGATCTCGGGCTCGGCGATCGGCAGCACCGGGGCGGGATGCGCCTCGATGATCTCGGCGGGGTTCTTCGGGTGCAACATGGCGTTGAACAGCGGCAGCGTGACCAGCAAGAACAGGTTCATCGCAATGAGATAGGGCGAGAAGATCGTCTCGCTCAGCGGCACGAGGCCGATCGCGCCCTCGAGGAAGTGACCGGGGGTGTTGATGAGCAGCGGCACCGAGCCCGAGAGCCCCACACCGTAGACGGCAAAGCCCGAATAGCCCGCCGCGATCACCAGCGGATAGTGCAGCCCCGCCACCTTGCGCCCGAGTTTCTGCGCGATCAGCGTGCCCAGCACGAGGCCGAAGCCCCAGTTGAGCCAGCTGCCGACACCACCGAACAGGGTGGCGACGATGATCGCAGCGCGCGGCGTGTGGATGCCCATGACCACAAGGTCCATCAGCTTGTCCACCGCCGGGGTGCGCGCAAGGATGTAGCCCGCCAGCAGGATCACCGTCATCTGCATGGTGAAGCTGAGCAGGTTCCAGAACCCCTCGCCCCAGTAGCGGGTGGCGTCGACGATCCCGGTGCCCTGGGTGAGCATGGCGATCAGCACGGTCAAGGCGGTCAGCAGGATCGCCACGACCAGCGGGTCGGGCATGTAGCGGTTCACGACTCGCGTGAAAAAGTTGGCAATCGAGTTCAAAGGTCCCTCCCTTCCGGGCCTCCCGCCCGGATTCGCCTCAATTTATACTGATTGCAAATCAACAGTACTAACTTATATTGTCAACCAATATGATTGAGGGAGGATGGGCATGGACCGGCTGGTCGTCATCGGCGCGGGCATCATGGGAACGCGGATCTGCCGGCATTTTCTGCGCGCCGGGCATCGGTTGGCGCTGCTCGATCCGTCGCCGGAAGCCCTTGCAAAAGCGGTCGGAAATCTGCGCGCGGAGGGGCTCGCCCCGGTCGGCGCCGCGCGGCTGGAGGCGCTGGACCCGATCTGGGGCGCGGCGGATCTGGTGATCGAGGCGGTGCCCGAAGACCTCGGCCTCAAGCGCGCCGTGATCGCGGAACTGGACAGGGCCTTCCGGCCCGAGACGCTCATTGCCTCGAACACCTCCGGCCTGCGCAGCGCCGATCTGGCCGAGGGCCTGCGCCACCCCGGCCGGTTCCTGATTGCGCATTTCTTCAATCCCGCCGATCTGGTGCCCGCGGTCGAGCTGGTCCCCGGCCCGGCCACCCGGCCCGAAACGCTCGAGCGCGTGGCGGCGCTGCTCACGGCCTCCGGCAAGAAACCCGCGGTGCTGAAGGCCGATGTTCCGGGCTTCATCGCGAACCGGCTGCAGCACGCGATGCTGCGCGAATGCTTTCATCTGCTCGAACAGGGCGTCGCCGATGCCGAGACCATCGACCTGGTGACCCGCTATTCACTCGGCGTGCGGCTGGTGCTGATCGGTCCGCTCCTGCAACGCGATCTGAACGGGCTCGACACCCATCTGAGCATCGCGCGCTATCTCTACCCGGCACTCGATGCCCGGCAGACGCCGCCGGAAGGGCTTGCCGAAAAGGTGCGGGCGGGGCATCTGGGGCGCAAGAGCGGGCGGGGCTTCTACGACTGGGACAGCGGTCGCGACGCGCAGCTCGACGCCGTGGAACGGCTGCTGCCCGAGGTCATCGCGCTGGCAGCCAGGGCCGACAGGACAGAGGATATCTGAACCATGCCGCAATGGAAAAACCGCCCCGAAGGCTCGAACTGGGGCGACTTTGGCGCCGATGACCAGCTTGGCACGCTGAATTACATCGGCCCGGCCGAACGGCGCGCCGCGGCGGCCGAGATCCGCGAGGGGCTGGCCTTCTGCCTGTCCCTGCCGCTCGACCTGCCGGGCAAGCTGGTGCTGAACCCGCGCCGCAAGCCGCCCGTTCTGGCTCCAACCTACCTCGGCGAAACGCCCTACATCAATTTTCCGCTGGCCAATCTGGACCCGATCCTGCGCGACGTCATCAGCGACGATCAGGTGCTGCTGTCGACGCAATATTCCACGCAATGGGATTCGCTTGCCCATGTCGGTGCGCTGTTCGACGCCGATGGCGACGGCGTGGCGGAACGGGTCTATTACAACGGCCACCGCGCCGGGCTCGATGTGCTCGGCGCCGGCGGCGAGGCCGGTCACGGCTGCTATGCGCGCCGCCTTTCGGTCTGCGAGATGGCCAAGACCCCGGTGCAGGGCCGTGGCGTGCTGATTGATTTCGTGCGCCATTACGGCCCGGGGCGCAAGCTCATCGGGCTGGCGGAGCTGCAGGAGGTGCTGAAGGCGCAGCGGATCGCGCTTTGCCCGGGCGACATCTTGCTGCTGCGCACCGGCTATGCCGAGGCCCTGGTGGAAATGCAGGATGCCCCCGACCCCGAGCGGCTCGAGCAGACCGGGGCGGTGCTTGACGGCACCGATGCAGCCTTGCACGCCTGGATCACCGAAAGCCGCATCGGTGCCATCGCCGCCGACAATTACGCGGTGGAGAATCCGCATTCGGCCCCGCAGGCCTGCTGCCTGCGGTTGCCGCTGCATCACCATTGCCTGTTCAAGCTGGGACTGCCGCTGGCAGAGCTGTGGTATCTGCGCGACCTCGCCCGGGCCCTCGAACCCCGCGGCCGCTCCGCGGTCTTCCTGACCGCGCCGCCGCTCTATCTGCCCGGCGCGATCGGCTCTCCGGTGACCCCCGTCGCGACGCTCTGAGGCCGGGCGGCCCGGATCTCAGGCCGCGTCCCCTGCCCCGGCCCCGACCGTGCGCGCAATCGCCTGACCAAGGTTCGCCGCCGCCGCCACGCCGTCGATCACCGGCAGGTCCGTGAGTTCCGCCAGCGCGCCGCGCAGCCCGCACATGCCCGCGCAGCCAAGCGCGATCGCCCCCGCCCCCTCGGCCCGGGCGAGCCGGATCTCCTCGGCGAGCCGCGCGATCACCGCCGCGCCGCCCTTCTCGACGGCAAGCACCGGCAGCCCGCTCGGCCGCACCGAGATACAGCCCGTCGCAAGCCCATAGCGACCGAGGTTGTCCTCGAGCACCGGCACCGAGACGGCCAGCGTCGTCACCACCGAGAACCGCCCGGCGACCAGCGCGGCCATGTGATAGGCGGCCTGGCCGATGCCGATCACCGGGCAATGCGCGGCGGCGCGCAGCTCGCCGAGCCCGGTATCGTCGAAGCAGGCAATCACCAGCACGTCGGCGCCTTCCGCGCGCGCCGCGGGCAGCATCGCCATCAGCCCCGCCACAGCCTGCCGCCCGTGCTCGGGCCCCTCGATCGCCGGCGGCCCGCCGGCATTGGTCCAGCCGAGGATCTCGGCCCCGGGGGCGGCGGCACGCGCCGCCTCGACCACCTGCCGGGTCATCGACTCGGTCGAATTCGGGTTCATGAAGATCAGTTTCATCGCAAGTCGTCCGTTCTGTGCCGCCTGCCCCTCAGCCCGCCTTCGCAAGGCTCGCCAGCCGCCGTGCCCGCCGCCGCGCGGTGATCCAGACGGCCAGCAGGAAGGCGCCGATGATCAGCAGCGAGAACGCCGTGGTCAGCGTGCCGAGCGCATAGATCACCGGCTTCGTCACATTCGTCGTCATCCCGAAGATCTCGAGCGGCAGGGTGTTGTAGCTGCCCGCGGTCAGGAGCGTGCGGGCGAACTCGTCATAGCTGAGCGAGAAGCCGAACAGCGCCACCCCCACCACCGAGGGGAAGATGATCGGCAGCACGACATGGGCAAAGGTCTGCCAGGCGCTGGCACCCTGGTCGCGCGCCGCCTCCTCATAGGAGGGGTTGAAGCGGTTGAAGACCGCGAACATCACCAGAAGGCCGAAGGGCAGCGTCCAGGTCAGCTGCGCACCGAAGCCCGAGGTCGCCCAGTGCACCTTCAGCCCGAAGCGGTCGAAGATCAGCCCGACGCCCAGAGAGACAAGGATCGAGGGGATCACCAGCGAGGCGATGGTCAGATAGAACAGCGCCGCCGAGCCGCGGAAACGCTTGCGGAAGGCAAGCCCCGCCATCACCGAGATCACCACGGTCGCCACCATCACCATCAGCCCGAGCACGAAGGAACGGCGGAACGAGCCCCAGATATCGCCCACCGCCTGCTGCTCGAACAGGTTGTGGAACCAATAGGTCGAGGCCCCGTTCATCGGGAAGGTCAGCCCGCCTTCCGGCCCCTGGAAGGACAGGATCGCGATGGTGATCGTCGGGCCGTAAAGGAAGATCACGAACAGCACGAAGACGGCGGTGAGCACGTAGAAGCTGCGCGGACGCGGTTCCATGTCAAAGCTCCTTGCGGATGTTCACGAAGCGCATCAGCGCGCCGATGATCAGAAGGACGACCGCCAGAAGCACGATCGAGGTGGCGGAGGCGGAGGGATATTGCAGCAGCGCGATGTCATTCGAGATCAGCCGCCCGACGTTCGCGGATTGCGAACCCGACATGAACCGCACGGTAATGAAATCGCCCATCACCAGCGCCAGCACGAAGATCGTGCCGATCATGATCCCGGGCTTCGAGAGCGGGATGATGACATGGGTCAGGATCTGCATCCCCGAGGCGCCGTTGTCGCGCGCCGCCTCGACCAGGCTGCGGTCGATGCGCATCATCGTGTTGAAGATGGGCGTGATCATGAACAGCGTGTTCAGATGTACGAAAGCCAGCACCACCGAGAAATCGGAGTAAAGCAGCCACTCGACCGGCGCATCGACGATGCCGAGGCTCATCAGCGCCTGGTTCGCCAGCCCGTTGCGCCCGAGGAAGGGAATCCAGGAGATCATCCGGATGATGTTCGAGGTCAGAAAGGGAATGGTGCACAGCAAAAACAGCACCATCCGCGTCGCCTCGGACCGGATGTGGAAGGCGAGGTAATAGGCCACGGTGAAGCCGATGCCGAGCGTCAGCCCCCAGACCAGCGCGGCATAGACGAAGGTCTTGAAGAACACCTGATAGGTCACCGGCGAGGTCAGCAGGAACTGGTAGTTCTCAAGGCTGAAGGCCGGGATGATCGAGAATTCCGTGGCCTGCCAGAAGCTCACGACGAAGATGGTGAGGATCGGCAGCACCAGAAAGCCCGCCAGCACCGCGGTGAGCGGCGCGGCCAGAAGCCAGCCCTGCAGATTGCGTGAAACCGCCATGACGCGCCCTTTTCCTTGGCCAAATACTCGCGGGGGGTGCGGGGGGCCGCCAGCCCCCCGCGCGGGGTCGTCACGAGGCGATGAACTCGTTCCACTTGCGAACCATGTACTGGTTCTCGTCCATCACCGAGTTCCAGCACGCGACATGGCCCATGCGCTCGTAGAACGAGCCGCCGTCGCGGGTCTCGCCGGCCTTGGCCATGACTTTGCCGAACGGGTCGGCGATGTCCTCGGCCGCGGGCTTGCCCTCGAACCAGTAGCCCCATTCGTTCGCCGTCATGAATTCCTTCGAGGTCTCCGGCACCGCCGAGTAATAGCCCTGGCGCATCAGGAAGGCGCCGACCCAGCCCGAGATATACCAGTTGATGTATTCGTAAGCCGCCTCGAGCTTCATGCCGGTCAGCGATTTCGACAGGCCCAGACCGCCGCCCCAGGCGCGATAGCCTTCCTTCAGCGGCTGGAACACGCAAGGAATGCCGCGCGCCTTCACCGCGGTGACGGCCGGCGACCACATCGACTGGATCACCACCTCGCCCGAGGCCATCAGGTTCACCGATTCATCGAAGCTCTTCCAGAAGGCGCGGAACTGGCCGGCCTTCTTCGCCTCGGTGAAGATCGCGATGGTCTGGTCGATCTCGGCGCGGGTCATGTTGCCCTTGTCGCCGTATTTGATCTTGCCCGCGGCCTCGCAGACCATCGCCATGTCCATGATCCCGATCGAGGAGATGTCGAGGATCGAGGCCTTGCCCTTGAACTCGGGGTTCAGCAGTTCCGCCCAGCTTTCGATCGGACGGCCGATCAGGTCGGGGCGGATGCCCAGCGTATCGGCGTTGTAGATCGTCGGGATCAGCGTCATCCACTGCGTCTGTTCCTTGGCGAAGGCGGTCGAGCCCGGGCCCTCGGCAAAGCCCACGGTGTTCGGCGCGGTGCCCTGCGCGACCACGCTGTCGGGGGTCAGCTTGCCGTCCTTGAAGATGCCGACGATCTTGTCGTAATTCTTGATCTTGGTCGTATCCATCGCCTGCAGGTTGCCGGTCGGCCAGACCTTCTTGCAGATCCAGTATTCGATGTCGGCGATGTCGAAGCTGTCGGGCTGGGTCGCCGCGCGCTGCGTGACGCTGTCGCTGTCGAGCGCGGTCATCTCGAGCGAGAAGCCGAGTTCTTCCTTCACCTTCTGGCCGACCTCGTTCAGGTTCGACACGCCGGTGCCGAACTGGCGCAGGGTGATGTCCTTGATCTCCTGCGCCCAGATCATCGGCGCGGGAAGGGCCGAGGCCGCGGCGACGGCGGCGCCCGATTTCAGGATGGAGCGGCGCGAGTAGCGCATCTTCGACATGGGAATTCCTCTCTGTTTTTGGGGAGTGTCAGGCTTCGAGGCGGTGCAGCCGCCCCTCGTCCCAGCCAAGGCGCACGGCCTCACCCGGGTTGATCGGTTGTGCAAAGAAGGCGGCGTCGGGCACCAGCGCGGTGATTTCGTCGCCGCCCTCGAGCACGGCGGTCAGCGCGACGCGGTCGCCCTGATATTCGACGGCGCTCGCGGTGGCGGCCACGCCGCCGCTTGCGACAAGGCGCACCTCGTCCGAGCGGATCGCGACGCGCGCGCCGTGCCAGTCGAGCACATTGTGCCCGCCCATGAAGCGGGCGACGAATTCGGTGCGCGGCGCGCCCCAGACCTCGCGCGGCGGGCCCGCCTGCTCGATCACCGCGCGGTTCATCACCACGCATTCATCGGCCAGCGCCAGCGCCTCGTCCTGGCCATGGGTGACATGGAGGAAGGTGATGCCCAGCTCGCGCTGCAGCCGCTTCAGCTCGGCCCGCATCCGGATCCGCAGGAACGGGTCAAGCGCCGACAGCGGCTCGTCCAGAAGCAGCACCCGCGGCTCGGTGATCAGCGCGCGGGCGAGCGCCACGCGCTGCTGCTGCCCGCCCGAGAGCTGCGCCGGCAGCCGGTCGGCCAGATGCGCCATGTCGACAAGCTCGAGCAGCGCCATCGCCTTCTTGTGCCGGGTCGCCTTGTCGACGCCCTTCATCCGCAGGCTGAAGGCGACGTTGTCGCGCACGTTCAGATGCGGAAAGAGCGCATAGTTCTGGAACATCATCGCGGTGCCGCGCTGCGCCGGCGGCAGGTTCGAGATTTCCATGCCGTGCAGCACGATCCCGCCCGAGCTGACGCTCTCATGCCCCGCGATCATCCGCAGCGTCGAGCTCTTGCCGCAGCCCGAGGGACCAAGCAGGCACACATAGCTCGCCGGCGCGAAGATATGGCTGATGTCGTCGACGGCGACGGTGTCGCCATAGCGCTTCGTCAGATGCACGAGTTCGAGATCGCCCTGAGTTCTCATCTTCGCTCCTGTCGGCTCAACTGCGCCCACCCTGCGGCGGTCGGTTGCCGGAGCGGGAACGGATTCGATCCGGCCAGACAGGCAAAACATGATCTGCGCAGATTTTATGCAGAAGATGATACGGATTGCCCGATATCCGGCACAAAATCGTATACAATCTTGTGTTTGAAGCTCGCCACTTGCCCCTCCGCCCCGCACCCCCCAAGAATCACACGGAAGGAGACACGCATGGACCTGCCGAGCCGAGACACCAGTTCCGATACCATCGCCGAGGATATCGCCTTGGCGATTCACGAGCATCGCCTGCCGCCGGGCTCGAAACTGTCGGAAGACGAGGTCGGCGAGATCTTCGGCGTCTCGCGCACCGTGGTGCGTGCGGCGCTGCAGCGGCTGGCGCATGACCGGCTGGTCGAGCTGCGGCGCAACCGCGGCGCCTTCGTCGCACAACCGAGCCTGCGCGAGGCGCGCGAGGTGTTCGAGGCCCGCGCCCTGCTCGAACCGCGCACTGCGCGCTCGGCGGCCGAGCGGATCACCGAGGCCGATCTTGCCCTGCTGCAACGCCATATCGACGCCGAACACGAGGCACTCGCGGCGGGCGAGGCCGGTCGCGCGCTCTACCTCTCGGGCAAGTTCCATATCGAGATCGCCCGCATCGCCGATCAGGACACGATCGCCGAGTTCATCACCCAGCTGGTCGCCCGCTCGTCGCTGATCATCGCCGTCTACTGGCAGCGCCGCGGCGCGCTGTGCGAACGCCACGCCCATCACGCGCTGATGCGCGCGCTCGCCGTCCATGACGGCGCGCTGGCCGAGGAGCTGATGAAAAGCCACTTGCTCGATCTGCTCTCCTCGCTCGACCTGCGCAGCCGCACCGCCGCCCCCTCGAGCCTGCGCGAGGCGCTTGGCGGCTGAGCCCCGCCCATGGTGTTTCCCTGCGTTCCCGGCTACTTCGGGGAGGTGCCGGACGTGGCGGGATCAACGCCCCCGGACGCCAGCAGCGGAGAGGAAGATGCGCAGCACCAAGGTCATCCACGTCGTCTCGTGCCATGCCGAGGGCGAGGTCGGCGATGTCATCGTCGGCGGCGTCGCCCCGCCGCCCGGCGATACCGTCTGGGAACAGCGCGGCTGGATCGCGCAGGATCGGGGTCTGCGCAATTTCATGCTGAATGAACCCCGCGGCGGCGTCTTCCGGCACGTCAACCTGCTGGTGCCGCCGCGCGCCCCCGAGGCGCAGGCCGCCTGGATCATCATGGAGCCCGAGGACACGCCGCCGATGTCGGGCTCGAACTCGATCTGCGTCTCGACGGTGCTGCTCGACAGCGGCATCATCCCGATGCAGGAGCCGGTGACCGAGATGGTGCTCGAGGCGCCGGGCGGGCTCGTCCGGGTGCGGGCCGATTGCGCGAACGGCAAGGCCGAGCGCATCCATGTCGAGAACCTGCCCTCGTTTGCCACCCGGCTCGGCGTGCCGCTTGAGGTGCCGGGGCTCGGCACGATCACCGTCGACACCGCCTTCGGCGGCGACAGCTTCGTGGTGGTCGACCCGGTGGCGCTTGGCGTCACGCTCGAGGCTGACCGGGCGCGCGAGATCGCCGAACTCGGCATCCGCATCACCAATGCCGCCAATGCCCGCTACCGCTTCGAGCACCCTGAAAAGCCCGACTGGGCGCACCATTCCTTCTGCCTCTTCGCCGGCCCGATCACCCGCGAGGGCAACCGGCTGAGCGCGCAATCGGTGGTGGCAATCCAGCCCGGCAAGCTCGACCGCTCGCCCACCGGCACCGCGGTCTCGGCGCGCATGGCGATCTTGCACGCGCGCGGCGAGATGGGGCCCGAGGACCGCTTCACCGGGATCTCGATCATCGGCTCGCAATTCGAGGGGCGTATTCTGGGCACCACGCAGGTCGGCGATGTGGCGGCGATCCGGCCCGAGATCAGCGGCCGCGCCTGGATCACCGGCACGCATCAGCACATGCTCGACCCCGCCGATCCCTGGCCCGAGGGCTACCGGATCTCGGACACCTGGCCGCGCCTGTTCTGAGGCACCGGGCCGGGGCGCGCGCGTCCCGGCCCTTTCTTTTCAGCGCCTCAGAACCGCTCGGCCGCGAAGGGCGCGAGCGAGATCGCCGGTGCGCGGCGCGCAACGAGCGCCGCCACCAGCTCCGCCGTGCCCGCCGATTGTGTCAGGCCGAGATGGCCGTGGCCGAAGGCATAGACCACCCGGTCCGACTTCGGCGAACGGCCGATCACCGGCAGGCTGTCGGGCAGCGAGGGGCGGAAGCCCATCCATTGCGTGCCGCCGGTCGGGTCGAAGCCCGGCAGGAACTCGACGGTCTTGCGCACCAGCAGCTCGGCGCGGCGATAGTTCGGCGGCAGGTTCAGCCCGCCGAGTTCCACCGCCCCGCCGACCCGCAGCCCCTCGCCGATCTTGCTGACCACGAAGCCGTGGTTCGAGAAGGTCAGATGGGTGCGCAGATCGAAGCTCGCGGTCGGGAAGGTGGTGTTGTAGCCGCGCTCGGTATCGAGCGGGATCCGGTCACCGAGCGTCCGCGCCAGCCGGTGCGACCAGGCGCCGGCGGCAATCACCACCTGCGCCGCGCGCCGCAGTCCCGCACTGGTCGCGACCTCGACCCCCGCCGCACCCGGCGTCACCGATTGCACCTCGGCCATCTCGATCACGCCACCCGCCTCGGTGAAGGCGCGGGCCAGGTGTTCCGTCCAGAGCGCGGGATCGACGGTGTTCATCCAGCTCGGCGTATAGCCGCCATGGGTGAAGCGCGGGCTCAGCCCGGGCTGGATCTCGGCCAGCGCGCCGGCGCTTTCGATCAGGCGAAACTCGATGCCGTGGCGGCGGCGCTGTTCCCAGGCGGGCAGCGACGCCTCGAACTGGCCGCGGCCCTCATAGACCTGCAGCTGCCCCTCGCGCCGCATCAGCGGCTCGCCCGAGACGCGGCCAATGAGCCGCTCGAGCGCCTGCGAGGAGAGCTGCATCATCGAGGATTGCGCCGCCACCGCCGCCTCGTAGCGCGACTTCGAGGTGGCGCGCCAGAAATGCACCATCCAGGGCAGGATCTGCAGCGCATAGGCCGGCCGCAGCGACAAGGGCCCAAGCGGATCGAGCAGCCATTTCGGTGCCTTGCGCATGATGCCCGGGGTGGCAAGCGGCTCGACCTCGGCAAAGGCGAAGGCGCCGGCATTGCCGCGCGAGGTCTCGGCCGCGACGCCCTTGCGGTCAAGGAGGCGCACCTTGTGCCCCTCACCCACCAGCGCAAGCGCGGCGGCGACCCCGACGATCCCCGCGCCGATGACCAGAATTTCAGTGTTTTCGGACTGCCCCATCTCGGACCTCGATCATGCTCGCAGCTGCAAAAAGGAACGCCGCCCGGCACCACAGGGGTGCCGGGCGGCCGGGATCACAGGACGATCCCGTTTCGGAATGGATCGTTCGGCAGGAAGATCAGCGTGCTTTCCGCCATCACATAGGCTTGGCCGGTGATCGAGGGGATCACCCCCCCGGTCGGCCCCTTGGCGTAGGACAGCCGGTAGCTGCTGCCGATGGTGCTTTCCTGCACGATCTCCTTGCCCTCGGCGAGCAGGCCGCGCGCGGCCAGGCACGACAGCCGCGCCGAGCTGCCGGTGCCGCAGGGCGAGCGGTCGTAATCGTCGTCGGGGCACAGCACGAAGTTGCGGCTGTGGCCTTCGGGCGTTTCGGCCGGGCCGTAGAAGATGACGTGGTCGATCAGCATCCCCTCGCCGCAGCCGACGCCGCGCGCGCGCAGCGCCTCGCGCACCGCCACCGTCACCTCGGTGAGCTGGCGGATGTTCGAGGAGGCCACCGGGATCGGGCTCGGGTCGACGATGAAGAAGCAGTTGCCGCCATAGGCGACATCGCCCGTCACCATGCCGATGCCCGGAACCTCGACCGAGACATCGGCCTCGACGCGGCGGCTTTCGATGTTCGTCACCTTGACCGTGTTCGCGTCCTGCACGTCGACGGTCACCACACCCACCGGGGTCTCGATCCGGCTTTCGCCAAGGCCGATGCGCCCCATGTAGAACAGCGTCACCGCCAGACCGATGGTGCCGTGGCCGCACATGCCCAGCACCGCCTCGGCGTCGAAGTAGATCACCCCGGTGACGCAGGTCGGATCGACCGGCGGCACCAGCAGCGCACAGACCATCGCCGCCTGCCCGCGCGGCTCGAGGATGACCGAGCGATAGAAATCGCGGTGCTCGGTCGCGAGCCGGCGCGCGCGCTCGGCCAGCGGCCCGGACCCGAGGTCCGGAGCGCCGTCGAGGATCACCCGGGTGGGCTCGCCCCCGGTGTGACTGTCGATCACATGCATTCGGCGATCACCCCGCCCTGTTTCGACCAGTTCGCGAACCAGCGGTTGAACTGGTGGAACTGCGCCTCGCAGAATTTCGCCTGCGACGGCGACAGCGCGTCGGTCTCGTTGATGTTCAGTTCGTACTCCTTCTCGCCCTTCAGCACCATCAGATGCTTGAAGTAGAGCACGAGATCGACGCCCTCGTCGAACTTCGCCAGAACCGAGAAGGCCTCGGCCAGCTCACGGGCGCGCAGATCGGCCTCGGGGCAGCCCTCGGCGGCACGGCGCGACAGCGCGACCTGCAGCAGCGCCTCCTTCGGGAAGATCGTGCCGATACCGGTGATCGCGCCGACCGCGCCGCATTTGGCGAAGCCGTGATAGACCTCGGTGTCGACGCCGACCATCAGGATCACGTCGTCGTCCTGCGAGGTGATGTGCTCGGCCGCATAGCTCAGATCGGCCTTGCCGCCGAATTCCTTGAAGCCGATCAGGTTCTTGTGCTCGGCGCGCAGGGCGAAGAACAGGTCCGCCTTGGTCGAGTAGCCATAGTAGGGGCTGTTGTAGATGATCGCCGGCACGTCCGGGGCGGCCTCGAGGATCGCCTTGAAGTGGTTGCGCTGCGCCGCGACGGACAGACCACGCGACAGCACCCGCGGGATCACCATCAGACCGGCGGCGCCGACCTTCTGGGCATGGGCGGCATGCGCCACGGCCGATTTCGTGTTGATCGCGCCGGTGCCGACGACGACTGGCACGCCGGCCTTGGTCAGCCGCTCGACGCCTTCCATGCGCTGTTCGTCGGTCAGCAGCGGCCAGTCACCGCAGGACCCGCAATAGACCACGCCGGACATCCCGGCCTCCATCATTTCGGTGCCCTTGCGCACCAGCGCGTCGAAGTCGGGCGCGCGGTCGGGGGTGCAGGGGGTGAGCAGCGCCGGGATGGTGCCGAGGAAGACGTCTTTCTTCATGGGAAGCTCCTTTGAATGATGGTGTCGGGATCGTCGCGCCGCCAGGCGCAGCGCCCGGGTGTCAGGACGCGCCGCCGGAAATCCAGGCGGGCGGGGTTGCGGGGGCAAGGCCGCTTCGGGCGGCCTCGGCGCAATGGGAGAGCGGGCCGAAGCGGACGGCACGATTGCTCAGCCCCGGCGCGTAATGGGCGTATTTGCCCGAGTTGGTCATCAGCACCTGCGCCTCGGGCGGGAACACCGGCTCGGAGATCGAGCACCAGCACAGATCGGGCACGATCCGCACCCCCGCCGCCTCGAGCGCCGCCTTCACCCCGGTCGCGGCGATGGTGGCAAGCGTGGCGCGGCCGAGGGTGACGATGGCGGTGACGCCCGGTGCGACGCGGGTGCCCGCCATCAGCGCGGCGAAGGCGGCGCACTCGGCGGCCGAGAAATGCGGGCTGCCAAGCGCGACGAGGTCGATCTTCTCGCCGCCCGCGTTGAACTCGCGCCACAGACGGGCGAAATCCTCGGGCCCGATCGAGACCACATCGGCGCCCGGTGCGGGCGGCAGATCCGCCTCGGGCGTGTGGCCCGCCACATGCAGCATCGGCGCGGCCGAGGTCGTGCCATAGGCCGCACAGAGCGCCTTGAGGTCATCCTCGCTGGGCTGCGCGGCCTCGAGCCCGCGGATCAGCGGGATGCGGTCGGGCGCGGCCTGCCCGACCAGCCAGCCGAGCATCGGCCAGAAGGCATCGTCGGCGCCCGCAGGCATCGTCACCTCGACGATCCGGCGCGGCGCGCGGTTTTCCGTGAGATAGACCCCGGCGCGCGCGGTGCGGCCGGTCAGCGCGATGCACAGGTCCATGAAATCGGCGTGTTTCACCGTGCGCGCGCCCAGCACGCTGTTGGCATAGATCACCGCGTTGCTTTCCGCCCAGGCGATGTCCTCGCCCGCCTCGGGACGATCCTCGAGCAGATAGGGCGCGCAGGTGAAGCTCGGCCGGGCGCCCATCTCGACATAGGCATCGGCGAGCCCCGCGGCGCCCGCGCCGAAGGCCGGATCGACGCCTTGCTTGCGCCAGTTCGCATGATCGACCGAGATCGCGTTCATCGTCGTCGGCACCCGCACCCGGGCGCCCTTGTCGGCCATCGCGCGCGCGAAGGTCAGGAAGGCGGGGCTTGCGTAGATGCAGCCGTCGATATGCACGCGGCTGACGTCGGTCAGGCGGGTCGCGCCCTGCGCCGTGGCCATGGTCACGATGATCTCCATCGCGAGCTGCGCGGCCTCGCCCGCCTCGCCCGCCAGCATCGCGCGGTCGGCCGCGCTCAGCTCGAGCGCCCCGGCCCCGGCCGGAGCCAGCGGCCACAGGTGATCGCCCGCGCGCAGATGCGTTGCGGTGATCTCGGCCACCGGCTCGCGGGCGAGCGCGTCATATTCCTCGGCCGTGAGCCGCAGTACGGCGATGTCATGGTCGAACAGCCGCCCGGCGACCAGCGCGCCGAGGGTGAGGATGTCCTCGCCCTCGCGGAAGATCAGCGCCCGCGGCGCGGTGCCGGCGAAGGCAAGGCCGAGCAGCACGCCGCTGCCGGTGCACGAGCCGCGGCTGGTCGGCATCATCACGATCCGGCCGGCAAGCGACTGGCCATGCTGCGGGTGATGGGCATCGATGATCCGGCTGCTCTGGGGGTGCACACCGCCCCAGACGCTCAGCCCCTCGTCGCATACGAGGATCGGCCCTTCCACCGAAGCGGACACGATCACGGTCGCCATGACTCATCCCTCCGCAGACCAAAAATCCAGCAAGTCGAGTGCCCTGCTCCATTCCGGACCGGCACGGCCGACTTTTGGATACCCTTTCCGTTTCGCTGACTGCTAATGTTGCAATCAGCGCAAAAATATGCTTAAACGATCACAACTGGTAAGAAAAGAAAAATATGGCACAAATGGAAAAATCCCCCGGAGATGAGGCCGAGGGCGACGATTGGGAAGCCGAACGGCTGCAATTGCGCTCGGAACTGGGCAGCCGGATGAAGGCGGTGCGCCAGGCCTGCGGCTTCACCCTCGAAGTCGCCGCGCAACGCACCGGGCTTGCGCTCTCGACCATCCACAAGATCGAGAACGGCCGGGTCTCGCCGAGCTACGAGAACCTGGTACGAATCGCCCGCGCCTACGACATCGGCATGGAACGGCTGTTCTCCTCGGATCACGAGGCGCAGCAGACGACGCGGATGACCGTCACCCGCGCCGGCCAGGGCCGCAAGGTGCGCTCGCGCAACTTCGAATACGAGGTGCTGTGCAACGCGCTGGCCGAGAAGAAGATCATCCCGCTCGTGACCATCGTCGAGCAGCGCGCGCCACTGCGCCCCGAGGAACTCGAATCGCATGACGGCGAGGAGACGCTCTACGTCATCTCGGGCCGCATCGAGCTGGTGGTCGAGCATTACGAGCCCGTCATCCTCGAACCCGGCGACTGCGCCTATTTCGACAGCACGCTGAAGCATGGCCTGCGCTCGGTCGCCGACGAGGAAGCCAAGATCTTCTGGGCCTGCACCTACGTCGACGTCGACAAATAGGGTCGCCGCCCGCCCCTGATCCCCCCGGGAGCCTGCGGCCCCCGGCCCCAGACTGCCCAGACCTGCAAGGAGACTGCCCCGATGACCGACCCGACCCTGATTTCCTTCGAGGCGCTTCTGGCGCGCGTGCAGGGCATCCTCGAACGCTGCGGCGTGCGCCCCGAAAGCGCCGCGGCCGTCGCTCAGGTGATCGTCGCGGGCGAGCGCGATGCGTGCAAGTCGCACGGCATCTACCGGCTCGAGGGCTGCCTGCGCGTGCTCGCCGCGGGCAAGGTCGATCCGCAGGCGGTGCCGCAGCTCCATGACGCGGGCCGCGCGGTGATCGAGGTCGACGCCGGCGGCGGCTTCTCGAACCCGGCCTTCTATGCCGCCAAGGACCTGCTTGCCGCGCGGGCGAAGGAGATGGGCCTTGCGGCGCTGGTGATCCGCGACTGCCTGCATTTCTCGGCGCTGTGGCACGATGTCGAGGCGCTGGCCGCCGACGGGCTTGCGGCGCTCTCGATGTGCCCGAGCTATGCCTTCGTGGCGCCGGCGGGCGGGCGCGAGCCGCTCCTGGGCACCAACCCGATCGCCTTCGGCTGGCCGCGGGCGGGCGCCACGCCCTATGTCTTCGACTTCGCGACGAGCGTCGCCGCACGCGGCGAGATCGAGCTGCACCGCCGCGCCGGAACGCCGATCCCCGAGGGCTGGGCGGTCGACCGCGAGGGCAAGCCCACGACCGACCCCGAGGCGGCGCTTGCGGGCGCGATGCTGACCTTCGGCGCGCACAAGGGCTCGGCGATCTCGACCATGGTCGAGCTGCTCTCGGGCGCGATGCTGGGCGAGTTCATGAGCCGCGAGGCGCTGGATTTCATGGGCGGCTCGGCGGCGCTGCTGCCGCGGCACGGGGCGCTGGTGCTGGCCCTCGATCCGCAGGTCTTTGCCGCGCGCAGCGGCCGCGACCCGATCGCCGAGGGCGAGAAGCTGCTCACCGCGATCGGTGCGCAGGGCGCCCGCCTGCCCTCCGAGCGCCGCTTTGCCGCCCGCGCAAAGGCGCTGCGCGACGGCATCCCGCTGACCGCGGCGGAACTTGCACAGCTCGAGCGCTTCGAGCGTCTCGGCCTTGCCGCCCTCGACGCCTGAGGCTTTCGACAGACAGGAAAAAGGCGCGGGTTTCGGCCCGCGCCTTTTGTCATTCCGGGATGCCCGGCGGCCTGAGGCCACCGGAGCAGGATCTCAGCGCACGCTGGCGAGGAACTTGCGCGTCTCGGGGTGCTGCGGATCGTTGAACAGCTGATCCGGCGCGCCGATCTCGGCCATGATCCCCTTGTGGAAATAGGCGACCCGGTCCGACACGTCGCGCGCGAAGGCCATCTCGTGGGTGACGCAGATCATCGTCATGCCTTCCTCGGCCAGCATCTTCAGCGTCTCGAGCACCTCGCCCACCAGCTGCGGGTCAAGCGCCGAGGTGACCTCGTCGAACAGCATGTAATCGGGCGACATGGCGAGCGCGCGGGCAATCGCCATGCGCTGCTGCTGGCCGCCCGACAGCCGCGTCGGATAGGTCGAGAGCTTCTCGCCCAGGCCGACGTGCTTGAGCTGCTTCTCGGCGATCGCCTCGGCCTCGGCCTTGCCCATGCCCAGCACCTTGCGCGGCGCGAGGGTGACGTTCTCGAGCACGGTCAGATGCGGGAAGGCGTTCCACTGCTGGAACACGATGCCGATCTTCTGGCGCAGCTTGTTCAGGTTGGTCGACTTCGCATGGACCTCGGTGCCATCGACGAGGATCCGGCCCTTGTCGATCGGCTCGAGCCCGTTGATGCAGGTCAGCAGCGTCGATTTCCCCGAGCCCGAGCCGCCGATCACGGTGACCACCTCACCCTTCTGCACGGTCAGGTCGATGCCCTTGAGAACCTCGAGCTGGCCAAAGGACTTGTGGACGTTCTGGATCTCAATCATTGGACCACCTTTTTTCGAGATATCCGCCGAACCGCGCAAGCGGGAAGCTGATGATGAAGTAGAAGGCGCCGCAGATCAGGAGCAGGAACAGCGGCTCCTGCAGGCGCGTGATGAGGATCTGGGTCGATTTCAGCAGCTCGGTGACCTGCACGACATAGACGAGCGCCGAGTCCTTCATCACCCCGAGCGCGAGGCCGATCCAGGACGGCAGTGCGATCCGCGTGGCCAGCGGCAGCACGATATAGCGCATGTCCTGCAGCCAGCTCATGCCGAGCGAACGCGCCGCGCGGCGGGTGGTGGCGGGCACGGCATGGATGCCGCCGCGCACGATCTCGGTGCAATAGGCCGCGGTATAGAGCGACAGCACCATGCAGGCGACCGTCAGCCCCGAGATATGCAGCCGCAGCACCATGCCCATGAAGGCATTGGCCAGCACCAGCTGGATCAGCAGCGGCACCGAGCGGAAGATGTCGAGCACGAAGGTCACCGGCGCGAACCAGATCGGGCCGAGCTGGCCGCGCAGCACGCCGAAGACGATGCCGAGGAGCGTGCCGATACAGACCGAGATCGCGGTGACGAAGATCGTCATCCCCGCGCCCTTCGCGAGGAAGATCAGATCGGCCGAGGTGAGGGCGGTATGAAACATGATCGGTCCTCCCTCAGTACCGGAACAGGCGCGACGCGATCAGGCGCGCGCCGAGCGTGATGATCTTGGTGATGATGTAGAAGATCACCGCCGCGATCGCGAAAAGCTCGAAGGTGCGGAAGGTCAGCGCGTTGAGGTCCTGGGTGACGCCGTAGAGGTCGGAGTTCATCCCCACGGTGACGCCAAGCGAGGTCATCAGCACCGCCCAGACCATCTGGTTGGTCATCGGCAGGAAGGCGATGCGCAGCATCTGCGGCAGGATGATGTAGCGGAAGGCCTGCAGCTGCGACATGCCGAGCGAGCGGCCGGCGCGGGTCTGGGTGTCGGGAATGGCCTTGAGCGCGCCGCGGAAGTTCTCGGCCAGATAGCCCGCGTTGTTGAAGGTGATGCCGATCAGCAGCGAGGTGAAGGGGCTGAAGTGGATGCCGAAGCTCGCCACGCCGAAATGCGCCATGTAGATCTGAAAGAGCGCCGGCGTGTTGCGGGCGATCTCGACCCAGGTGGTTGCGATGGCCTTGAGCGGGCGCGAGCCGGACAGGCGCAGCAGCGTGAGAAGGATGGCGAGTGCGATGCCGATCAGCATCGACAGCACCGCCACTTCCATCGTCACCGCCGCACCGTCCAGCATCTTCGGAAGCCGGGCGAGCGCCTGGTTCCATTGGAAGGTGTAACCGAACATTGCAGGGTCCTGCCTGTTGGGGAGCGAAAGGAAAGACGGCGCGGAAGGTCCGCGCCGCCGGTATTCCCGTTTCCGCTCAGCGGTAGGCGTTCGGAACGGTCAGCGAGGGCAGATCGCCGCCGACCCACTTCTCGTAGAGCTCCGCATAGCGGCCGGTGCGGACCTGCTGGTTCACGAAGAGGTTCAGATAGTTGATCAGCCCGTATTCGTCGCGGTTGGTGAACAGCGCGACATAGTCGGTGTCGAAGGGCGCCTTGCCGACGACCGAAATCCCCGGGAAGTTGCCGGTCTTCACGTTCGCCATCGCCACGGTCGAGGTCGAGACGGTCGCGTCGATCTGGCCCTGGCTCAGCGCGAGGAAGACGTCGGCCTGGGTCTGGTAGGGACGGAACTCGCCCGTGCCCCATTCCTGCACCTGCTTTTCAAGCGCGATCGCCTCGAAGGTGCCGGCGGTGGCGCCGACGGTGTGGCCCTTCATGTCGTCGAACGACTTGATGCCCGACTTTTCATTCGCGGTCACCGCCATCTCGAAGGCGAAGTAGGGGACCGAGAAGCCCACGGTCTTCGCGCGTTCGAGCGTGTCCGAGGTCGAGGCGACGCCGACGTCAACGCGGCCCGACATCAGCGCCGGGATCCGCTCGGGGAACGGCGTCTCGACGATCTCGGCCTTCACGCCGAGCGCCTTGGCGAGGTCGTTGCAATAGTCGACGTCGAAGCCGATCGGCTCGTTGTTGGCGTCGCGCATGCCCATCGGCGGGAAGTCGAGCACGACCGCGCAGCGCAGCGTGCCCGAGGCGATAATGTCGTCGAGCTTGTCAGCCTGGGCAACACCGGCAAAGCCGGTCGCGGCGACCAGTGCGGCGGCAAGGGTGATCATTTTCATTGGTTGGGAACCCCTCTGTTGATTCTGGAGTCAAGATGAAGCGTTTTTCCCTTTCTTGCAAGAAATTTTCATATAAGAAAAATACTGGTGTATCGGGAAAATTTTGACTATGAGCAGCTCAAGCGTAATCGCTTGAATTCATGCGCTTGGAACCCGACGATGGCGGCGTTTTCCGCGCCGACATGTCGCCGTGAAGCGCCCGTCGCGGGCCCGCCCCGTCGGACGGCCCACCTGAAAGGACACGCAATGACCTTCACCCCCCATGGCAAGCACCTGATCGCCGGTGACTGGATCGGCACCGAGGAGACCTTCCTCTCCGCCCCCGCCCACGGCACCGCCCATGCCTTCTCGGTCGGCACGCCCGAGCTGGTCGACGCCGCCGCCCGCGCCGCGGAAGAGGCGTTCTGGAGCTATGGTTACACCACCCGCGCCGAGCGCGCCGCCTTCCTGAACGCCATCGCCGACGAGATCGAGGCCCGCGCCGAGGCGATCACCGAGATCGGCACCTCCGAGACCGGCCTGCCCGTCGCCCGCCTGCAGGGCGAGCGCGGCCGCACCACCGGCCAGCTGCGGCTCTTTGCCGAGCATATCCTGAAGGGCGACTATCTCGACCGCCGCCATGACGTGGCGCTGCCCGACCGCGCCCCCCTGCCCCGCCCGGACCTGCGCATGATGCAGCGCCCGATCGGCCCGGTCGCGGTCTTCGGCGCCTCGAACTTCCCGCTCGCCTTCTCGACCGCGGGCGGCGACACCGCGGCCGCGCTTGCTGCCGGCTGCCCGGTGGTGGTGAAGGGCCATGGCGCGCATCCCGGCACCGGCGAGATCGTCGCCGAGGCGATCCATGCCGCAGTGGAGAAATGCGGCCTGCCGAAGGGCGTGTTCTCGCTCGTGCAGGGCGGCAACCGCCGCGTCGGCGAGGCGCTGGTGCAGCATCCCTGCATCAAGGCGGTGGGCTTCACCGGCTCGCTCGGCGGCGGCCGCGCCCTCTTTGACCTTTGCGCGCAGCGCCCCGAGCCGATCCCCTTCTTCGGCGAGCTCGGCGCGGTCAACCCGATGTTCATGCTGCCGCAGGCGATCGCGCGGCGCGGGGCCGAGCTGGGCCGGGGCTGGGCGGGCTCGCTCGCCATGGGCGCGGGCCAGTTCTGCACCAACCCGGGCATCGCGGTGGTGATCGCCGGACCCGAGGCCGATGCCTTCGTCGAGGCTGCCCGCGCGGCGCTGTCGGAAACCGGCGCGCAGGTGATGCTGACCGACGGCATCGCGCAGGCCTATTCCAAGGGCGCGGCGGTGATCGGCGAACAGGCCGGCGTGCAGACGCTCATCACCTCGATGTGCGACCGGCGCGAGGCGAAACCCTTCCTGTTCCGCGTCAAGGCCGAGGACTGGCTGGGCAATCACGCGCTCTCCGAAGAGGTGTTCGGGCCGCTCGGCCTTGTGGTCGTGGCGCGCGACGCCGACGAGATGGACCGCGTGGCGCGCAGCTTCGTGGGCCAGCTGACCACCACGCTGCACATGGATGACGATGATGCCCCGCTCGCCCGCCGGCTGCTGCCGGTGCTCGAGCGGATGGCAGGCCGGGTGCTGGCGAACGGCTTCCCGACCGGCGTCGAGGTCTGCGACGCGATGGTGCATGGCGGGCCCTACCCGGCCTCGACCAACTTCGGCGCGACCTCGGTCGGCACGCTGTCGATCCGCCGCTTCCTGCGGCCGGTGTGCTACCAGAACCTGCCCGAGGCGATCCTGCCCGCCGATCTGGCCTGACCCCCGCGCCTGCGGCCCTGACCGGGGCCGCAGGCCGTCCCTCTTGCCCCGGCGGCCCGCGCCCGGCTATAGCGAGAGCATGACAGATACCCTGCCCCCGTGCCCCGAATGCCGTTCCGCCTATACCTATGAGGCGGATTCCCTGCTGGTCTGCCCCGAATGCGGGCATGAGTGGTCGCGCGACGCCGCTACCGAAGGCGGCCTCGAGGTGCGCGACAGCGTCGGCAATCCGCTCGCCGACGGCGACAGCGTGACGGTGATCAAGGATCTCAAGCTCAAGGGCTCCTCGACCGTCATCAAGGTCGGCACCAAGGTGCGCGGCATCCGTCTGGTCGACGGCGATCACGACATCGACTGCAAGATCCCCGGCATCGGCCAGATCGGCCTGAAGTCGCAATTCGTGAAGAAGGTCACCGACTGAGCCACCCGGCGCCCGCCCCGGCACCGGGGCGGCATGCCCTGCGGGCGCGCCGGCCGCCTCCCGCCTCTCCCGCCCGCTGACACGCGCCACAGGGCGGCTCTGCGCCGCGGGGCCCTCCCGGCCAGACCGGGGGCGCCAGTCCCGGCCCCGCGCCCGCACAGATCCCCGTTTCATCGCCGCCCCGCCCCGATCCGCGCGGAGGCTCCGCCCCCCGGCGCCCCGGAGGGCCGGACCGAAACGCAAAAAAACCGCGACACGGGTGTCGCGGTCGGGAACTGCCGCCGAAGGCCGCAGAGCAGGTGGCGCGCCGCCCTCGAAGGGGGAGGACGGGGCGGCGCGCCGGGCGGGGCCTCAGTCGGCCTCGTCCATCTCTTCACCGGCCTCGCCGTGGCGGGCGGCCTGCATCCGGCTGCGCATCACCTTGCCCACCACCATCGGCAGGATGAAGCCGACGATCGCAATGCCCCACAGGATCCAGTCGAGCGGGCTCGAGAGCAGCACGCCCCAGTCGCCGTTCGAGATCGTCACCGCGCGGCGCAGGTTGTTCTCCATCTGGTTGCCGAGCAGCGTGCCGAGGATCACCGGCACCAGCGGCACGTCGAGCTTGCGCAGCGCCCAGCCCATCACCCCGAAGCCGACCATCAGATAGAGGTCGAAGGGCGAGCCCGAGATGCCGTAGATGCCGACGAAGCTGACCATCGCAACGGCCGGCATCAGGATCCGCGGCGGGATCAGCAGCAGACGCGAGAACAGGCCGACCATCGGGATGTTGAGCGCGAGCAGCATCACGTTCGCGATGAAGAGCGCCGCGATCAGGCCCCAGACGACATCCGGGTTCTTGGTGAAGAGCAGCGGACCCGGGGTGATGTTGAGGCTCAGCAGCACCGCCAGCAGCACCGCCGTGGTGCCCGAGCCCGGCACGCCAAGCGCCAGCATCGGCACCAGCGCGCCACCGGCGGCAGCGTTGTTGCCCGCCTCGGGGGCGGCGACGCCGCGCGGGTCGCCCTTGCCGAAGGTGCCCTCGCGGTCGACGAGCTTCTTCTCCATCGAATAGCTGAGGAAGGCCCCGAGCGAGGCCCCTGCCCCCGGCAGCACCCCCGCGATGAAGCCCAGAACCGAGCTGCGCAGCATCGTCGGCGCGGTCTTCATCAGCGTCTTCGCCGAGGGCGTGAGACGGCCGATCACCATCGACTTGTGCGCCGCGTCGCTGTCGCCGTGGCGGTGCTCGAGGAAGACGAAGACCTCGGACAGCGCAAAGAGGCCGACGATCGCGACGAGGAAGTCGATGCCGTCATAGAGATGCACCTCGCCGAAGGTGAAGCGCGGCACGCCGGTCTGGGTGTCGACGCCGACCATGGCAAGGCCAAGGCCAAGCGCGGCGGCAAAGGCGGATTTCGCCTGGTTCGAGGCGCTGACGCCGCCGAGCGTGGCGAAGGCCAGCGCGAAGAGGGCGAAATACTCGTCCGGCCCGAACAGGAGCGCGATCTTCACCAGCTGCGGGGCGAGCAGGATCAGCCCCCAGGTGGCGAGGAACGAGCCGACGAAGGAGGCGATGCCCGACAGCGACAGCGCCTCGCCGGCGCGGCCGGCCTTGGCCATCGGATAGCCGTCGAGACAGGTCATCACCGCCGGCTCGTCGCCCGGGATGTTGAGCAGGATCGAGCTGATGCGCCCGCCATACATCGCCCCGTAATAGACCGAGGTCAGCAGGATCAGCGCCGGCGTGGCGCCAAGGCCGAGGGTGAAGGCGAGCGGAATGAGGATCGCGACGCCGTTCGAGGGCCCAAGCCCCGGCAGCGCGCCCATGACCGTGCCAAGCGCCGCGCCGAGAAGGGCGAGCGCCAGATTCTGCCAGGTGATCGCGATCGCGAAACCGTCGGCAAGGTGGGAAAGCGTGTCCATGATCTCTCCTCAGAAGCCAAGCGGGCCGCGCGCGAGCGACAGCCCGAGCGCGAGGTGGAAGATGGCATAGATGCCAAGCGCGATGCCGACGCCCACGATCGCGCTCTCGAGCGGGCGCGAGCCGAGCCGCCAGGCGAGATAGGCCGAGGCGAGCGCCGTCGCGACGACGAAGCCCAGAACCGGCAGCAGCGTGGCATAGAGGATCAGCACGACGCTTGCGGCGGCAAGCTCGGCCAGCCGCTTCAGACCCGGCCAGACCGGGTCGGCATCGGGTTTCAGCGCGATCGCGGCCGAGGCAAGGCCCAGCACCGCGGCGATGATGAGGGGGAAGGCCTTGGGCCCGACCGCATCCGAGAGGAAGCTTTCCTCGATCGAAAGGGCCGAAAGCGCGAAGCCGATGGCGAGCAGGACGCCGAAGATACCGAAGATACGGTCGCTCATGGAAGTCTCCCGAGGCTGGCGGACCCGTCGGGAGAAACGGGCGGCACGATGTGCCGCCCGCCCCCTGCAACGGATCGGATACGGGTTACCGGATCACTTGATGATGCCGATCTGGCGCGAGAGGTCGGCGATCTGGGTCACCGAGTCGGCGACGAACTTGTCGAAGTCGGCGCCCTTGAGGTCGAGCGGCGCGAGGCCGTTCGTCTCCATCACCTTCTTCCACTCGTCCGACGCATAAAGCGTGGTGATCTTGTCGACCCAGGCGTTATAGGCCTCGTCCGACATGCCCTTCGGCGCATAGAAGCCGCGCCAGTTCGCGCCGAGCGCGTCGATGCCCTGCTCCTTGGCGGTCGGGAAGCCGGCGAATTCGCCCGGCAGACGCTCGGGCGCGAGCACGGCGAGCACCTTGATGTCACCCGAATCGACAAAGCCCTTGGCCTCGGAGAGATCGCCGGTGAAGGCCTGCACCGAGCCCGCCAGCAGCTGCGTCACCGCCTCGCCGCCGCCGTCGAAGGCGACATACTTGACGCGCCGCACATCCTCGACGCCATCGGCGCGGGCCGCGATCAGCACCTTCAGGTGGTCCCAGCCGCCCACTGCCGAGCCGCCCGCGAAAGCGACCGAGGTCGGATCGGCCTTCACCTTGTCCAGCAGTTCCGGCAGCGTGTTGATCGGGCTGTTCTTGGCCACGGCGATCACGCCGTAATCGGCACCGACCGAGGCGACCCAGCGGACCTGATCCATGGTGTTGCCCGGATAGGCGTTCTGCGCGAGCCGCGTCGAGGTCGAGGACGAGGCCGCGACGATCAGGTTGTTGTCGTCGCCACGCTTGTTGACGACTTCGGCGAAGGCCACGCCACCGCCGCCGCCAGCCAGGTTCGTCACCTGCATCGTCTTGTCGATCAGCCCCTCGTCCTGCATCACCTTGCCGACCTGACGGCAGGTGAAGTCCCAGCCGCCGCCGGGGTTCGCGGGGGCGATGCACTCGGGGTTCGACGGCATCCAGCCGTCGGCGACGGCGGTCAGCGCGCTCGCACCGAGAAACAGGGCGGCAAGCGAAAGCCGGGTTGCCTTGATCATGGAAGCTCCTCCAGTCGTGTTGAATTCCTCGAACCGGCGCACCGCTCTTTGCGGCCTCCTCGCGCTCGGCTATGAGACAGGACTAGGGGCGAAACCTGTCACGAACCTGTCAGGAGATGTGAGCCGCCCGGGGAGGGAACGATGCGCGTGCTGGTGGTCGAGGATGCACCCGACATGGCGGAGGCGGTGGCCACGCGCCTGCGTCAGGCGGGCATGGTGTGCGACATCGCCGAGACCGCGGACGCCGCCGAGGATTTCCTCGCCGTGCAGCGCTATGACGTGATCGCGCTCGACATCAACCTGCCCGACCGCTCGGGCACCGAGCTGCTCGCCGATCTGCGCCGGCGCGGCGAGCGGGTGCCGGTCTTGATGCTGACCGCCGCCTTCTCGGTCGAGACCCGGGTCAGCGCGCTCGACCTCGGCGCCGACGACTATCTGGTGAAGCCCTTCGATCACCGCGAGCTGGTGGCGCGGCTGCGCGCGCTGCACCGGCGCGACGCCGAGGTGAAGAGCGACGAGATCGCCTTCGGCGCGCTCGTCTTCAACCCCGCCGCGCGCGAGGCGCGGCTCGCTGGCCGCACGCTCGACCTGACGCGGCGCGAGCTCGCTCTGCTTGGCCTGCTGATCCGCCACACCGGGCATGTGATGAGCAAGGAACGGCTTTACGAAGGGCTTTACTCCTTTGCCGAAACCGATGTCGGGCTGAACGCGGTCGAACTCTACATCGCACGGCTGCGCAAGAAGCTCGCCGGCTCGGGCGTGGCGATCGAGACGCAGCGCGGCCTCGGCTACCGGCTGGTGCGCGATGACTGAGGCCGGCCCCGCCCTGCCGGCCCCCGTCGCCGCGACGCGCTCGCTGAAATCGCGCGTGGTGCGGGCGGTGCTGTCGCTGCTCGTGGTCGGCGGCATCGTGATGGCACTGGCGGCCTTTGCCTACGGCCGGGTCGCGGCGCGCGCCTCC